>Ga0193728_1000714_pt1 | contig 16436 bp, 19 predicted proteins | sample U1c1metaG_FD_143037 | JGI IMG/M metagenome (GOLD analysis project Ga0193728, IMG submission 143037) | Soil microbial communities from a riparian zone of the East river system, Colorado, United States - U1c1 | ecosystem: Environmental > Terrestrial > Soil > Riparian zone | place: USA: East River...
ATGGCCGAGCGCGCGGTGGAGAAGTCAGAGCAACAGTGGCGCGAGCAGCTCACGCCGGAGCAGTACGAGGTGTTGCGCAAGGCCGGCACGGAGGCGCCGTTCACGGGCGAGCTCGTTTACAACAAGGACTCCGGCTCCTACCGCTGCGCGGCCTGCGGCACGGAGCTGTTCGACTCGAACACGAAGTTCGATTCCGGCACGGGCTGGCCGAGCTTCACCGAGCCGGCTGTCGCCGAAGCGGTCGAGTTGCGGCCGGACAACAGCCTGTTGATGCGCCGCACCGAGGTCGTGTGCCGCACCTGCGGCGGGCATCTCGGGCATGTGTTCGACGACGGTCCCGGCCCGACCGGGCAGCGCTACTGCATCAACTCGGCCGCGCTCTCGTTTCAGCCCGAGGCTGAGTCGGGGTCGGTCGCGGACGCCGCGCCACCGGCCTCAGCGCCGGATACGCCCGCAGCCTAGATCGGTAGGCTCGGCGCCATGATCATGATCGATCAGTCCAAGCGACTGTCCGAACCGCTGCGCTGGGGGCGACGCGAGCGGATCGCCGTCGCCGCGCTGCTGGCATGCGTCGTCATTGCCGTGATCGGTCTCGGCGCCTACGCCGTCACCAGCGGCGCGCCCGCGCGCCGCGATTGCATCGAAGTGACGTTCGCCTCGACACTCGGTGGCGCGACCGAGCACGCCTGCGGCGCGCAGGCCCGCAGGGTGTGCGCTACTCCCGGCGCGTTCAAGAGCGTCGCCGCAGAGCTGCGCGCAGCGTGTCGCCGCGCCGGCTTTCCGTACGGCTGATCCCCGTCTTACCGTAGGCGTCTATACAAATGTCGAAACCCGCCGGCCAACTGTTGGCCAGGGTGTCCCTACCCCGCCGGGTCCGCGCCCGTTTTCATACGCGGACCGCAATTGTCGCGCCGTAGCTCACATGGGAGAGCGACGGATCGACAGATCCAACCGTAGGGAAACGGAGGCACATGTCCTGGAACGCATACCCAACTTGGCTCAACGCCGGAGACAACGCGTGGCAGATGACCGCCGCGACGTTCGTCGGGCTGATGAGTCTCCCCGGTCTCGCCGTGCTGTACGGCGGGGTCATGCAGAAGCGCTGGTCGGTCAACAGCATGATGCTTACGTTCGTGGCGTTCTGCCTGGTGCTCGTCGCTTGGTGCCTGTGGGGATTCAAGATGGGCTTCGGCAGCCCGATCGCCAAGAGCGGGTCGGGAATCTTTGGCACCAAAGGATTCATCGGCACGATGTGGGGCAGTTCGGGCACCGTCCTGTCGACCGGGGCTGAGGAGGGTCAGGCGGTCATCCCGTCGATCACCGAAGGCCCGCCGTTCCACTTCCCGATGGCCTCGCTCGTGTACTTCCAGTTCGTGTTCGCGGCGATCACCCCGATCCTGATGCTCGGGTCGGTGCTCGGGCGGATCAGCTTCAAGGCGTGGATCCCGTTCGTGCTGGTGTGGATCACGTTCGTGTACACCGTCAACGCGTTCCTGATCTGGGGCGGCGGCTACTTCGCCGCGCACGGCGCGCTCGACTACTCCGGCGGTTACGTCATCCACCTGGCGGCCGGCATCTCCGGATTCGTCGCGGCGGCGGTGATCGGCCCACGGTTGCAACGAGACCGCGAGGTCGACGCGCCCAACAATCTGCTGATGGTCGCGGCCGGGGCCGGACTGTTGTGGCTCGGCTGGAACGGGTTCAACGGCGGAGACTCCTACTACGCGGGCGCCAACGCCTCCGCGGCCGTGCTGAATACGAACCTGTGCACCGCCGTGGCGATGCTCGTGTGGATCGCGTGGGACTACATCTTCCGCGACAAGCCCTCGCTGATCGGCTCGGTCAACGGCATGATCACCGGACTGGTGGCGATCACGCCGTCCGCCGGTTTCGTGAACGGCTACGGCGCCATCGCCGTCGGAGTGATCGCCTCGACGATCGTGTGGATGTCGATCAGGTTCCTGAGTCGAGCGCCGGTGTTCCGTCACGTCGACGACACGCTGGGAGTGGTCTACACCCACGGCATCGCCGGGCTCTGCGGAGGTCTGATGGTCGGTCTGTTCGCCGATCCGCATCTCGTCGAGTACATCGGCGTGGGAGGCGCTTCGAACCTGCCCGGCAAATTGAGTGTCTTCAACGGTGGCAGCTGGACGCTGCTGCGCTGGCAGGCCGAGGCCGCCGCATGGGTGATCGTGTTCAGCGGCACGATGACGTTCATCCTGCTGAAGCTCTTGAGCATCTTCGTTCCGCTGCGCCTCACCGACGAGGAGCTCGAGATCGGAGATCACGCGATCCACGGCAACGAGGTCTACCCCTCCGACGTGCCAACCCTCGGCGGGCCCCACGCGCCCTCGTGGCAGCCGGGCGGCAGCGAGCCAGCGTTGGGCAGCGCGACGTAGGTCGAGGAAGCTTCCGAACCGCGTCCTCCCATCCACCCCACGGATGGAGGTCGCGGTTCGGTGGGACAACGAGACGGCTCGCGGCCTCGCTTCGGCGGGGCCGCAACCGTTCTATGCGGGGTTGGCGAGACCCACCGGACAGCTCACGCCGGTCCCGCCCAGCCCGCAGTAGCCGCCGGGGTTCTTCGCGAGGTACTGCTGGTGGTAGTCCTCGGCGTAATACATCGGGTGGGTCTCATCGATCTGAGCGATCTCGGTCGTGATCTCGCCATGGCCCGCCGCGGAGAGCATCTGCTGATATGCGTCGCGTGAGGATTCCGCCGCGGCTCGCTGGGCCTCGTCGCGGACGTAGATCGCCGAGCGATATTGACTGCCGACGTCGTTGCCTTGGCGCATGCCCTGCATCGGGTCATGGCCCTCCCAGAACAATCTCAGCATCTCCTGGAGGTTCGTCCGGGCCGTGTCGAACGCGACCAGCACAACCTCGGTATGGCCGGTCTGACCCGAGCACACCTCCTCGTAGGTCGGATTGGGCGTGAACCCGCCCGCATAGCCGACGGCTGTGGTGTAGACGCCATCCGCCTGCCAGAAGATCCGCTCAGCCTCCCAGAAGCAGCCCATGCCGACCACGATCGTCTGCACTCCATCGGGAAACGGTGGTCGCAGCGGTGTCCGCAGCACCTCGTGTCGCTCGGGCACAGGCATCTCGGCGGTCCGTCCCGGTAGAGCCGAGGCCGCATCGACCATGTTGGGGGGCTTGCGCGTGAACAGCATCTCCGTCCAGGGTAGTGCGTGCGCGTGGGGAGACCAGAGTGTCGTTGAAGGTTCGTGACCGTCACGATCTGGTCGATCTGCCTGATGCTCGGCAATCTCAGCGAGAGCATGCGCCGCCAGGCGGGCACCGATCAGTTGACGGGGCTGCTCAACCGCAACGGCTTTCAGACGGCCGCGCTGCGCGAGCGTGCGCTGGCCGATCGCACCGGCAGCCCGCTGACGCTCGCCGTGCTCAAGAGTGCCCAGCGCGGGGATGTCGCGCAGGTGGCCGAGGGCGAGCTAGCCACGCGCGGCACCCTGCTGCCGTCCATCTGATTACGGCGTCTGTGCGGATGGTGAGCCGAGCAGACTCTCTACCGGAGCAGGCTTGCCGAGGTGAAATCCCTGGGCGTAGTCGACGCCAGCGCGGCGACCGTCGCGATCGTGGCCGACTCAGTATCGGCTACTCCCACGAAATGCTCAACTATTTGGGAGAAGTCGCCCAAGTAGATGGGGAAAGCCCGCATGCTCGAATAGCTGTCGATCGAATCGCATGCCTGCCTTCTCGAGCACTCGCCGTGACGCGACGTTCGTGGTCAACGTGAACCCCACGATGTCGGTCAGTCCCAGGCGCCGCGCGTGCGCGACTGTTACGCATGCCATCTCGGTCGCATACCCGTGGCCCCACACGTCTGAGCGCACGGCATACAGCACCTCGACGCAATCTCGGCCCTCGAAGGTCATACGGCGCAACCCGCCCCGCCCCACGAATACGCCCGTCGCGGTCTCGAAAAACATCCACGGCCCAAACCCATCCTCCCGCCAGTGCGCGATATCGGTGCTTAGTATCTCCGCCGCCTGCGCGGGCGTGCGCGCACCGCCATGCGCTCCCGGCCACAGCGTCGCGGCCACTGCCGGGTCCCCGAACAGGTCTGCGTACAGGCGCTCGTGCTCGCGCCACGGCCGCTCGGATCGCAGCCTCAGCTGTATCGCTCCTCGATGGACCACCATATGCATACGGTAGCTCCGCATCTGTCGCGAGAGCGGTGGGTGTGGCGGCGATCTCAGCCGGCGGCAGCTCCGTACAGCAGCCCCTCTCAGAGCTCCTGCGACCCGGTCACATCTAGGGTCAGGGAGAGTCGTCTGTATTCACAGCTCTACGTCTGCGGGTTGCGCGGCGCGTAGCGGTGGTGCAGCATCAGCGGGTTGCCATCCGGGTCGTTGAACAGCGCCATATGGCACACGCTCGTGTCGAGCGTGTCTCCCCTGAAAGTCACCCCGCGCGATTCCAGCGTTTTGCGAGCGGCTTCCACGTCATCCACGTGCAGAGCGATCTCATGTCCGCGCACCTGATGCTCCATGCCCATCTTCGCCGCGTCGATCACGCTCAGCGTCAGGTTGCCCGTCTCGAACTCCGCGTAGTTGCGCTCCTGCAGATGCACAGACATCGGCAGCCCCAGGGTCTCGCCGTAGAACTTGACGGCCGTATCGAGGTCGGCCGTCGAGAGGGCGACGAAGTCGACCCCGGTCACGAGCTGATCTGATGCGGTGTCGGTGGCTGCCATGTGCGTCGCTCCTGTGCTCGTGATTGGTCGCGCTGAGAGAGCGGCTGAAGGGACTCGAACCCTCGACCTTCTGCATGGCAAGCAGACGCTCTAGCCAACTGAGCTACAGCCGCGCGAGGGCCGATTATAGGGGTGGGTGCTCGATATGGCGCGTGAGAGTTGCTCGAATCCCGCAGCGCTATCCGGCGGCGATCATCACGACGCCCGAGATGGCCAGGGCGATTCCCGCCCCTTGCCACGGGCGTATGCGCTCGCCGAGCAGGGCCACGCCGAGGGCGATCGTGACAAGTGGGTAGAGGTTGCCAAGCACCGACGCCACGGTCAGGGGCCCACGCTGGAGCGCCGTCGTCAGACAGGTATCGGCGATGCCCAATGCGACGCCGCCGGCAACGGCCAGTCGGGGAATGGATCCAGAGCCGGGTATGACGCCTCGGGCGATCGCGATCGCACCGGTCACCGTGGCAGCGACCACGAGGTTGCCCACGGTAGGCCACAACCCCGCGTCCTGAGAGGTGTGCCCTATGCAGACGAAGAACGCTCCGAAACCGACGCCGCACAGGACCGACACCGCGATTTGCCGGGCAACCGTCCAGTCGTCGGAGCTCGCCTCGTCGTGGCCGACCTCGTAGGCGATAAGCGGGATCGACATGAGGGCGCACAGGACGCCGATCGCCGTCAGCGTGGGCAGCGCGTTGCCTTCTGCGATCCCGACGACGGTCGGCAGCAGGGCGGTCATGGCCGCCGACACGGGTACGACGATGCCGATTCGCCCATGACCGATGGCCGCGAAGAAGCCTACGTAAGCGACACCGGTCGCCAAGCCGCTTGCCGCTCCAATGGCTGCGTCGTGCAGAGTCAGATCGCTTGCGCCGAGCACGATCGCGATCGGGACGAGCGTTGCGAGCGTCGCCACATGGAGCACGACGGTCACCTGCAGGGAACTGTGGGTCCGGCTGGCCGTGCCACCGAAAAAGTCGGAGATCCCGATGAACCCAGAGGCAAGCAGGGCGAGCAGAACTGTCACAGCCAGCCGCCCAGCGTGCGGCCCAGCGCCACCGCACCGAGCCCCACGACGATGCTCACGAGCACGTTCGCGGCCGCGGCTGCCCGGCGGTCGTCTTCGGTGAGGCTGTGGGTCTCGAGCATCCAGGTCGAGAAGGTGGTGTAGGAGCCGATCGTCGCGCCGCCGACCAACACCAGCGCGTTGCCCGTCAGCGCGACGCCCATGAGCAGGCCCAGGACGAACGCGCCGCTCACGTTGACTACTAGCGTACCCACGGGAAACGTGAGCGGAAGTCTGGAGGAGACGACGTCCTCCACCAGTAGCCTGGCCACCGCTCCGAGCGCGCCCAGCGCGGCCACGGCGATCCATAGCGGAGCGCTCATTACGCCTCCACCTCGGCTGTGGTCCCGACGGCTGCTCGTGCGATCAGGCGCGTCGCCGACGACACGGCTATGTATCCGCCCACGACGCTCGCGCCGACGTACCCGATCGCGAGCTCATAACGGGAGCGATCCAGCATCTGCAGCAGCTCGATCTGCATCGTCGAGAACGTCGTCAGCGCACCGCAAAAACCGGTCCCCAGCAGTCTGTAGGTGGGGATCGAGACCGGTCCATGGCGCAGCCCGGTCAGCAGGCTGCCGAGCAGGAACGCACCAAGGATGTTCACCGCGAACGTCGCCCACGGCCAGCTGCCCACGGCGCTGGGCCATGCCTGCTCCAGCCCCACTCGTCCCAGGGCGCCGACGGCTCCGCCCAGGCCGACCGCCGCGAGCTCCAGCCGGCTGATTTGAGGATGCGCCGCCCTGAAGGACTCGGGCAGTTCGCCTACGCCCTCGATCGGCGTGTTGGGTTGGGGCGTGTCGATATCCACCGGAGTAAGTCCTCCCGTTCGGGGCTTGTCTCGGTAGAAGCCATCAGCGGACACGCCGCGGTTATGGAGCGGGCCTCATCGCTCTCCGGCACTGTGGCCGACGGAAGTAACCCTAACCCACCGGGCGGCCGAGGCGCCTCGGCGTAGGTCATGCACAGTGCAGGACTTGCGGGCGCCCCGGCCGCCGCCGCCGCTGAGCTACTCGCCGACGAGGCTCTGACGAGGCACGTAACGTCCACCGTCGCCCCGGCCGAGCAGGCCCATCAGCTCGAGCTCGGCGAGCGCCGACAGCGTCTCGTCTCCGGCGCGGGTCAGCTTGCCCGGGGTGTCCTCGCCGGCGCCCACCCGTTCCAGTGTCGTGCGCAGATCTGCTCGCAGCTTCCCCGGCAGCGAGGAGGCATCGAGCCGCCACGCACTCACTCCATACAACAGGTCGAGCGCGTCGGCTGCTCCCCGCACGAGCGAGATACCTTCCGCCAGCAGCGCGTTCGTTCCTCTGCTCGCCGGCGAGGTGACCCGACCGGGGATGGCCGCCACCGTGCGCCCGAGCGCCCGAGCGATGTGAGCAACGCGCAGCTCGAAGGGGTTGTCTTCGGCCTCGACCACGATCGTCACCGCGGCCAGGGCCGCGACTGTACGTGCCCGGGTAATGGCGCTCCAGCGGCGTTGCGTCATACCGCAGGGTGCCTCGGCGATGGCGCATCCGCTCGCGATCACGCGCTCGTACAACTCGCGCCTACCCGCCGGCTGCACCACGTCGACGCCGCCGGCCATCACCGTGACGGTCGGCCCATCCGTCTCCAACGCTCCCGCGTGCGCGGCGGCTGCGATCCCGTTGGCGAACCCGCTCACGACCGTCACGCCTGAAGCAGCCAACCCGCGAGCAAGGCCGCGGGCCATCTCCATCCCGTAGTCCGTCGGTCGCTCACTGCCCGCGATCGCGACCACCGGCCCGGCCGTAAGTCGAGCAAAGCGCTCGCGGCCGCCCACTACGTAGAGCATCCGTGGCGCGCCCGGACTCTGATCCAGGGCCGGCGGATAGCCGGGGGAATGTCTGCAAATCGTCTCGACGCCTGCTCGCAGGGCGGGGGCACTCGTCTCGCCGGTCATCTCACACACCACCCTTACGCCGCCCGGCTGCCCCGCAGCCCGGTCTCAGGACGCAGCGACAACGCCACGCCGACATCTCGCATCCGCACCCGCTCACACCCATTTAGATCGGCGATCGTGCGCGCCACGCGCAACGTGCGGTGCTGCCCGCGTGCGCTCAGCGTTCCTTTCGTGTGCGCGTCTTTGAGCATCCCCTGCCCCCGCTCGTCCAGACGCGCGTGCCGTTCGAGCATCCGCGCGTCCATATGTGCGTTGACCGTCGTGCACTCGTCGCGCAACCGTCGCGCCTGACGTTCGCGGGCGTCGATCACGCGCTCGCGCGCCTTCTCCGAGCTCGTCCATGGCTCGGCGCTCAGCCCCTCACTGCCGGCATTCTCGAGCTTGGCCTGCAGGTCGATTCGATCCAGTAGCGGGCCGCTCAGCTTGCGCCGGTGACGCGCCAGATCGGTTTCGCTGCACCGGCACAGTTCGTGTTCCCCCGCATACCCGCACGGACACGGGTTGGTCGCGGCGACGAGCATGAACCGCGCCGGATACACCGCCGAGTGCTTGGCCCTGACGATCGCCACGCGTCCGTCCTCAAGCGGCTGGCGCAGCGCCTCCAGCGTCGGCTTGGAGAACTCCGAGAGCTCATCCAGGAACAGCACGCCACGGTGGGCCAGCACCACCTCGCCAACCCACCCCTTGTGCGCGCCGCCCACCAGCCCCGCGGTCGTGATCGAGTGATGCGGCGCCCTGAACGGCCTGCTCTGAGCGAGTGCGCCCTCAGCCTCGCCCGCGATGCTGTGAATACGCGTCACCTCGATCGCCTCCGGTCGGCTGAGGCCCGGCAGGATCGATGGGATGCGCTGAGCGAGCATCGTCTTGCCCGTCCCCGGCGAGCCGCTCAGCAGGCAGTTATGCCCGCCTGCCGCTGCCACGACCAGCGCCCGCACCGCGTGATGCTGGCCGCGCACCTCGCTCAGATCCGGTCCGTGCGCACTCGCGCCACCGCCACCCGGCTCGGGATCCTCCGGCTCGGGCAGCGGATCCGGAGGGCCGCCGCTCAGCACGCGCGCCGCGCTCTTGAGCTCTCCCGCCGCGGCGACCGCGAGTCCGTCGACCAACATCGCCTCGCGCGCACGCTCGGGGGCGAGCACGAGCTGCGCCACTCGTTCCTCCGCGCAGGCTTGTGCCACGGCGAGCGTTCCCTGGCATGCCCGCACGCTGCCGTCGAGCGCCAGCTCACCGAACAGCACATGCGTGTCCAGATGCTCCTTCGGCAGCTGCTCGCTCGCCGCCAGCACGCCGCACGCCAGCGCCAGATCCAATCCCGGTCCCGCCTTCGGCACATCCCCGGGAGCGAGGTTGACCGTGATCCGCCGCGCCGGGAACTCATATCCGGAGTTCAGGATCGCCGCCTGCACCCGCTCCCGCGCCTCCCGCACCGACGCGTCGGCCAGCCCAACGATCGCAAACGCGGGCAGTCCCGGTCGGATGTCGACCTCGACGGTCACCCGCCGTGTCTGCAACCCCTCGATCGTGAACGTCCTCGTGCGTGCCAGCATCGTCGTCTGCCTCCTGTGGTCGGGGAGGCATCCAAGTTAGGCCGCACTTGGGACGAAACTCTAGGGCGACGCTCGGTGACGGTTCGGGCCGGCCCTATAGGGCCGGCCCGGATTACCGTATGTGTGCTGGAAGGTAAGGAGCGCGGCGATTTGGAGCGGCTGCTTCGCGTACTACATCCCGTCGGGGTGGCGAGCCACATAGCCCGCCGTGGACATCATCGAGCTCGACCACCTCGTACCCGTCTCCTGTTGGGCGATCGTGTCGAACCGTTTGCCGTCCACCACCATCCATGCGTGTTCGGAGTTCGCGTACACCGTTATGTACTTGCCAGGGCCCGGTTCGCCGTAGGACTCCAGCGCCGATGAGTCCTCGGGTGAGCTCAGCAAACCGCCGCCATGCAGCGCGTAGGACACCGACCCCGAGCAGTCATATCCGGAGGACTGAAACGAGCCGTGCCCGCCGCCGAACACGTACGGTCGCGTCGCGATTTCATCGCCCGCGGCGATCACCCGCGCGACGACGCTCGATCCGGACCCGCCGCCGGCGGTGCTCGAGGAGCCGCCGCCCAGCGCCGAGCGCGGGGGCTTCAGCGTCTGCCCGCCATTGATGCCGATCACGCTCCACGTCGCCGGTCCCACGACGCCGTCCACCGTCAGTCCATGCCGGGCCTGCAGCCGCTTGACGGCCGCCTCGGTTTCCGGACCGAAGTTCCCGTCGGCGGTGAGATGCAGTGCGCTCTGCAGTCGCGCCACCGCATTGCCGCCGCTCGCGCCTTCGCCTTCTTCGGAGCTCGCTTCGCCCGAGCTCGCCCCGGCGCTGTGATGATGGCTGTGATGAGTCCCGGCGATCGCCGCTGCGGGCGGCGTCAGCGTTCCCTCGCCGTTGACGCCGATTACGCTCCACGTCGCCGGTCCCACGACGCCGTCCACGGTCAGTCCGTGGCGCGCTTGCAACCGTCTGATCGCGGCCTCGGTTTCCGGGCCGAAGTTCCCGTCGGCGGTGAGATGCAGCGCGCTCTGCAACCTCGCCACCGCGCCCCCTTCGGAGCCTTCGCCAGACGACGCTTCTTCGCCGCTGGAGACGTCTGCTACCGACGCTCGCCCCGGTGTTTGCCCGTGCAGCGCAGAGCTCGTCAGCGGTCCGACGATCCCGTCGACCGTCAGCCCATGGCTGGACTGGAACTTCTGCACCGCTTCCTCGGTCGCGGGGCCGAACACGCCGTCGACCCCGATGCCCAGCGCGCTCTGCAGCAGTTCCACCTGCCGACCTTCGTCGCCTTCGCTCAGCACGATGATGTGTTCGGTCGTCGTCGGTGGGCCGGCGGCGACGGAGGCGGGACCGCTGGCGTCGGCCAATCCCGCGGTCGGACCGGCGCTCAGCGCCACCAGCGCGCCCAGCGAGATCCGCTTCGCGCGCGTTCCGGCCGGCACGAACCGCAGCTCCTCGGCGCGTCTACGCGCACGCGAGCGTCCCAGCGAAAGCTCCCACGGGTCGGTCGCGGCCAGGTCGCGAGCGGTCGTAGCGCGCTTCCCACGGACGCCGAGCAGCGCCGAAAGCGATGGGGGAGACTGCCCGCCCGCGCCGTTGCGGCGCTTGCTCTGAGTCCGTTCGCGCCGCGCGCGAGAGCGGGCGAAAGAGGTCTCCCAGGGGTCGAGTATGGCAAGATCACGCGACGGCTCACCCGGCATGCGTTACGTCCTTTCGACTTCGCGGTGGCGCCTACGGGGTTAGCTGTCGGGCTCGCGCACTTGCGCTACGCCACGCTGTGGTGGCGATTCGCCCCCGCGGCCCTCTCCGGCCGCAACTGGGTCCCCCGCTCCCCGACCTCGTAAGGTCAAGGACTAGGCACGAACGCGGGGCAACCTAACAGGTCGGCCTGCAATTTGCATCACATCGGGAGGACTGCAACGTTTCTTGCCGACGTCGCGCCGCCGGCGAGATCCGCTCAGCAGGACCGATATTGAAAGCGCTATATGACCGAGCACGCGTATGGCCGCGGTCGCCGCGCACTCGCCCTGGGCAGCGCCTGGTCTCGGCGCCCCCACAACCCCCGAACGGGCGTCCGCGGGCGTGGGTAGGCCCTCGAACCCCTCTTCAACCGTGACGCCGACCCCGCCTGCGCTGGTAACTTCGCTCACGATGCGCTCACGTGGACTGAACCCCCGCATACTGCTCGCCCTGCTCGTGCTCATCGTCGTAGCCGGCGGCGTCGCGGTGCTCCTGATCGGCGGCTCCTCCCACCAGCAGGCCACCGGCTCCGTCTCAGCCCACGGCCAGTTCCGTGCCGCGGAGGTGTTCTCGCCTCCCTCGCCCGCGCCGCCGCTGCAGCTGCACAACTACCTGGGTCAGCCCGTCAACATCGCTTCCTACCGGGGCCGCGCGGTACTCGTGACGTTCCTCTACACCAACTGCCCCGACGTATGTCCGCTGATCACCGCGAGCCTGCACTCAAGCCTCGAACTACTGGGGTCACGCTCCTCGCAAGCGCAGATCATCGCCGTCTCGGTCGATCCCCGCGGAGACACGAAGAAGGCTGTGGCCGCGTTCCTCGCTCGTCATCACATGACCGGGCGGATGCTGTATCTCACAGGCAGCGCCCACGAACTCGCCCGCGTATGGAAGGCCTGGGGGGTGGGCTCCGAACGCGACGCCCAGCAACCGCAGTTCATCAACCATTCCGGCCTGATCTATGGCGTTTCGGCCTCCGGCAAGCGCACGACCGTATACGCCTCCAACTTCATCCCCGCCGAACTCGCGCACGACGTGCCGCTGCTTGCGGCTCAGTAGGGCTCGCCCGAGCTCTCCAGCATGTGCCTGCGCCGCAGCGGCAGGACGAACCACAGCAGAGCGAACGGAACCGCGGCGCCGAGCACCGTAAGCACGCCCGGGAGCACTCCGAACAGCTCGCTCGCCACGCCCGTGACGATGACCCGCAGCTCCCCGGTCAGCTCCTCGAGGTTACGGTCGAGGCGTTCGTGTGAGGTCTCCCGACGTCCGTTCTCGCTTTGATCGGGCAGTGTCGCCGGCACGGAGCACCTGACGGCGATCAGCGCTTCTTGTCGTCCACGGCGCGCTGCAGCTGGGCCTTGTTCATGCTCGAGCGTCCTTCCACGCCGAGATGGCGCGCCTCCTGGTAGAGCTGTTCGCGCGTGCGACCTCGCGGGCCGGGTTTGCCCGAGCGCAAGCCTCCGCGCCGGCCAGAGGAGATGTCCTTGGTCGACGAGCGCGAGCGGGAGCGCGATTCGCCGCTGCGGGCGCGCTCCTTGTTGACCGTACGCGCCGCGATCTCCTCCGCGCGATCCTCCGAAACGCCGCGTTCGCGCTCGCTGTCTCTGATGTGCCGGTACTGGCGGTCGCGCTTACTGCCTTTTTTCACTCCACTGGGTGGCATGTCAAACCTCTCGGTCTCGATTTGCAAATCTCGATCGATTGGAAGTTACCCCGGCGATCTCGCTCCTAAAAGCCTCGCGGCGGGCGCGATGCTATGTGGCCGGCGGCGTGACCGCGGATGAGCTTCCTCAGATGACGGGTGGGTTCGGATTCGGCGGTTGCGGACTTGGGGGAACCGGACTCGGAGGCATCGGATTGGGGTCGGGGCTCGGCGTCGGTGGGCGGGGATCCGGCTGCGGCGGCGGTTGCCCGGGCGGGACCGGCTGCGGCGGAACCTCCACACGATGCCGTGCCGGTGAGGTGAATGCTCTTGCCCGGTAAGTCGGTTGGATTGTCACGCTCCGGTCGTACCCGCATTGACTGCGCTCAAACAGGCAAGCAGGGCGGCGGCAGCACGCCAACAGAAACACGGTAGGCCCATGAATCTCCGCCGAATGAGGATCTCATACAAACACGCGTTTCATGGCGCGTCAGCCGGGTAGATGTGATGGGATAACCAAGAGAGGAGAAACACATGGTCGCGCTTATAGTTCTGCTGTTGATCCTCGCCATATTCGGTGGCCTGGGATTTGCGGCTCACGTTCTGTGGTTCGTCCTGCTGATCGCCGTCGCGCTATGGCTGCTCGGGTTCGTAATCGGTGGCGTGGACGCGGGAGTCGGCCGCCGGCGCTGGTACGGCCGCTGGTAGTTCACGGCGGCCGCGCCACGGCCAGCCAGGCGAAGAGGGCTGGTCGTGGCCGCGTCGGCTGCGACATCCCCGTTTGGGCGTAGTGCTAGGCAGGTGTCCGGGGCTGGCGTCCAAGTATCTACCTGCGTCAGGCGGGTCGGGTGAGGCGCGCGGTATGACGTGCGTCAGCCGAGCTTGACGCCGCCGTCGGGCGTGAGTGTCCAGTGCGGGTTGTGAGCGATCTCCCAGGGATGGCCCTCAGGGTCCAGGAACACCGAGCTGTAACCGCCCCAGAACGTCTCGGCCGGCTCACGTCCGATCGTCGCCCCCGCCGCCCATCCTCGGGCGAGCCAAGATTGAGCGCCAGCGTCACCCCGCCCCAGCCTGGCTCGTCCTGCACACAACTATCTTCGGCCAGACGGGAGCGGTCCCACAGCGAGAGGACCATGTCGCCGATCTGAAAGAACACGACATCATCACCGGCCTCAGCGCCGGTCTGCCAGCCGAGCGCCTCGTAGAAGCGGCGCGCCCGGGTGAGATCGCGCACGCCCAGGGTGATTACGGTGACTCGCTGGCGCATGTGCAGCTACGGAGCTTGTTCCGAGGGCATGCGACTCACTGTACCGCCACATCGCGGATCGCCCAGCACCGGCGGGAGCTCGATACTGTTGGACTTCACGGCGACGTGGCGGAGTGGCTACGCAGCGGCCTGCAAAGCCGTCTACACCGGTTCGATTCCGGTCGTCGCCTCTAGAAGGCAGTTTGCCTGTCTCCGTTTGCTTCTGCCCGCACCAGGTGCAACACTCCGGCCATGACCGCTGAGTCTGCGAGCGTCACCAGTGGGTTCGTTGACGCAATCCTCCTCAGAGATTTCCCCCGCGCCTGCAGCCTTCTACACCCCGACATCGACTTCCGGGCGATGACGCCAAATCGAGTCTGGGAGGCGGACGGTCCTGCCGGTGTCGAGCAAGTCCTGCGTGCCTGGTTCGAGCATCCCGCAAGAAACGTCGAGCGTGTCGACCCCACCGAGCTCGCATCCGTCGAGGACACTCTGCGCGTTGGCTGGCGTGTTCATGGCAGTGACGCCAACGGGCCGTTCATCTATGAGCAGCAGGCGTATGTGCGCGAGGACGACGGGCAAGTCGTATGGCTGCGCGTAATGTGCAGTGGTCCGCGTCCTGCTGGGAGCGTGTTCCCCGCATAGAGATCGGTCGCGACGGTCCTACTATTAGGACTTATGCACAATTTCTCGCTTCGTTAGCGGCGCTTTGGGACATTGTTAGCGCCCCCATAGCGAGCACACGCATCATGGCCTCATCCCATTTGAACCCTGGAGGTGGTCGTGAAACGTCTATTCGCACCCATACTGATCGCGGCGATCACCGGAGCGACCGTGGCGTTCGTGGCAGTGCTGGCGCTCGGCTCCGGCGGCGGACGGTCCGCGCCTACCGTGCGCGCGACCAGCGCGTCGGCCGGCAATCCCTCCTCGGCCGGAACCCGCCGAGAGGTCGCCTCCACGGGGCTGACGGCAACTCAGATCTACCAGCGCAACTCCTCGGGCGTCGTGGCGATCAAGGCGGTCACCTCTGAGGGTGAAGACAGCGGCACCGGTATTGTCATCGACGACAAAGGCCTGATCCTCACCAACGATCACGTGGTCGCGGGCGCGAGCAGCATCGTGGCCGGCCCGGGCAAGTCCTCGAGCGCGACCCGCACGGCGACGCTCGTCGGCGAGGAAGCCAACAAGGATCTGGCATTGATTCGCATCGATCCGTCCGGCTTGAGTCTGCATCCGCTGAGCCTCGTGAGCTCGAGCTCTCTTCAGGTCGGCGATCCGGTGTATGCGATCGGCAATCCATACGGTCTCGACGAGACTCTCACCCGCGGCATCGTTTCCGCGCTTGGGCGCGAAATATCCGCTCCAGACGGCGCAAAGATCACCGGCGCGATCCAGACCGACGCGGCGCTCAACCCGGGCAACTCGGGCGGGCCGCTGCTGAACGAACAAGGTGAAGTGATCGGTGTCAACTCCCAGATCGCCAGTGACGCGGCCCGCTCCGAAGGCTCCCAGCCGGGCAGCACCGGCGTCGGGTTTGCGATCGCCTCGGACACCGTCGCCCAGGCGGTTAAGAAGATCGAGGCCGGAGAAGGCGTCTCTTCCGTCTCGGCCAGCCAGAGCGCAGTCCAGACCGAAGGCGCAGGCGGCGCACAGTCGCCGTACGGCGGTCGCTCGTCCAGTCCCTATGGGGAAGTCGAACCGGGCGGCGCTGGTGTCGAAGGCGAAAGCGGTGTCGAAGGCTCCGGCGCAAGCGGCGTCGTCATCCCCGGCGAAGCGGGCTCCGGTAGCCCGGAATCAGCCGGTGGCGGTGGCGAAGGCCAGACGATCATCCTGCCCTGAACTTGCGAGGCCCGGGGGTGCGCTGGGAGGCTCCGCCCGGGCCTTGTATTGCGAACGACACGCCGCGAGACGCTCCGGTGCGCCAAGATCATCACGACCGCTACGCGTTGATAGGCTTGGATTCGATCCCCAGGGCGATTAGCTCAGTTGGGAGAGCGCCGCCTCGACAAGGCGGAGGTCGCAGGTTCGAGCCCCGCATCGCCCATCACCGAAAAGCCCTGCTAACGCGGGGCTTTTTTGGCTTTTTAGGGTTTTCGTGTTCTTGTAGGGCTTTGTGGACACAAAATGGCCCTGTTTTGTACGGGCTGCGTACATGCCTAGCCGTGGTGTTGTTCGGCAGCGGCAACGAGATCCCCAGGGCTCACGCCGAGTGCTGTGGCGATGCGCTGCACTGTCCGCCAGCTCGGCGACGTCTCGCCCGACTCGGTTCGAGAAAGCGTCCCGGTTGTGACCCCGGCGCTGTGTGCGAGATCTTCCTGTGTCAGGCCGCGATCGAGTCGCAGGCGTTTGATCGTGCTGCCGAGGTCGGGCGTTGAGGACACATTGGAAACATCGCAGCCGCATGCGGACAAGTCCATGCGTTCTCGCGCATGCGACAAACGATTGGTACCTTCTGGGGGTCGGGAAACATCCCCACAGATCGCCCTCGACAAGGCCGGGCATCGAGCGCTAGTGGGTTCGGTGCCCGGCCGTTCGTAGTCAGAGCGCGCCGGCTTCGAGCAGGATCGCGTG
>Ga0193728_1000715_pt1 | contig 16427 bp, 15 predicted proteins | sample U1c1metaG_FD_143037 | JGI IMG/M metagenome (GOLD analysis project Ga0193728, IMG submission 143037) | Soil microbial communities from a riparian zone of the East river system, Colorado, United States - U1c1 | ecosystem: Environmental > Terrestrial > Soil > Riparian zone | place: USA: East River...
ATCGCCTCACCGCGGTGCACCAGCAGGACGGCGTGCAGTAGATCCGCCGGTAGGACGTCCTTCAGCAGAAATCCACTGGCGCCTGCGCGGATCGCCTCGACGACGTACTCATCGAGATCGAACGTCGTGAGCATCAAGATGCGACCGCCGAACCCCGGATCGCCAACGAGACGGCGCGTCGCCTCGATGCCGTCGACCCCGGGCATCCGCACGTCCATGAGGACGACGTCGGGCCGGAGCTCGCGCCCGAGCGCAACCGCCTCGCCGCCGTCCGCAGCCTCGCCGACGACGTCGATCTCCGCCTCGCGTTCGAGGATCAACCGGAAGCCGTTGCGCACGAGCGCCTGGTCGTCCGCGAGGAGGACGCGAATCACGTCGGCAACACCGCGCGCACGACGAAGCCGCCACCGTCACGTGCACCGGCGTCGAGCGTTCCGTCGTAGAGCTCTGCGCGCTCGCGCATCCCGACGAGGCCGTGCCCACCCTCCGTGACTGACCCGGTTCCGTCGTCCTCGATCTCGATCTCGATCGCCGACGGGGAGTAGCGAAGCTTGACGTCGGCGCGAGAGGCACGGCCGTGCTTGCGCGTGTTCGTCAGCGCCTCCTGGACGATGCGGTATGCAGCGAGCGCGACGCCGGGGGCGAGCGGACGGGCGACGCCTTCCACCAGGAGATCGACGTCGAGCCCGGTCGCTCGCGTCTGCGCGAGCAATGGGTCGAGCTCGGCGACCGTCGGCTGGGGGCTCATGGAGAGCTCGTCACCGGTCGCGCGGAGGATGCCTAGGAGACGGCGCATCTCGCCGAGCGAGTCGCTCGCGGCGGAGCGAATCGATCGCAGCGCCTCGCGTGCCTGCTCGGGATTCTCCTCGACCAGCGGCTCGGCCGCTCCCGCCTGCACGACGATGACGCTCACGGAGTGGGCGATGACGTCGTGCAACTCGCGCGCGATGCGCGCGCGCTCGTCGCGGACCACGGTCTCGCGCTCCGCCTCCAGCGTCGTGACGCGCTGCTCCGAGCGCTCGGCACGGACCGACCGCGCTCCGACGACAATGCCCACAACCGCAGCAACGCCGAACCAGAGCCAGTCGAAGACGACCTCGCCGGGCTTGCGAAACGCCGCGATCTCGAGCTCCAGCGTCAGCAGCGCCGCGAACGGCAGAGCGACCGCCGCGGTCGACTGTCGTGTCCGGGCACGCGACGCGAGGGTGTAGGTCACGAGGATCAGCGGCAGGAAGCCGGCGAAGAAGAGCAGCCTGACCGGTGTGAAGGCTGCGACGAGCGGTGTCGGAACCGTGACGAGCGCCGCGACTGCGGTCGGTGCGACACGACGAAGGGCGAGCGGCGCCGTCATTGCGACACCGAGCACGGCGGCCACGGAGCTCGACCCATGTCCGAGGCTTGTATTGAACGGAACCCACGTCTCCGCCTGCCCTGCCACACAGAGCACGAGAGCGACGGCGCCGTCGGGAACCCATACGGGCACTCGGCGCAGGCGGGCGATGGTCGCGCTCATCGGTCAGACCGTAAACGAGTGCTCCCAGGTGGGCGTCCATCGAAGGTCGCGGAAGGACGAGACCGGAGTCGGTGCGGATCGCGGCCTCCCGCCGACGACGGCGCGTGGATGCAGGCCTACCGTCGGTCGAGTCAATCCGACCCAGGAGGTTCCCATGAACAAGCTTGCCTTCGTCCTCGTTGCGCTCGCCGGCCTCATCGTCGCCGCCACGGCGGCCGCGTCGCCCACCACGCTTCATCTGACCGAGAAGCAGACGTTCCAGCATTACGTCGACAAGGGCCCGAAGGGCGAGAGCGCCGGCGACATCCGCACGTTTGGAGGAACGGTGTTCGCCGGCGGAAAGCGGGTGGGCCACGACCAGATCCGCTGCGTGGTCGGCGCCACCTGCAGCGCGCAGGTCTGGCTCGCCGGCGGATCGCTGATCTCGCCTGCGTTCGTCGCGACAGGCCCGAGCTTCACCGCGAAGATCACTGCCGGCACGGGCACGTACAGGGGCGCCCACGGCACCGTCACCGTCGTCGGCGGTCCGGTGTCGCACTACACGGTGCAGCTCGACCGGTAAGGGGCAGGTGCATCGCATGGCAAGAGGCCCTTCCGGGCCTCTTGCCATGCACGCGGCTGGAAGCCTCCGGGAAGCCGTCACAGAGAGGCCAGTAGGGTTGCGTGGGGATGACGGAGGCGGCAGCGAGCACAACGGACGTCCACGACGTGCTCGTCGAGCGCTTCGGCCTCGACGCCTTCCGCCCGGGCCAGGAGCAGGTGATCGACGCGCTCCTCGCAGGGCGCTCCGCACTCGCGGTCTTCCCCACGGGCAGCGGCAAGAGCCTCTGCTACCAGCTTCCCGCGCTCCTCCTCGACGGGGTCACCGTCGTCGTCTCGCCGCTGATCGCGCTGATGAAGGACCAGATCGACTACCTGACGAGCCGGGGGATCGAGGCGGCGCGACTCGATTCGAGCCTCGACGCCACACAGGCGCGCGACGTCTCGGACCGCCTCCGCTCGGGCAGCCTGAAGCTCCTCTATGTCGCACCCGAGCGCTTCAACAACGAGCGCTTCCTCGCGCAACTCGAGAGCGCGAAGATCTCGCTCTTCGCTGTCGACGAGGCGCACTGCATCTCCGAGTGGGGCCACAACTTCCGGCCCGACTATCTCAAGCTCGCGGCACGGGCCACCGAGCTCGGTGCCGAGCGCGTGCTCGCGCTCACCGCCACCGCGACGCCAACCGTTGTGACCGACATCTGCGCGGGCTTCGGCATCGACACCGCCGACGCCGTCGTCACGGGTTTCTACCGGCCGAATCTCACGCTGCTCACGACGCCCGTCCGCGCGTCCGAGCGTGATCAGCTGCTGATCGACCGGCTGCGGGAACGCCCGCCCGGCTCGACGATCGTCTACGTGACGCTTCAGCGCACTGCACTGCGCATCGCGTCGCTGCTCGCTGCGGCCGGACTGCCGGCACGCGCGTACCACGCAGGGATGAACGCAGACGACCGAGTGGCGGTGCAGGAATGGTGGACGGGATCCGAGCACAACGTCGTCGTGGCGACGATCGCGTTCGGCATGGGGATCGACAAGGCGGCTGTCCGCTACGTCTACCACTACAACCTGCCGAAAGGCCTCGAGTCGTACTCGCAGGAGATCGGACGCGCGGGACGCGACGGGGTCGCAAGCACCTGCGAGCTGTTCGCCTGCGTCGACGACGTGCCCACGCTCGAGAACTTCGCGTTCGGGGACACACCGACGCGCGAAGCGCTTGCCTCACTGACGGCCGAGGTCTTCGACCGCGACGCCGGTGCGCAGTTTGACGTCGCCGAGTACGACCTCTCGACGCGACACGACGTGCGTCCGCTCGTACTGAAGACGATCCTCACGTACCTCGAGCTGGAGGGCTTCCTGCGGCAGGGGACGCCGTTCTACGCGGGCTACGGCATCCGGCCGATCGGCGACGACACATACGACGATGCATTCGCCCGCTTCGACGACGACCGCGCGAGCTTCCTCCACCGCCTGATCGCGAGCGGCAAGACCGCGCGCGTCTGGACGACGATCGACCCGGAAGCGTCGGCGGCCGAACTGGGTGAAGAGCGCGGCCGCATCGTCGCCGCGCTCGACTACCTCGAGCATCAGGGCATCGTCGAGCTCAAGCCGGCCGACGCGCGGCAGCGCTACACATTGCTCCAGCACCCTGACGCAGCTGAGGCCCTTGTCGACGAGCTCGTTGAACGCTTCGAGCGTCGCGAGCGGGCCGAGACCGCGCGGATCGCCCGCGTCGTCGCGCTCGTCACGAATGACGGCTGCCAGGTGAACGCGCTCGTCGGCTACTTCGGGGAACAGCGCGTCGATCCGTGCGGGCACTGCAGCTTCTGTCTCGAGGGAGGCGCACCGTTGCTGCCCGACCCCGAGCCGCCGGTGGAGCTGGACGTGCTCGTCGAACGCCGCGCCGTCGCAGCCCTTGCGGCGCTGCACCCGGATGCGCTCGGGGCGGCCCGTCAACGCGCACGGTTCCTCTGCGGCATCACGAGCCCGGCGACGACTCGCACCAAGCTCACCCGCGACGCGCTGTTCGGTGCGGCATCCGAATGCCGCTTCGCCGAGGTGCTGGCCTGGTGCGGGGCTTAAGGGAGGCCGTCCGAAGCGGCGTCGATGCTGCATTGGTGACGAAGCGCGCGATCTCGCCCGGCCGCTACGCCGTCGGCCATGCCGTGCTGGCCGCGGTCGGCGTCGCGGTGGCGTACGGCAGCGGCCATCCCGCGCCCGTGCTCACCGCCACGCTCGCGATCGGGCTGTTGGCGCATCTGCTGGGCCAGCGGCTTCTGCACCTGCACAGCGCGACAGCTCGCGAGGAGGCCGAGGTCCGGTACCGGACGCTCGTCGAGCAGTTGCCGTTGATCACCTACATCGACTCGCCGTACTCCGCCGACGAGGCGGCCGACTTCATCAGCCCGCAGGTCGAGACGCTGCTGGGCTACACCCAGGAGGAGTGGTTCAGCCATCCGAACTTCTACGTCGAGCACCTGCATCCCCACGATCGCGAACGTGTGCGCAGTCGGCAACGCGCCGCGCGCGAGACGGGAACACCGCTCGAGATCGAGTATCGGTTCCTCGCCAAGGACGGCAGCTACGTCTGGCTTTGGGACAGCTACACCGTCGTCCGCGACGAAAGCGGCACGCCGTGGTACACGCAGGGGTTCGCGCTCGACGTGACCGGACGCAAAGAAGCGGAACAGGACCGCGAGGGGCTGCTCGTACAGGCTCAGCTCCAGAACGAACGGCTGCTCGAGCTCGACCGCGTCAAGGACGAGTTCATCGCGCTCGTCTCGCACGAGCTGCGCACGCCGCTCACCTCGATCCGCGGCTACCTCGAGCTCGTCGTCGACGATGCCGTCGAAGCAGGCCTGCCGGTGCAGCAACAGGAATGGCTCCAGGTGATCGACCGCAATGCCGAGCGCCTGCTCAGCCTCGTCGAGGATCTCCTCATCTCTGCACAGGCGCACTCTGGCACGCTGACGCTCGCACAGACAGAAGTCGACGTCGGCACTGTTGCGCGTCAGTGCGCCGTGGCGTCCACGCCGAATGCGACGGCCCGTGGAATTACGCTCGATTGCACGGCCGAGCCCGACCTGTTCGTCACGGGCGACGCCATCCGGATCGCACAGGTCGTCGACAACCTCCTCTCGAACGCACTCAAGTTCACGCCCGCCGGCGGCCGTGTCGAGCTGATCGCCTCGCGCCACAACGGCAAGGTGCGCATCGAGGTCGCCGACACCGGCATGGGCATCCCGGACGCCGACCGGAACCGACTCTTCGACCGCTTCTTCCGCACCGAGCGGGCGCAGGCCTCTGCGATCGCCGGCGCAGGGCTCGGACTGTCGATCGCCAAGGCGATCGTCGATGCGCACCGCGGCACGATCTCGTTCCGGAGCATCGAGGATCACGGCACGACGTTCGTGATCGACCTGCCCGCGGCCGGCGCGTGATCCTGCCGAGCGGCGCAGAGCTCCGCCTGACCGGGCCCACTGCCGCTGCCGCGGTGATCTGCGTGAACGGCGGCCAGGGCCGCGAGGTCGAGGGGACGTGGAGCGCGTCGCTCGAATGGCTCGTGCAGCGGCTCGCCCCGTCGTTTCCCACGTTTACCTTCGCCGAGGTCCGCTACCGGATCAAATCCTGGAACACGCTCGACCTCTGCATCGAGGATGCCCGCGAGGCAGTTCAGGAAATCGGCGCAGAGCGGACGCTGCTCGTCGGGTTCTCGATGGGCGGCATCGTCTCGAGCCAGATTGCAGCCGAGCCGTCGGTGGAGACCATCGTCGGGCTGGCGCCGTGGTTTCCCGAGCGGCTCTCGCTCGACCAACTGCGCGGCAAGCGGCTACGCGTGCTGCACGGTTCGCTCGACCGCGGGCTGCCGGGCATTCCGGGCGTCACGCCGGCGAGCTCGCGGCGCGGCTTCGACCGCGCGATCGCAATCGGGGCCGAAGGCGAGTACACGATCATCCCCGGAGCCGTACACGGCGTCGCATTGCGTGCGCACTGGGGACGCCCACTCCCGCTGCCGCGCGCCCGCACCTGGGCACGGCTCGTCGGGGACGAGCTGCGGCGCTTTCAGGCGCCGGGCTGAACGCGGCGGCGCGTGAGCTGCGCCGCGTCGGGCACTTTGACGTTCCACACGAGGCGAAGCTTCTCGAGGCCGCGGATCACGAGCCACGACACGTCGACCTGCCGGCGGAGCAGTCCGTGCCGGGCCGACGCGGGAAACGCGTGATGATTGTTGTGCCATCCCTCGCCGAAGACGAGTAGCGCGACAAGCCAGTTGTTGCGTGCCTGGTCACGAGAGCGGTAATCCTGGTGGCCGAACATGTGGCAGATCGAATTCACGCTGAACGTCGCGTGCTGGTACGCGAAGATCCGCACGAGCCCGCCCCAGACGAGGCCCTCGACGCCGGCTTGCCATGTTCCACCGACCGCGTACGCGATCGCGAACGGAATCCCGAGCGTCAGCGCCACCCAGAGCAGGTAGAGCCGGTCGATCGTCACCAGCGCGCGGTCGTCATACAGATCCTTGCCGTATGCATCGCCGCGCTCCATCCCCTTCGTCGAGAACATCCAGCCGACGTGCGAATGAACAAAGCCGCGGATCGCTCCGAGCGCGCCCGTTCCGTGGCCCACATGCGGAGAATGCGGGTCACCGGGCTTGTCAGAGAGAGCGTGGTGCTTTCGGTGATCCGTGACCCACTGGATGAGCGGCCCCTGCATCGTCATGCAGCCGAGAATCGCGAGCGTCGCTTTCACCGACGGCCGCGCCTCGAATCCCTTGTGCGTGAAGTAGCGGTGGAAGCCGATCGTCGTGCCGAACGCGCAGACCGTGTACAGGCCGAGGAAGAGCACGACGTCGATCCAGTGGAAGCCCACGCCCCAGAGGAGCCCCATGGCCGAGATGACGCCGAGCGGCGGGACGATCACCGCGATCAGCGTCACGACCTGGCTCACGCGGCTCGTCCGATCGCGGACGGTCCCGACAGGGGCCAGCTCTTCCGGTTCGATCTCGAGTACGGCCATTGGTGGAGGCTAGCCGCTCTAGCAGCCGGTGGGGCGAATTCCGGGCGGTGGTCCCGTGCTCAGGCCGTAGCTACGCGCAAGCGCGACGAGCTTCGAGCGGTACACCGTCATGTCGGCGCGCTGCCAGTCGGCGTGCGTCTGGCAGCGCCACGGCGCGTACAGCTCCTTGTGCAACGGGCTCGACAGGCTCTCGTTATGGCCGATGACGTTCGCGAGCCGAACGTGGTACTTCGCCATGAGCCACACGGTGAGCGCGAGCGAGCTGCGCATCTGCGCCGCGTCACCGAGCACCTGCGCATCAGAGAGGCCCACGTGCTCGATCCCGATCGCGGCCCAGTTGAGCCCGACCGTGTGACGGCACATCAGGTTGGTGCGCACGAGCTGGTAGATCGTGCCGTCGCGATCGACGATGAAGTGCGCGCATGTGCCCGGCAGCTGATGCAGCTCACCGTCCGGGACATCGGCCGCGAACGTGTTGTACGCCGACGAGAAACTCGACGTCGCGGTGACGTGCTCGACGATCGCCTGCGGATGCAGCACGTTCGACCGGATTCCGTAGTGGCGCTGGGCGTACGCCGTCGTCTCCGCCAGCCGTGCAGGCCCGAACGGGATCGGCTTCCACACGATGTGCGGTCTCGGCGGCGCGATGAGCGCCACGGCGGCGAGGGCGACCGCGAGCACGCCGCTCACCGTAGCCGCAGCCGGTGCAACTCGATCCGCGAGCCGCCGGGGTCGAGCGTCGTCTCGATCGCCCACCGCTCAGCGGCACTCTCGAGGAAGCCGCGCACGAAGGGCCTGCCGGGATCGGCGAGCAACACGTCGGCGCCGAGCTGGGGGAGCAGCTCGAGGAGCTGGTCGGCGTTGCGCGACTCGTAGAGGAGATCCGCCCCGAGGATGCAGTCCCATGGCGCACCGGCGAGCAGCGGCGCGGGCTCGTCCCACCGCACGCGCTCCGCCCGCAACTCGACGCCGTTGCGCCGGGCGTTGACGCGCAGCAGCTCGACCGCATCTTCCGCCCAGTCGGTCGCGAGGACGTCCGCGCCCCAGATCGCCGCCGCGAGCGACGGCAGGCCGAGGCCTGCGCCGAGCTCGAGCACGCGGGCGCCCTGCAGATCGGAATCGCCGACCGCTCGTGCGAGCGTGACACCGCTCGCCCAGAGCTCGGCCCAGTACGGCAGGAACTCGTCCTCGTCGAAGGCATCCTCGTCGATCAACGCGTCCGCGCTCGCCGGGCGGAGCAGCGTCAGCTCGCGGCCTGCCAGCTCGACGGTTTCCTCGACGTGGTCCGGGTGCATGCCAGTAGCGTGACTGACATGCGATATAGACAGCTCGGTTCAAGCGATCTTCAGGTCTCCGAGATCAGCCTCGGCTCCTGGCTCACGTACGGCGGCGGCGTCGGCCGCGAGCAGGCCGAGGCCTGCGTCGCGAAGGCCTTCGAGGTCGGCATCAACTTCATCGACACCGCCAATGTCTACGCGCGCGGCAAGGCCGAGGAGTTCCTCGGCGAGGTGCTCGCCGACCGTCCACGCGAGTCGTACGTCCTCGCCACCAAGGCGTTCTTCCCGATGAGCGACACGGACCGCGGCCTCTCGCGTGCGCAGGTTCTCAAGCAGATCGACGCGTCGCTCGCCCGCCTCCGCACGGGCTACGTCGACCTCTACCAGTGCCACCGCTACGACTGGGACACACCGCTCGAGGAGACGATGGACGCGCTCACGCAGGTCGTTCGCGACGGAAAGGCGCGCTATCTCGGCTTCAGCGAGTGGCCCGTCGACAAGGTGCGCGAGGCGCTCGCATTGCCGGGCGTCGAGAAGCTCGTCTCGAGCCAGCCGCAGTACTCGATGCTCTGGCGCGGTCCCGAGACGGAGCTCATCCCGTTCTGCGCCGAGAACAGCATCTCCCAGATCGTCTGGTCGCCGCTCGCGCAGGGCGTCCTCACCGGGAAGTACAAGCCGGGCCAGCCACCGCCGGAAGACAGCCGCGCGACGAACGACGCGATGAACTTCTTCATGGGTCGCGCGACGGACGAGCGGATTCTCGAGCGCGTGCAGGGACTGCAGCCGATCGCCGACGAGCTCGGCATCTCGATGGCCCAGCTTGCACTCGCGTGGGTGCTGCGCCAGCCGAACGTCGCGTCCGCGATCGTCGGCGCCTCGCGCCCGCAGCAGGTCGAGGACAACGCGGCCGCGTCGGCCATCGAGCTCGATGCGGATGTCCTGCACCGTATCGACGAGGCGCTCGGCGATTCCGTGTCCTACGAGGGCCCCGCGTCATAAGGTGAGCTCATGGAACGCGACGTCGCCGTCGTTCTCTCGGGAGGAGCGGTCAACGGGCTCCTGATGGAGCTCGGCTTCCTCAAGCGGCTGCGCGAGACCGACATCTGGCCGCGCATCGGCTGGATCTACGGGACGTCATCGGGCGCGGTCACCGGAGTGATGGCCGCGCTCGACCGTCTCGACGACCTCGAGGAGTTCATGTTCCGGCTCCAACCGGAGGACACGTTCCGGCCGCACTCTCTCTGGCGGCTACCGCTCCTTGGCTCGCACGACTACCGCCTTCCGGACACGGTGAACGAGCGGCTCGGCGACCTGACGGAGATCGCGCGCGAGCTCGCAGACTCGCCGATCGAGGTCGTCGTCTATGCAACGGACGTGAGCCAGGACGTACACGGCAGCGGTGCGCGTGCGTTCGAGCTCTCCTACTCGTCGCGCTCGACGGATCCCGAGACGATGGCGCAGGCCGTGCTCGCGTCCGCGGCGGTCAGCGCGCTCGTGCTGCCACGGCAGGTCGGTGACCGAATCGTCACCGACGGTGCATGGGTGCGGAACTTCCCGCTCGGCCCCGCGTACCGGCAGCCCGGTGTCGAGCTGATCGTCAGCTTCCGTTACCTCCCGACATACCCGCTAATGAATGCGGAGTGGCTCGCCCGGCTGCGCCGGCGGCTCGACCGCTTTCCCAAGATTCCGCCCGTGCGTGCGCTCATCGACGAGCTGCGCGAGGCGGAGAAGCGGGACGCGCGCGGCGAGCCTGCGCACTGGGGCGACATGATCGTCCGCCTGATGCGCGTCGCGGTGCAGCAGAACACGCTGCTCGAAGAGCGCGCCGCACGCGACAAGGACGAGGCGCTCGCGGCGCTCGAAGCGCTGCGGGAGGATGTCGGCTCGATCGTGCAACGCGAAGGCGGGCGGCGAGGTATGCGCATCGCCCGGGCAGTGGACGAACGTTTCGCGTCGGCGAGGTTCCCGTTCCTCGGCGACAGGCTGATCCCGCGGATTGCGGCGCAGGGCACCGCGGGGGAGAGCTCGCTCGAGACGGGGCTCCGACGACAGCGGCCGTGGGGCGACGAGGAGAAGCGGCTGCTGATCGCGCGCGGCTACGCACTCCTCGACGACGTGCTCGCCGACCGCAACGCTGCCTAGAGCGCGACGACCTTGCCGGGATTCATGATCCCATGCGGGTCGAGCAGGTCCTTGATGCCGCGCATGATCGGCAGCAGGTCGCCGTGCTCGAGCGCGAGGTACTCGAGCTTCCCGTAGCCGATCCCGTGCTCTCCGGTGCAGGTACCGCCGCGGGCGAGCGCGTCTTCGACGACCGCCCGATTGAGCGCGTCGGCCTGGGCGATCGATGCTGCGTCGTCCGGGTCGAGCAGAAACGCGACGTGAAAGTTCCCGTCGCCGACGTGGCCGACGATGCCGCCGCGCAGGTCCGACGCGTCGAGCGCCTCGCGTGCGTGCTCGATCGCTGCCGCGAGCTCTGAGACGGGCACCGCGACATCCGTCGTCATCGCCCGCGATCCCGGAGCGAGCGCGAGGGAGGCCATCAGCGCGTTGTGGCGCGCGCTCCACATCTGCGCGCGCGCCGTCGGGTCGCTATCCGACTCGAACGCGGTCGCGCCCTCGTCTTCGGCGAGCTCCTTCGTCGTCTCCAGGTCGCCCGCGACGCCCGCCTGGCTGCCGCCGAACTCGACGAAGAGATAGGGCGAGACCTCGAACGACGTGCCGCTGAACGCGTTCAGGGCAGCGATCGTCATCGCGTCCAGCAGCTCGCAGCGAAGCACGGGAACGCCGACGCCGATGATCGCTGCGGCGGCGCGGCACGCCGCCTCCACCGACGGGAACGCCGCGCGGGCGACGACGACATGCTCTGGAATCGGATGCAGGCGAAGCGTCAGTTCGGTGATGACGCCGAGCGTGCCCTCGGAGCCGACGAAGAGATTCGACAGGCTGTAGCCGGCCGACGTCTTCACGGCGCGTGTACCGGTTCGGATGATCCGCCCGTCAGCGAGGACGACCTCCAGCTCGAGGACGTGCGTGCGCATGCCGCCGTAGCGCACGGTGGTCGTCCCGCTCGCGTTCGTCGCCGCCATCCCGCCCAGCGTTGCGTCAGCGCCGGGATCGACCGGGAAGAACAATCCGTGCGGCCCTGCGGCGGCCTCGAGCTGCGAGCGGGTCACCCCCGGCTGCACCGTGACGGTGAGATCCTCCGGGCGTAGCGACACGATCGCGCTCATGCGCGTCAGGTCGAGACTGATGCCGCCGTGCAGCGGGATGACGTGGCCTTCGAGGCTCGTGCCCGCGCCGAACGGCACCACCGGCACGCGGTTCTCGTGCGCATACGCGAGCACGGCGGCCACCTCGATTGCCGACTCGGGGAAGACGACGATGTCGGGGCGGCGCGGTGGGTGATACGAGAGATCCGCGGCGTGCTGGTCGAGCACCGAGTCGCCGTCATTGACGCGCTGCTCGTCGGGGATCACGTGGAGGAGATCAGCGCGCAGATCGGCGACGACGGCCATGCGCGGATCCTACTCAGCCGAGCAGGAACAGGCCTTCGTCGAGCGGCGACAGGATGCGTGGCCCGTCAGACGTCACGAGCACGTCCTCTTCCGATGCGTAGGTCATGCCCTCGACCGAGAGATACGCCTCGACGGTGATCACCATTCCGGGCTCGAGCATCGCATCGCTGTCGTGGCGGATGAACGGCGGCTCGCTGCCGGCGAGACCGACGCCGTGACAGTAGTGCAGCGGCAGCGCTCGGATGTACGGCCCGTACTGGTCATCGGCGTAGCCGTGCTCGCGGTAGAGATCCACGAGCTCATCGACGATGTCGCGAAAGCTTGCCCCCGCGAGCATCGACTCGCGGGTCGAGCGCTGGACGATTGAGCGGATCGCGTCGTGATGAGCGCGCTTCGCCGGGGACGGCTCGCCTACCGACGCCATACGCACGAACTCGCCCCAGTACCCGGCGGTGACGGCACCCGAGTCGACGAAGAGGAGGTCGCCGTCAGCGAGCGTGAATTCTGCCATCGGGCCGAGTAGTCGCGACGCTCCGCCGCGTGCACGCGACTTCGCCTCGCTGAGGATGTTGACCTGGGCGTACGGCGGGCGAACGGCGCCGGCGTCGACGATCGAACGGCCGACGATGCGGGCGACGTCGACCTCGTCGTCGCCGGAGGAGATCAGCTCGAACGCGCGCCGGAGTGCGTTGCCGTTGATCCGGTTCGACTCTTCGATGTACACGACCTCGGCGTCGCTCTTGATCATCCGGAGCCGCCAGATCAATTCGGATGCATCCAACATCTGGAGCTGCGGACATTCGCGTCCGAGCTCCGACAGAGCAGCTGCGGGGAAGAACAGGCGCTGATCCTCGCCGAGCTCCATGCCGAGCCGGGACGATGCGAGACCGCGGGCCTGCAGCACCGTGCCGAGCGCCGCGCCGTCGAACGGCGGCACGTAGCCGACGACGTCGCCGACCCACGAGAGCTCGCGTGCGTTCTCGACGTTCACGTCGTACACGTAGAGAAACGGCTCACCGCGCAACGGCAGCACCATCACGTGCGGACGTGAGTAGTTCAACTGGAAGTCGCGTGGCATGTGCCCGCTGAACCAGTAGTAGTTCATGCCGGCGCTGAAGTCGCCGGAGACGAGCAGTGCATCGAGGTCGTACTCCGCGAGCAACGCTCGCGTCCGTACTGCGCGTGCGCGCATCTCTGCATCGTCGAAGAGACGATTCACGCGGCTACAGTGGGTCGGTGGCGCAGGCCAGGTCGGGGAAGACGTATCGCGTCGCAGGAGCAGACCCTGTGCCCGATCTCGCAGACCTCGTCGCGGCGCTCGAGATCGCACTCACGCGCGACGGGTTCGTGCCTGCGACCGACGACGCACCGGATCTCGTGCTGAACATCCTGGAGGACGAGGCGCCGCGTCCGTTTCGTCGCGGGTCGCGCGGCACGTTCGTGGCCGCACTGCAGATCGGTGAGCGCATTCCCGTCGATCCGCTTCGGGCGGGCTATCCGATCCTCGTCCGCGCGCTTGCGAACATCGCGATGACGTACGTGCCGGAGGCAGGCGTCTGGTTCACGACGCCCGAGCGCGGCAGCTACGTCGTCCCGCAGGTCGACGGCGTCGACGCGCTCGCAGACGACGTCGTCGAACGCCTCGCACCGCTGGCAGCCGCGCGGCTCGTGATCGAGAACGACTTCCGCGCCGATCTCGAGCCCGAGCTGTGGGCGGGCGACGACCACACAGCGAACATCGCCGCTGCCGGTCGCCGGCTCGATGCCGCCGGCCTGCTCCCCGCTCCGTTTGCGATCGAGGACCTCGTGGACGAGCACGACCTCCGCCACATCGAGCGGCTGTATGGGATCGGCGGCCTCTCGTATGGGAACCTCTCCGAGCGGCGCGACAGCACGCGGTTCTGGATGAGCGCGAGCGGCGTCGACAAGGGCAAGCTCGAGATTCCCGGCAGGGACATCCTCCTCGTATCCGGCTACGACGCGGACGCGGGAGCGATGGTGTTGAGCGTCCCGCTCTCGACGAAGCCGCGACGGGTGTCGGTCGACGCCATCGAGCACTGGCAGATCTACAAACGCCACCCCGACGTCGGCGCGATCGTCCATGTGCACGGATGGGTCGAAGGCGTCGCCGCGACGGACGTCAACTACCCCTGCGGTAGCGAGGAGCTCGCCCACAGCGTCGCGGCGCTGATCGATACGGAGAGCGATCCCGCGCACGCGGTCGTCGGGCTCCGGAACCACGGCATCACGGCGACGGGATCGACGTTGGAGGAGATCCTCGACCGGATCGAACCGCACCTGCTTACGCAGGTTCCGATGACGTGACCGCGTCCAGGCTTCGTTCCGCCGACGCGAAGAACTCCGCGAGGATGTTCGCAGCCTTCTTCCTGATCGCGCCCGCGCCGAGTGACGCCGGCCGGCCCGTGACCTCGTAGCTGCCGCTGACGTCGAGCTGGGTCGACGCGTCGCGCTCCTCGAGCGCAAGCGAGACCTCGATGATGAGCCGCGAGCCGATCTGCCGGTCCTCGCCGTCGCCGCGCGCCCGGATACTCGTGCCCGCCACACGCTCGCCGACGACGACGTTCAGGTCGGCGCGAAGCTTGAACGGCCCGAGCTTGTCGGCGAGCACGACACCGAACCGCTCACCCGGCTCCACCTCCTCAACGGTCTCGACGATCGAGATCCACGAGAGAACGGTCGGGATGTCGCTCATGATCGCCCAGACTGCGGCGGGCGGAGCGTCGAGTTGGAACGTCTCGTGGAACTCCTGGTGCATCAGGCTGCCTCCTGGAAGGTTGCGAGGTCGGGGTCGTTCGGCCGCAGCAGCCCGTCGAGCTTGCGGAGCGGCCGGAGCGCCGGTACGACGAGGATGAGAGCCCCCACCGCGAGTGGCGCGACGAGCTTGCCGCCGTTGCGCGTCATCGCGCTGACGGCGATCAATCCACCGCGGACACGCTCAGGGGCTGCAATCGCGACGAACGCGTTCTGCAGTACCTGAAGCACCCCGTCGCTGATCCCGAAGAAGATCGCCACGACGACTGCGATCTGCCACGACTGCACGAGGGAGAAGAGCACGAGCGACAATCCCGAGCCGAGCACCGACGCGATCAACAGCACCGAGCCGCGGACCGACCGAACGGCGCGGACGACCGCGAAGTTGATCGCGGCGGCGACCCCGGATGCGACGCTGAGCACGACCGCAGCCTCGGTGAGCGACGCCCCGTGCCGCTGGACGAGCATCGTCGGCAGGTATGCGACGAGCGCGAACTTGCACCAGAAGCGCAGGAAGCCGGCGAGGAGCACGGCCGGCATTCCCGGTAGTCGCATCCCGACCCCGAGCTCGGACGCGTAGGCCCGCTTACCCGCCATGTCGGCGCGACTGTCGTCCAGCACCGCGAAGCCGACGAATGCGAGCGGTATGAGCAACCCCTGCGCAGCGAGCGGTGCGCGCCAGCTCAGTCCGCCGAGCGTCGCACCGACGAGCGGCAGCACGAGTTCGCTGACCGTCATCGAGACCTGGCGGGACGCTTGCGCTCTGACCTGCTCGGTCCCCTTGTACGCATCGGCGATCAACGTCACGCTGAGCGGCATGAGCGCGGCGAAGCCGACGCCCTGCAGCACCCGCAGCCCGAGCAGGACGTTGAAGCTCGGCGCGAATGCCTGGGCCGCGCCGGCGATGCCGTAGAGGAGCGCCATCGACGAGAAGACGACCCGCCGTCCCCACCGGTCGGCGAGATAGCCGAGCGGCAGCGCCAACAGGACGCCCGGGAGCATGTACGCGGCGGTGATCAGGCCGACCTGCGAGTCGCTGATGTCGAATGCGCGCTGCACTGCCGGCAGCGCAGGCGAGATGCCCTGCGCACCGAACACCGTTGCCGCCGCGGCCGCCGCGGCGAGCGTCAAGGTCGCGCGGCGCGGCCTCATGTCTCGACTACTCGTTACCCGAGTGCGCAAGCGTGGTCAGCAGGCGCTCGCAAACCTGATCGAGGTGGTCGTGGAGCCATTGCACCGCGCCCTCGACGTCGTTCGCGCGCAGATAGGTCAGCACCTGCGCGTGGTCGCGCTCGCCCGGAGGGCGGGTGTAGTCGACGTTGTGATCGATCGAGTAGCGGCCGACCTCCTCGCGCAGCCGGTCGATCATCGCGACGAGGCGCGGCTGGCGCTTGACGTCGTAGAGCTGGTGATAAAACTCCGCGCGACGCTCGAGAAACTCCTCGCCGCTCTCGACGGCGTTCAACTCGGTCGCGAGCTGCTCGAGCCGCACGAGACGCTCCGGCGTCATCGCCGTCATGGCCTTGCGCAGCGCGTGCGACTCGAGGACGGCCCGAATCTCGTAGATCTCCTGCGCTGCCGGTGCGGTCAGCGTGTTCACGATCGCGCCGCGATACGGCTCGAACGTGATCAGGCCCTGCGACTCGAGCTTCATCAAGGCGCTCCGGACCGGGATCCGCGAGACCCCGATCTGCGTCGCGAGCGCGTCCTGAAGCAGTCGCTCGCCGGGTTGGAAGATGCCCGTGAGAATCCCTTCGCGGATCACCTCGTATGCCATGTCGCCGACCGTGCGGA
>Ga0193728_1000716_pt1 | contig 16414 bp, 18 predicted proteins | sample U1c1metaG_FD_143037 | JGI IMG/M metagenome (GOLD analysis project Ga0193728, IMG submission 143037) | Soil microbial communities from a riparian zone of the East river system, Colorado, United States - U1c1 | ecosystem: Environmental > Terrestrial > Soil > Riparian zone | place: USA: East River...
CCCGGGCCTGGGATAGCGCGAGCCGGCTGGACGTGGCCAGCTTCGGCGGCCCGGCGGCGGCCCAGGGGCCGGCGGCGGCGGCCGGGGGGGCGGCGGCGGCCCGGGGGGCGGCCGGGGCGACCGGGGCGGGGCCGGCCGGGGCGGCCCGGGGGGCGGCCGGGGCGGTCGCCGGGACTTTGGGGCTGCCGGCCGCGCTGGGGCTGGGCGCCCGGCTGCTGGACGAGGCCGGGTACGCCGGGCCGCGGCGGCTGGAAGCCATCGGTTTGGACGAGACGCCGGCCGCCTGCGCCGCGGCGGGGCAGCGGATCAGCCAGGCCGCGGACCGGGTCGGGCTGCTGGTGATGGCGGACGGCAGCGCGCGGCGGGGGCGGCGGGCGCCCGGCCACCTGGACGAGCGGAGCGCTGGCTTCGACGCCGGGGTGGAGCGCGCGTTCCGGGACGGCGACCTGCAGGCGCTGGCCGCCATCGACCCGGTTCTGGCCCGCGAGCTGATGGCCGCGGGGCGGGCGGCGTGGCAGGTCATGGCCGGCGCGCTGGAGGGCAGCGGGGTGGATGTCGAGGTTCTGTACGCCGATGACCCGTTCGGGGTTGCCTACCTCGTCGCCTCGGTCGGGGTCAGACCGGACTAGAAGGGAGAACGGGCATCGACAGCGACTTCAGGGGCCGGACGGTCCTGGTATTCGGGGCGGGCGGGGCGCTCGGCGGCGGGATTGCGGCCGCGTTCCACGCCGCCGGGGCGACGGTCACGGGGATAGACCGGGCCCAGCCCGCGCCCGCCCACCGCGTGGACGGCGTCACCTACCGGGCCCACGACGTGCACGACGAGGCCGAGCTGGCCGGCCTGCTGGCCGGCGCGGCGCCGTGGGCGGTGGTCAACACCATCGGCGGGTTCGCGGGTCACCGGCCGCTGTCCCAGCTGGACGCCGCCGAGCTGATGGGCCAGCTCGAGCTGAACCTGGTGACCGCCGCCCTCATCACCAAGCACGCGCTGGCCGCCATGGAGCCCGCCGGGGCGGGCCGGATCGTGCACACCGCCAGCCGCGCGGGCGTGGTGACCAAGGGATCCGGGTTCGCCTACTCCGTCAGCAAGGCGGCCGTGCTGCACCTGGTGGCGATGGCGGCCGAGGAGGTCCGGGGCACGAACATCACGGTGAACTGCGTCGTTCCCAGCATCATCGACACCCCGGCCAACCGGTCGGCGATGCCGGGCGCCCACCACGACCGGTGGCCGAAGGTCCCCGACATCGCCCGGTCCTACCTCTACCTGGCGGCACCCGAGTCGGCGCTGGTCAACGGCGCGGCCATCCCGGTGTAGGGAGCGGGGCGCGGGCCGGGTTATGAGCGGAGGGCGGGCTCGCCGAACTACAGGGCGAGGGCAGCGCTGAGCCGCCCGGGCCAGTGCCTCGTCGTCGCTGGCCCGGGCGCCGGACCACCGACGAGACAGCGCTGCACGGCATCCGCAGTCAATCCACGGCCGCGATCGACGCCCTCCGCCCCCTCGCCGACGCCCACCCCCGCTGACCAGCGCAATCCCGCCGACCGACGCCTCTCCCGCCGACCAGCGCCCCGGCCGTCGAGGGCTCCAGCGGTCCCGGCGCCGACCGCGGACCGCGGAACAGCGACATGACCGTGCAGTCGCTGTTGCCAGGGCAGCAGCGTTCTTACGTTCATGTCGTATCCGGGAGGCTGCCGGCCGCTGCTCCGCCCGGCGGCCGCCATGGCGTGGCGTCGCCTGAGAGCCGTGGGTCAGTTGGGACTCTGGAGGCGAAGTCGACTGGGAGGCCGGCCCGAAAGCCGGGGCTGGAGGCCCGACCGGAAGGCAGCCCGACCATGAGCCGGACTTGACGCCGGGACCGCAGGCCGGGATCGCAGGCCGGTGTTGCCACCTGTACTCCATGTGGCTTGTGAGGACGGCCGCGCTCCGGGTGTGCGGGCCGCGGCGCTGGGGTGACGAACTCACGTTACGGGCGCCCCCCGCGAGCGCCCTGTGCCGGCTGTCGTAACCTGAACGTGACATCTGTCACGGAGGGGCCGTTCGGGCCTCGCTGCGTTTCGCGGCCCGGGCGGTGTCCTGTTAGCTTGGAGGCCGGGGGAATGACTTCGTGGGGCCAGATCGGAGGTCTCGATGGGCCTGCCTGCACGTCAGCGCAGACGGCTTGAGAACATCGAGCACAAACTGCGCAGTTCGGATCCGCGGCTCGCGGCCAAGTTCGCCATTTTCGGGCGGCTCACTCGGGACGAGGACATGCCCCGAATCGAGGAGCTCCGGCACCGGGCCGCCATGCTGGCGCTGCGGATGCGGATGTGGCTGGCGGCGGTGTGGAGCCGGCTGAGTTTCGCCCGGCGCCGGGCGGGCGCTCCGCTCCCTGTGGGCTCGCGGGCTGGCCAGCGGGCGCGGCGCCAGGCTCTGGGCCGGCCGGGCAGGCAGGCCCGCCGGTGGCGGCCGATGGCGCTGTTCTTCCCGCTGGCGCTCGTGCTGATGTCGCTGTCCATTTTCGTGGCCGCCAAGTTCGGCAGCGCGCCCCGGTGCGTAGCCGCGACGGCGGTGGCGACAGCGAAGCTGCATCCGAGGGGCAAGCCGCTGGCCAAGGGCGGCGGCAGCAAGACCCCCAAGCGGTGCCGCCCGGCCACGCTGACGCCCATTCCCATCGGCCGCTGACTCCGCGGCCGCTGGCTCCGCGGCCTGGCCGCTCACCGTGCGACCGGCCGCCGGGTCCGCAGTCCGGCGGCTCGCCCGGCTTACGGGCCGACCGCGACTAGCTTGGGTCTGAGGCAGGCCGGCGCTGCGCCGCCGGCCGCGGCTGGCCCCAGCCGCGCGCACGAGGCCAGGACGACGCTGCTCCCGTCGGGGGCGACGCTGCCGCCGATGCCCGACAGGTCGACGAAGAAGTGCGGCCACGGCACGTTCTTCCCCGTCCAGGTCACCCGCTTGGCGGTGAGCCGGTAGCCCCACGCGTCGCCGAGCGCGCCCTCGTCCAGGCCGAGCGCGACGCCGTCGCTGACGGCGTACAGACCGGCGGCGCCGAGCTTTGTTGCGCTGGTCACCACTTTCCCGGTGAGCGGGTCGAGTCCGACCAGCGACTTCCGCCCGGCCACGTAGACCGTCGGCCGGACCGCGTCGGCCGCCTCGAGCACCACGCCGGCCCGGTGCCAGAGCAGGCGCCCGTCGGTGCCGCTGTAGGCGTGCAGGCCGTCTGGCCCGGAGAAGAACACGGCCCCCCCGATGGCGCCGCTGAGCCCGCCGTCGAACGGCTGCTTGGCCGCCAGCCGGAGAACGGCCTGGTCACCGGTCCGCAGATCGATCCGGCGCAGCCCGGTCACCGGGGCGGTGCCCAGGTAGCCGCCCTTCGCGATCGTGACGAACAGGTCCGAGCCGGCGACCCGCCAGGCCTGCGGCACCGGGCCGGTCGGCACCCGCCAGCGGACCTTGCCGGTCGCGTTGTCGTAGCTGGTGACCGCGGTGGTCCCGACGATGACCGCGCCGGCCGCGTCGGCGAGCACGGCGCCGCCGTAGGGGGCGGCGTGGTAGGTCCGGATGCGGTGGCCGGTCCCGGCGGACAGCACGACCTCGTCGCGGCGGCCGGCCCGGCCGCCGGTGCCGGGGACCGCCACCCCGGCGGTGACCACGCCGTCCCAGGCCCGTACCGAGACGACGGCCGAGCCGACCGGGAAGTCGGCCAGGCTGGCCGTCCACAGCGGCCGGCCGTCGCTGAGCCGGTAGGCCGCCACGGCGTCGCCGAAGCCGACGACGGCCATGCCGCCGCCCACCCCGGCGTAGGCCTGGCCGGCCGTCAGGACCGTGCCCTGGGTCCCGCTTCGGGCCACCCACGACCCGGGCAGCTCCCGCGACCAGCGGACCGTGCCGACCGGCCGCGCGCAGTGCGGCCCGGTGCAGGCGCGGCTGGCCGCGCTGCCGGCCCGGCCGGGGACGACCGCCGCCCCGATCAGGACGGCCGCGAGGATGCCCCGGCGCGCCCACATCGCCGACCCGCGCGCGACCAACACGACTGCTGAAGACCCTTCCGCCGCTACTGCGGCCCGTCACCGCGCAGGCCCCCGGCCTGCGGTCGCTGGACCCCGGTCCGGGCGCCAGCTGGGCCCCCTGCGGCACCGCCTGGCCTGGGGGCAGCGGATTCCACCGTAGACCCCGTTTCGTATGCGGGCAGGCAAGCGGCCTGAGTGTGACTATCTCGTAGCTGTTCATCAGGGTTCCCGCAATCCACCCGGGAACGAGCTGAGTACCGTGGTCCCTGGCCGCGAAGGCCAGCCGCCCGGCCCCGGTCCCGGGGCCGGACTGAAGGAGGAAACCCATGACTGATCAGGCACCGCTGCCGTACGACTTCATGCCGGCCGTGCCGTCGTTCACGGTCGAGAGCGACGATGTAACCGACGGCCAGCAGATGGGCGAGGCTCAGGTGTACAACGGGTTCGGCATGACGGGCCCGAACATCTCGCCGCAGCTGCGCTGGCACGGGTTCCCGGCGGAGACCCAGGGCTTCGCCGTGACCTGCCTCGACCCGGACGCGCCGACCGGCTCGGGGTTCTGGCACTGGCTGGTCCTCGACCTGCCGGCGTCCGTGACGGAGCTGGCGACCGGGGCCGGCGCGGCGGGGGCGGCGCTGCCCGGCGGCGCGTTCTCGGTGCGCAACGACTACGGGACCAAGGACTGGGGCGGTGCCGCACCGCCGAAGGGCGACGCGCCGCACCGGTACGTCTTTGCTGTGCACGCGCTCGATACCGACAAGCTCGGCATCGACTCGGATGTCACGCCCGCCGTCGCGGGCTTCAACCTGCGCTTCCACACGATCGCGCGGGGGCTCATCGTTCCGGTCTACAGCTACTGACCGGCGGGTTCCTGGCTGGCGGGCGACAGCCTGCGCCGGCCAGCCAGGGCCCCGGCCGCCCGCGTCCCGGCCGGTCAGGCGCCCCGGCCGGTCCCGGCCGCCCGCGTCCCGGCCGGTCAGGCGCCGGGCCGGTCAGGTGCCCGGCCGGTCAGGCGCCCGGGTCCGCCCCGCCGCCGCCCGGGCCGGCCGGATCAGCGTCCGCGGGCAGCAGCGGGAACATCCGGGCCACCACGGCCACCGGCAGGACGCCGGCCGCCCCGTCGCCCACCCGCCCAGGCCGGGCCCTAGGCCCGGCCCCGGCCCCGGCCCCGGCCCCGGCGTCGGGCCGCGCGGCGTAGGCCGCGATGACGCCGCGGATTGCGGCGGCGACCTCCGTCAGCTCCTCCGGCGTGAGATGCAGCACCGTGCTGAACGCCTCGTCCCGCCAGCCCGGCGGCGCCGCCTCGCGGTGCGACAGCCAGCGCCGGTAGCCCTCGTTCTCCAGCTCGCGGGCCAGCGCGCCGAACTCGTCGCCGCCGGCCGGCCCGCCGCCGGCCGGCCCGCCGCCGGCCGGCTCAGCCCCCGCCGCGGTGGCCAGCCGCCAGGGCCGCGCCCGGCCGCGGGCCCCCGGGACCTCCTCGACGTGCCCGTACCGGGCCAGCTGCCGCAGGTGGAACGAGCACGCGCCCGAACTCTCGCCCAGCTCGCGAGCGGCTTCCGTCGAGGTCAGGGTGGCCCGCTGGGCGAGCAGCCCGAGTAGCGCGACGCGGAGCGGGTGCCCGAGCGCGAGCCCCGGCCGGCCCGGGTGCACCTGGCTGCTCACCGGTCCTCCCTCGGCTCGTCGCGCGGTAAACTGTAAAAGCTTTGCAAAGTAATGCTTTGCAAACTAGTGTAGCCAGGCCACTGTAACTCGTCACCCAGCAGGCCCGCCCCCGGCCAGGCGAAAAGGGCGAAAGGGGATCCGCATGACTGTCCGTCCGGTCCGCATGTTCGGCGACCCCGTGCTGGTGACGCCCGCCGAGGATGTCACCGACTTTGACCGGCAGGTCCGCCGCCTGGTGAAGGACCTCACCCAGACGCTCCGCGACGAGGACGGCGCCGGCCTGTCGGCGCCGCAGATCGGCGTGGGACTGCGCGTGTTCGTCTTCGATGTCGGCGACGTGCGCGGGCACCTGATCAACCCGGTGCTCGACTTTCCGGACGAGGCGGAGCAGGACGGCCTGGAGGGCTGCCTGTCGTTCCCCGGCCTGTATTACGACGTGAAGCGGCGGCTCAACGTGGTCGCCTCCGGCTTCGACGCCGACGGCCGGCCGGTCCGCGTGGTCGGTGACCAGAACCTGGCCCGCTGCCTGCAGCACGAGACGGATCACCTGGACGGCATCCTGTTCATCGACCGCATGGACCCGCAGACCCGCAAGCAGGCGATGCGCGCGATCCGCAAGTCGGACTGGGCCGGGCTGCCCGTCCCCGCGGTCAAGGTCAGCCCGCACCCGGTGCACGGCCTGATCCGCTGAGGCCCGCGGCCGGCGGGGCGCGGAGCGGGCGGCACAATGGGGCACTGACATGACCCGAACGGTCCGCACTCTGGAGGCTTACATGGAGCTCGACGCCGACGCTGCCCGGCTCGCCAAGGGCACCAACCTGGCGACGGTGGTGACGCTCATGCCCGACGGCCAGCCGCAGGCCCAGCTGACGTGGGTGGATCACGACGGCGAGCACATCCTGGTCAACACCGAGCCCGTCCGGCAGCGCGCCCGGAACCTGCGCCGCGACCCGCGGGTGACGGTCCTGATCCACTCCGGCGAGGACGCGTATGACTGGGCCGAGATCCGCGGCCACGTGGTCGAGACCATCGGCGGCGACCGCGCCCGCGCCCACATCGACGAGTTGTCCCGGCGCTACATGGACGCGGACTACGGGCGGCCGATCGGGCCGGACGGCCGGATCATCCTGGTCATCGAGCCGGACAAGGTCAATACCCCGCACAACATGGGCCGGTAAGGGGGTTACCCCCCGTCACTCCCGTTACCCCCAGTGGGCGGGCCGGGCGAGCGCGGCCGGCACCCCGGTGCGCGCGTCGCCCCGGCCCGCGTCGAGCTGGGCCTGAGTCAGGAAGATGGCCCCGGCCAGGTCGGCCCCGCCCAGCCCGGCACCGCGCAGGTCGGCCCCGGTGAGGTCGGCCCGGCTGAGATCGGCGCCGCGCAGGTCGGCGCCGATCAGCAGCGCCCCCCGCAGGCTGGCCGCCCGCAGGTCCGTCCCCCGGAGGTCCTTCCCGGCCAGGTCGGCGCCGCGCAGGTCCGCCCCGGCCGGCCGCCGGGCCAGCTCGCTGGCCTGCAGCAGCAGCTCGTTGGCGGCCTGCCACGAGGCCCGCGGGTCCAGCCGGGCCAGCTCCTGCGGCGTGCCCAGGGTCGCGTCCTGCATCTGCGCGAGCACGCGGCGCAGGCCGCCGCGGAGCGGGCCGGACGACCGCAGCGCCAGCGCCTCAGTGAGGTACCACAGCAGCTCGTGCAGCTGCCGGACGGTCGCGAACGCCCCGAACATCTGCTCCGCGAGCTCCGGTGCCCCGCGCCAGTCCCGCCCTCCGAAGGTGACCTGCGCGACCTTCTGGCCGGCCCCGAAGCAGTCGTAGACCGCGCAGCCGCCGAAGCCGCTGCCCCGCAGCCGGTCGTGGATCCCGCAGCCGTACTCCGCGCCCAGGTTCGGGCAGGGCCGGCCGGCCGACTTGGTGATGGCGAAGTCGGCCGAGGCGACGAAAGCCGGCGCGACGCAGCACAGCCCGAAGCACTGTGCGCAGTCGGCCCGCAGGTCCGCGCGGGGCTCGTCGGTCACCGGGATCAGCCCAGGATGGCCTGGTAGCGGTCGCGCAGCTCCGCCCACCCGTAATCGCGGGCGCGCTCGCCGACGATCCGGTCGACGTCGTGGCCGCCGTCCACCACGGCCAGCACCGCCAGGCACAGGTGCCAGCCCGAGGCGCACATCGGGGCCTCGCCGCGCTCGTCGAAGGTCTGCTCCAGCGTCAGCCGGGAGCCCCCCGGCGCGGGCGCGAGCGCCCAGCGCAGCAGGTGAGTGCCCCAGCGGTGCACGAGCTCGCGCGGCGGATCGCAGCTCAGCACGGTCACGTCGACGCCCGCCGCGTCCGGCGTCTCGTGCGATACCGCGGGCCCGGCGGATGTCAGCGGGCGGTCCGGCACCACCGGCGACCACCGGCTGAGCTGCCCCGGCTCGGTCAGCATGGGCCAGACGCGCTCTGGCGGATGGGCCAGCACGCGGGTCATGGTCAGGACCCAGCGGCCGCCTGACTCGGCCAGCGAGGCCTGCACCGGGTCCGCCGCGATCTGTGCCGTCACCAGGTCCGTAGTGGCGCTCCGGTCAATCATGATGTCGTCCCCTCCTCGTGGGCCCGCAGGTCGCGGTCCCGGTCATCGCGGGCCTGCTCGTCGAGCGCGCGGCCCAGCCGGTCAAAGCTGGCCGCCCACAGCTGCTGATAGGGCAGCACCCAGGCCAGCACATCGGGCAGCGGGTCGGCTGACAGCCGGTAGACCCGGCGCTTGCCCGCGATCGTGGCGGTCACCGCGCCCGCGTCCCGCAGCACCCGCAGGTGCTTGGACACCAGCGGCTGCGGGAGGTGCAGGGCGTCGACCAGCCCGCCCACGTCGCTCCCCTGCCCTCGGAGGACGTCGAGGATGCGCCGCCGGGTCGGATCGGCGATCAGCGTGAACCCGTTCATGACTCGCTATTATGCCCCCAAGTTCATATGAATATCAAGGCATACGAAACCCTCAGTTCGCCAGAACGCTAGCCGCCCCCGGCACCCAGGCTCCGCGGCCGCCGCAGTCGGGCTGGCATCATCGAGACATGAGCATCGTGAAGATCAACGCGATCACCGTGCCGGCCGACAGCGGCGACGAACTGGCCCGCCGGTTCGCGGCCCGCGCCGGGGCCGTCGATGACCAGGACGGGTTCGAGGGCTTCGAGCTGCTCAAGCCCACCGATGACCGGACGACCTGGCTGGTGGTGACGCGCTGGCGGGACGAGGCCTCGTTCCAGGCGTGGCTGCACTCCCCCGCCTTCGGCCACGGCCACCGCTCGGCGGCCGAGCGCGGCGGCGGGCCGGCCCCGCACCCGGTCGGCGTCAGCAGCGAGCTGTGGTCCTACGAGCCCGCCGGCGGCTCAGCGCCGCGGGCCGCCCCCTAGCCGTTCGCTCGCGGCTGGCGTTCGGTCGGGCTGGCCGTTCGGTCGGGCTGGCCGTTCGCTCGCGCTAGCCGTTCGCTCGCGCTAGCCGTTCGCTCACGGGCGGCGCACGCCGACCTGGCGCAGGCGGCGGGTCCGGAACGCGCTCGGGGCCTGCGTCGCGGCCAGGCGCTCGCCGCAGCGGGACGAGTCGTAGCCGGGGATGCTGGTGAGCTGGGCCAGCAGCCACGGGGACGACAGCACGCGCAGCATGGCCTGCACCTCGCGGGCGCCGCCCTGCGCGGCCGGGATGACCAGGTCGAAGCGCTCCTGGGTGAGCGGGACGAAGGCGAGCTCGTAGGCCAGCGCGGCCGGCTCGCTGGCCACGCCCACGTCCGCGATGCCGGCCGCGATGGCCGCCGCGACCTCCAGGTGCCCCATCGCCTGGGTGTCGTAGCCGGGCACCTGGTCCGGGCTGATGCCGGCGCTGGCCAGCTCCCGGTCCAGCACCCGGCGGGCCTCTGAGCCGGGGTCCCGGTTGACCAGGCGCAGCCCCGAGCCGGGCAGGTCGCCGACGCCGGCGATGCCCGCGGCCCGCTCCGGGCGCAGCACCAGGCCCTCGCGCCACGAGCAGAAGTGGACGATCTCCGCCCCGCCCCCGAGCAGGTCACTGGCCGGGCCGGTGTTGTAGTCGCCGTCGGAGTCGCGCAGGTGGGCGCCGGCCACGTGCACCAGCCCCGCGGCGGCCAGCCGGAGCGCCTCGCTGCTCCCGCACGGCCACCAGGCGAAGGCCACCGGCGGGTCGAGCAGCGCGAGCGGCGCCTCGATCAGCGGCAGCGCCGGGTCGCAGCCGGCCACGACCAGCATCGGCCGCGGCGGCCCGATCGGCCGCACCATGCTGACCCCCACCTCGCTCTCCGCCCGGCCGCCCGCCGCCCCTGGTGCCGGCCCGCCCGCATCGCCCGCGGTCCCGCCGCCGGCGCCCGCATCGCCCGCGGTCCCGCCGCCGGCATCCACTGCTTGCGCGGTGGCCTGGCCGCCGGCGGGCAGGAAGCCGCGCCGGGTGGCCGTCGCACCGGACAGCGGGAGCGCCACGAGCGAGTCACCGACCGGGGCCAGCACGACCCGGCCCCCGGCCGTGCCGAGCGGCGCCAGCGGCCGGGCCGGCACCAGGGGCGCCGGGCTGCCCGGCCCGAACAGCTCCTCCACGGTCAGCCCGAGCGCGTGCGCCAGCGCCAGCGCCACCCGCAGCGAGGGATCCGACAGGCCGGACTCCACCGCCGAGACGGCCTGGCGGGAGACGCCGGCCATCCCGGCCAGCTGCTGCTGGGAGAACCCGCGCGCCAGCCGGGCCAGCCGCAGGCCGGTGCCGGCGCTGCCGCCGCCGGGCTCGCTGCTCACGCGCTCACCTGCACGGGCCAGGCCAGCCGATCGCGGCCGGGCTCCGGCACGGCCGCCCCGTCCGCCCCGAAGCAGGGCGGATCCAGGGCCGTGACCACCAGGTCGCCGTCCGCCCGGGCCGGCCGGTCCGGGAGCCGGCACGTCACCTCCGCCGTCCCGATCAGCAGGTCGGCCTCCCACACGGCGCCCGACGGGCGGCCGCCGACGATGATGCCGGTCAGCACCACGCCGCGGTCGGGGTGCGCGCCGGCCGTCACCCGCTCGGGGTGGATCCCGGCCACGAGGTCCCCGCCGTCCGGGCGCACCGCCCCGGGCCGCCGGACGGGCACGAATCCCAGGTAGCCGACCAGCTCCGCGACCCGGCGCGAGGCCGGGCGCAGCACCACCTCGGCGGGCGGGCCGTCCTGCAGCAGTACCCCTTGGTCGATGACGGCCAGGCGGTCGGCGAAGGCCTGGGCGTCGGCCAGCTCGTGCGCGACCAGCACGGACGGGATCTGGCGGTCGGTGACCAGCCCGCTGACCAGGCCGGTCAGCGAGCGGCGCAGGCTCGCGTCCAGCCCGGTGTAGGGCTCGTCGAGCAGCAGGGCGTCGCAGCGGGCCAGCAGCAGCCGGCCGAGGGCGACGCGGTGCGCCTGCCCGCCCGACAGGCGGGCGGGCATGGCCGCGAGCAGGCCGCTCAGGCCGAACTGCCCGGCGAGCTCGGCCAGCTCGGCCCCGCCGGGGTCGGCGGCCGGCGCGTAGGCCAGGTTGGCCCGGACGGACAGGTGCGGGAAGATGCCGGGATCCTGGCGCAGCAGGCCGACGCGGCGCTGCCAGGACGGCACGGCGCGGCGGGGCGGGTCCGTCGAGGTGAGCACGCGCCCGGCGAGGACCACCCGCCCGCGGCGCGGCGGGACCAGCCCGGCGATGACCTCCAGCAGCGTCGTCTTGCCGGCCCCCGAGGGCCCGAACAGCGCGAGCCGCTCCCCCGGCGCTACGCGGATCGCCGCGCGGAGGGTGAACTCCCTGCGGTCAACCTCGACGTCGGCCTCGAGCACGGGCGCTCCAGGTGTAGGCGGCGAGCGGCAGCGGCAGCGCCACCACCAGCAGGACAAGGGCAAATGGTAGCGCGGAGGCCAGGCCGGTCTCCTGCAGCGTGGTGTAGATCTGCAGCGGCAGCCCGAACGGGTGATACGCGATGATGATCACGGCGCCGAAGGCCCCCATGGCCCGCGCCCAGGACACGGCCAGCGCCATGGCCAGACCCGGCGCGGCCAGCGGCAGCGTTACTCTCCGGAAGACCCGACGCGGCCGGTCGCCCAGCAGCCCGGCCTGCTGTTCCAGCCGGGGGTCGACGGCGGCGAACGCCGCCTGCGCGCCCAGCACGTAATACGGCGCCGACTCGTAGACCTCGGCGATGACCAGTGCCAGGAAGGTGTTGGTGGCCGACAGGTGCACGCGGCCGATGACCTCGCCAATCGGGCTGAACGGGCCGACCATGAAGACCAGCACCAGGCCGATGACCAGCGGTGGAAGCAGCAGGCTGCACAGCACCCCGGTCTCCCACACCCGCGGGAACGGGAGCGTGCCGCGGGCCAGCATCCAGGCCAGCGGGGTGGCCACCAGGAGCAGGACGCCCACGGTGACGCCGCCGGACTCCAGCGAGGTCACCAGCGGGTCCAGGGCGCCCGGCGCGGTCAGCGAGCTGGCGATCTCGTGGGCCGACAGGTGCGCGAGCAGGGTGATCACCGGCCCGAGCAGGGCGATCCAGATCACGCCCGCGCCGATCACCGAGGCCAGTCCCGAGACGGAGCGGATCCGCCGGGCAGCCCCGGCCGCGCCGCCCGGCGGCGAGCGCGGACCGGGAGGGTCCTCCCGGTCCGCGCCGCCGGACACTGGCGCCGGGCTAGCCGCCCAGCTCACTCTTCACCGCGGCCGGGATAGCACCCGTATCCCCGGACGCGGTCGGCTTCAGCACCGTGAAGCCGCCCGTCTTGTAGACCTTCAGGCCGGCGGCCGACAGCGTGTACTTCACGAACGCGATCGCCGCCGGGGTGGGCTTGCCGATGATCGTGATGTCGATGACCTGCGGGCCGCCCTTCTTGGTGGACGACTTGCCCTTGGAGGTGATGGTGACCCTCGCCTTGGCGTACTGCGCGGCGTCGTTGAAGTCACCGAGGTTGATCTCGGCGGGCAGCGCGATGTAGGGCAGGTGCAGCTCGATCGCCTGGGTGATGAACGCGCTGGAGGCATCGAGCTGGCCGGACTGCAGCGTCGAGTCCAGCGAGGACTCGGCGAAGATCTGCGGCGAGGTCGGCGAGGCGGCCGGGCCGCCGAGGATCTTCGTCACCGTGTCCGACGGCAGGTGATAGAAGGACTGGGCCAGCTCGAGCATCTCGACGAAGTCCCGGCCCTGCGGGTCGGTGTTGGGGTCAGTGCGGCCGAGCTTGAAGCCCGACGTCTGCATCAGCGTGAACAGCTTGCTCAGCGGCTCGCTGCCGTCGGCGATGGCCTTGAACTGGCTGGCGTACTTGCTCTTCGGGTTGTAGGCGACCACCATCGAGGTCCCGGCGAACTGCACGTACCACTTGGTGAACTTGGGGAACAGCGGCGTGATGTTGTCGCCGCCGACGCTCTCCAAGACGTTCGGGGTGATCTCGTTCCCGGCGATGTCCGCCTCGAGGTCCCCGGAGGCCCCCGCGCGCCCGCTGAACGTGTAGCCCTCGGCCTTCGTGAAGGCCGGGCTGGCGAGCTTCTCGTTCAGGAACTGAAGGGAGGCCGCATAAGCGACATTGGCGGTGCCGGTCTTCTTGGGGGCGCCGCTCGGGCTGCTTCCCGAGGCCCCGGACGAGGAACTGCCGCAGCCCGCTGCAGCCAGCCCGATGCAGGAAATCGCGAGCAGCGCGCCGAGCCGCGCGCCGCGATGGGTCAAACCACGGCGTCTCGATAGCTCCATCATCCCCCGAATGTAGCCAGCGTCACTTGCGCAACGCAATAATGCTGGACATGTCGTGACCCTTCCTTGACATCGGGTATCGGTGTCTTGGACGGGTTCAGACCGGTGCGGCGCCGGCCTGCTGAGAGCTGAGCCGGCGGGGCGAGGGGAACGGGCGGGCCGGGGCGGCCGCTGGCCGGCCCGGGCGGGGGCCGCTGGCGGGCCGGGCGGGGGCCGCTGGCGGGCCGGGCGGGGGCCGCTGGCATGCCGGACGAGAGGCCGAGCCGGCTTTCAGCCGGTCTTCAGCCAGGCGTGCTTGCCTAGACCAGCAACTGCACGCGCCAGTGCCGCCTAACATGGGCTGCGGCGCACTTCGGACGTGGCTGCGCCGATCCGGGGCCGGCCTCTTCCGCGCGGAGCGAACCCAATCCGCGGCGCGTGACGTTGTGGAGGCTAGAAGGCCTCACCGGCTAAGGGACAGGGCAGGCATGGCGAAAGCGCAGCAGTCCGCGAACGGGCGGGCCACGGCGAGACCAGGCGGACCCGGCGCGGGAGCGGGAGCGGGCAAGGCCGGCCGCAGCGGCCGCACGCCCCCGTCGGCCGCGCCGTCCGGCGCCAAGGGCAGTTCCGGCCCGGCGAAGACCGCCGCCGGCCAGGCCCGGTCCGGCGGCTCGGCGCGGGCTCAGGACCCCGTCCGGATGGGCGACACGGCTCCGGTGATGCCGCGCGGACGGTACGCTTCCGGGGCGCCCGGAGGGCCGCCCGCCGTGCCCCCGCCGTCGCGCTGGCTGCCGCTGGCCGCCGGGCTGCTGTCGCTGATCGGCCTCGGACTGTCGATCTACCTCACCATCACGCACCTGCACCCGGCCGCCCTCGTCTGCTCCAACAAGGGGCTGGTCAACTGCACGGCCGTCACCACGAGCGCGGAATCCAAGGTCTTCGGGATCTTCCCGGTCGCCGAGCTTGGCCTGGCCTTCTACGTCTTCATGGTCGCGATCAACACGCCCTGGGCCTGGCGGACGCAGCGCGTATTCCGGCTGGGCCCGGTCAGCATCGGAAACCAGGAGATCCGCTGGATCCGGCTCGGGTCGGTCATCGTCGGCATCGGCTTCGTGCTCTATCTCCTCTACGCGGAGCTCGTCCAGATCGGCAACATCTGCCTGTTCTGCACCGGTGTGCACATCACGACATTCCTCCTATTCGTATTGATATTGTTTGATTTCGTCTTCCGGCAGGCGCCGGCCAATACGCGGCGCCCGTAAGCGCCAAGAGAACAAAGGGCTGATCCCGTTCATGGGTAAGGGCACGAGGAACAGGGCGCAGAGCGCCAGGCAGCGGATCGCCGAGCAGCAGGCTGCTGCGCGGCGGGCTGAGAAGCGCCGGCAGGTCCTGCTGGCCGTCGGGGCGGTGGTCGTGGTCGTGGCCGTCGTCGTGGTCTTTGTCGTGATCAAGGCCACCTCGGGTGGCTCGTCAGGCAGCACGGCCTCCGGCGGGGTGAACGGCACGCTGCTGCCGGCCAGCGTCCAGAAGAACATCACGACCGTCCCGGACAGCGCGCTGCAGAGCGTGGGCACCGGGTCGGTGCTGTCGTACAACTCCAAGCCGATCAAAACGATCAAGGGCACCAGCCTGACTGCCGACGGCAAGCCCGAGATGCTGTACATCGGCGCGGAGTTCTGCCCGTACTGCGCGGCCATGCGGTGGTCGATGGCGGTCGCGCTCAGCAAGTTCGGGACGCTGTCGCCGCTGCACGGCATCCATTCCTCGAGCACCGACACTGACCCGAACACCCCGACGCTGACGTTCTACAAGACGACCTACACCAGCAAGTACCTGACCTTCACTCCGGTCGAGAACCAGACCATCAGCCGCGCGCCGCTGCAGAACACGACGTCGGCGCAGCAGGCGGTCTGGACGAAGTACTCCCCGCCGAACCAGCTCGGGTACCCCTTCATCGACTTCGGCAACAAGTACCTGATCACCGGGCCGCAGTTCGACCCGGCCGTCCTGGCCGGCCTGAGCTGGGCGCAGGTCGCGCAGCAGATGCGGGATCCCTCTAGCAACGTAGCCAAGGGCGTCCTCGGCGCCGCGAACTACATCACGGCCGCCATCTGCAAGATCACGAGCAACGCGCCGGCCAGCGTGTGCAGCGCGCCCGCCGTCACCGCGATGGCCGGCAAGCTGTAGCGGAACGGCCCGCCGACCCGCCGCCCGGCAGCAGAATAACCGGATGACACGACTGCAGATCACGACGCCGCCAGACCGGGCCGCCGTGGGTGCGCCCGGCTGGGCCGCCGTGGGTGCGCCCGGCTGGGCCGCCGTGGGTGCGCCCGGCTGGGCCGCCGTGGGTATGCCGGGCCGGGCCGCCGGTGGCGTACACCGCCGGCGGGGCCGCCCGGCCCGGCGGCGCTATGCCGGCCTGGCGGGCGCCTGCTGCCTGGCCTTGCTGGGCGCTGGCTGCGGGACGAGCATGGGCAGCGCCAGCCCGAGCAGCTCCAGCCCGGGCACTGCGACCTCGAGCAGCGCCGGCCAGCCCAGCAGTGCCAGCCCGCCGGCCGGCAGCGTAACGGCGCTCTCGCCCGCCACCCAGAAGGCGCTGGCCGCGAAGTACCTGGCGATCGCGCAGCCCGCCAACCGCAGCCTCGATACCGAGAACGACGGCTACGGCGACGCCGAGCACGACGACCTGGCGGCGGCGCGGAAGGACCTGCTCGACGAAGCGGCCACGGAGGCCCGGTTCGACTCCCAGCTGCTCGCGATCAAGTTCCCGGCCTCGATCAAGCAGCAGGTCCAGGCGCTCGTCAGCGCCAACAAGATCCGGATCCAGCTCACGCAACGCCAGGCCCGGGCCACCACGCTCGCCAGCCTCCGCGCCTTCGACAGCCAGCACAAGGCGGCCGACGCCGCCGTCGAGGCCCCGGTCCGCCAGATCCGCCACCTGCTGGCCCTTCCGCCCCCCTCCACCAGCTAGCCCGCCCCGCCAGGGCTCAGCGCCCTAGCCAGGCCTCCGCGCCCCGCCAAGGCTCCGCGCGTCTGCCCCCGGCCAGCGCCCCCCGGCCAGCGCCCGCCACCGCCCGCCGGCCACCGCCCCCGGCCAGCGCCCGCC
>Ga0193728_1000717_pt1 | contig 16393 bp, 22 predicted proteins | sample U1c1metaG_FD_143037 | JGI IMG/M metagenome (GOLD analysis project Ga0193728, IMG submission 143037) | Soil microbial communities from a riparian zone of the East river system, Colorado, United States - U1c1 | ecosystem: Environmental > Terrestrial > Soil > Riparian zone | place: USA: East River...
GGGCGTATTCTGATGCGTGATGGCCGGCGGAGGCAGCATCGGCGTGCTGCTCGGCGGCGTGCTGACGAACTGGCTCGACTGGCACTGGATCTTCCTCGTCAACATTCCGATCGGCGTCGCGGTCGTACTGCTCTCGCTGCGGCTTCTTCCGTCGGAGCACGCCGCGCCTGCGAACAAGCGGGTCGACGTTGCCGGCGCGATCACGGTGACGCTCGCGCTGATGCTCGCCGTCTACGCAATCGTCAACGGCAACCAGAACGGCTGGGCGTCGGGCCGGACGCTCGGCCTGCTCGGCGGGGCGATCGTCCTGCTCGCGCTCTTCCTTGGAATCGAGTCGCGGGTCGAGTCGCCGCTGATGCCTCTGCGCATCTTCAAGGTGCGCAGCGTCGCGACGTCGAACATCGTCGGCGTGCTCTGGGCCGCCGCGATGTTCGCGTGGTTCTTCATCTCGGCGCTGTATCTCCAACTCGTGCTCGGGTACAGCCCGCTCAAGGTCGGCCTCGCGTTTCTGCCCGCGAACCTCATCATGGGCGGCTTCTCGCTCGGGCTCTCTGCGAAGCTCGTGATGCGCTTCGGCATCAAGCGGCCGATGGCCACGGGTTTGCTCGTCGCCGGCCTGGGGCTCGTGCTCTTCGCGCGCGCACCGGTGGATGGGCGCTTCGTCGTCGACGTGCTCCCGAGCATGATCCTGCTCGGCATCGGCGCCGGGATGGCCTTCAATCCGCTGTTGCTCGCCGCAATGGGCGACGTCGGCCCGGAAGAGTCGGGCCTCGCGTCCGGCGTCGTCAACACTGCATTCATGATGGGCGGCGCGCTCGGGCTCGCCGTGCTCGCGAGCCTCGCCGCGTCGCGCACCGACAGCCTTACGGCATCGGGCCACTCGCACCTCGTCGCGCTGAACGGCGGCTACCACGTGGCGCTCTTCGTCGGCGCCGTCTTCGCTGTGGCAGCCGCAACGATCGGCGCGGTCTTCCTCCATTCCGCCGCGCCGGCGCCGGAGGGGGCCTACGACGGCGCCGCGGTCGAGGCGTAAGATCCAGCGGGATGGCGAGTGCGCAGACGAGTGAGCTCGAGCTTCAGCTCGAGGAGCACCGGCGGGAGCTGAACGCGTACTGCTACCGCATGCTCGGCTCCTCCTTCGAGGCGGAGGACGCCGTCCAGGACACGATGGTGCGCGCGTGGAAGAACCTCGACCGCTTCGAGGGCCGTGCCGCGCTGCGCACGTGGCTGTACCGCATCGCGACGAACGTCTGCCTCGACATGATCGCCGGCCGCGAGCGCCGTGCACGTCCGATGGACCTCGGCCCTGCGCGCGAACCGGTGATCGGCAACCTCGCGACGCTGCCCGAGGTGACGTGGATCGAGCCGATCCCCGACGACAGCGTGATGCCGGACGGCGGAGATCCCGCGGAGGTGGCGCTGGCGCGCGAGTCGATCAAGCTGGCATTCGTCGCGGCGCTCCAGCATCTGCCTGCCCAGCAGCGGGCAGTGCTCATCCTGCGCGAGGTGCTGCGTTGGAAGGCGGCCGAGGTCGCCGAGCTGCTCGACACGAGCGTCGCGGCCGTCAACAGCTCCTTGCAGCGCGCACGCGCGACGCTCGATGCGAGCGAGATCACGCAGTCGGACGGGCCGGCGCCGATGGATGCTGCGCAGCGCGAGCTTCTCGCACGCTACGTCGATGCGTTCGAGCGCTACGACATGGAGTCGCTCACCGCGCTCTTGCACGAGGACGCGACGCAGTCGATGCCGCCGTTCGACCTCTGGCTGCGCGGCCGCGATGACGTGCTCACGTGGTGGTTCGGGCCCGGAATCGGCTGCAAGGGCTCGCGTGTGATACCGACGCTCGCCGCGAACGGCTCGCCCGCGTTCGGCCAGTACAAGCCGAGCGAGACCGGCGAGGGCTACGAGCCGTGGGCGCTACAGGTGGTCGAGATTATGGACGGCCGAATCGTCGAGATCACGTTCTTCCTCGACACGCAGAGGCTCTTCCCGCTGTTCGGGCTACCGCCTCGCCTCGACTGACGCGGCGAAGGTCGTACGTAATCCCATGAAGTCGATCAGCTCGAGCAGCTGCGGCGACGGGTTGCACAGACGGAGGTTGTAGCCGCCCCGCTGGGCGTCGAGGAGCATGCGCGCCAGCGTGTCGACGGTCACTGCGTCCGGCCGCGCGCACGACACATCGCAGAGCACGACCGGGCTCTCACGCGGTGCGTCCATGGAGATTGGACTGCGCGGAGCGCAGAAACTCATCGCAGAGCGAAAGAGGGGCTCCTTCCGGAGCCCCTCTCATCAAGCGTCTTCAGGCGTCTTACTTCTTGAGCAGTGCGGCCGCGAGATCCTGGCCCTTCTTCGTCTTCGCGCCGGGCATGCCGTTCTTCAGCGCTGCGGCCGGGAACGCCTTGACGACGACCTTGGTCGGCTCGTCGGCGGTGACCTTCTTCGGCGGCGCATCCGGATCGAACGGGTTGCGGATCAGATCGCCCTTCTTGCGCCCTGCCTTCGCGCGCGGCTCGAAGCGGCCGATGCCGGAGATGTTGACCTTGTAACCGTTGGACAGGCAGTCCTGGAGCTCTGCCGCCACGGCGACAAGGACCTTCTTGACGTCCGACTTCGTGTACTCGCCGTCGAGCTGCTCGGCGATGCCGTCGATGAACTCTGTTGCAGTCAGCGGTTGTGCTGCCATCTTCTCTTCCCCTTACCTTGATTTCTGGACGAAGTCTCGGTGCCGCGATTTGGGCGGCGACGACGCAGCTTAGGGAACGCATCGGATCGACCGTTGGTCAGCCGCCCGCCAGCTTGACGGTGTAACCCGTGGTTTCGAGGCGGGCAGCGGCCTTCTCGCGGTGATCTCCCTGGATCTCGACGGCACCGTCCTTGACGGAACCACCGGTCCCGCAGTGTCGTTTGAGGTCGCTCGCGACCCGCTGCACGTCGCCGCGCGGGAGCCCTCTGACAACCGTGACGGTCTTGCCGCCGCGTCCGCCCTTCTCGCGGAAGATGCGCACGACGCCGTCGTCCGGAAGCTGCGGCCCGCTGCGGGTGGGGCCGGTCCGCGGCTTCTGCTTCGTGTCTGGGCGTTTCGTATCGGGGCGATGGTCGCCGCCGTCGGTGGAGTAGACGAGGCGGCTGTTCACGGCCGGCGGAAGCGGAGCGCGCCGAGCTCGAGCAGCTCGCGCAAGAGATCGACCGACTCGCGGCGGAGCCGCTTCGTGTCGGTCTCCGAGAGGCCGAGCTCTTTGGCGGCGGCTTCGACCACCTGGCCGACCGTCTGGTCGCCGGTGAGCGCGCCGACGACGGCGAGCGTGTTCTTGGGCGCCTCGATGCCGAGGTTCATGCCCTCGGTCATCTGCACGCGGTCACCGGTCTCGACGGGCTGGTCGCCATCGGCGTCGATCTCGCGCTCGAGCGTGAGGTGCCCGGCGAGCGACACCACCTCGTCGAGCAGGTCGCTCGGCTTCCCCAGTTCGGCAAGGCGGGCACGCGCGTCGAACGCACGTTTGATCTGATCGCCGGCGTGATCGACCACGTCGTCGTCGATGACGTCGACGCGCGCTGCGTTCTCTTCGCCCGTGCGTCGGTGGAGCAGCACCGCGCCTTAGGTGACGATCCCGATGCCGAGGTTCTCGAGGTAGCTCGTCCACCTGTCGAGCACCTGGCTGAAGGCTTCGTCCTGGCCTGCGAGGTGCACGTTCCAGCGCACCGCGTGGTCGAGCGGATCGAGCGCATAGATCGGACAGATCCAACTGTCGCAGCCGCTGTCCTCGACCCAGTCGAGCGGCCGCGCTTCGGTCTTGTCGTCGTCCTCGGCGACCCAGCTGACGAGCAGCGTCGCGAAGCCGCCGTCGCTCAGATGCTTCGCGGCCTCTCGCACGATCAACTCCGAGAACTGATCCGCCTCGAGCCCGCCGTCCCGATACGCCCAGCGGTTCTCCGGCGACACGACGAACGGCGCGTTCGACGTGATCACGTCGAAGGTCTCGCCGGCAACCGGCTCGAAGAGGCTGCCGAGCCGGCAGTCGATGTTCGTGAAGCCGTTGAGCGCGGCGTTCAACTCGGTGAAGGCAAGCGCGCGCTCGTTCACATCCGTCGCGACGACCTCACGCGCGTGCCGCGCCGAGAGCATCGCCTGGACGCCGCTACCCGTGCCGACGTCGAGCGCACGGTCGACCGGCCCGCGCGGTGTCAGCGAGTCGCAGAGCTTCGACGTGGGCGTGTAGGCCGCGACGAAGTCCTGCGGGTCCAGCTCGGCGTCCGCGCCGGGAAAGTCGTCGGAAGCGACGAAGAACTCGCCGACCGGGACGATCCGCCCGTGGAGTGAGACCTCGTCGCCGACCTCGGCGACCCCGGTTGCTGCGAGCCCGTCGACCGCCGCGCGACCGAGTGCGTGTGCCAGCTCTGGAGTCGGCACCGGTAGTTGGAGGAAGAGCGCGCGGACGACCGTGCCGAGCCGCGTGTCGGGCAGACGACGGGCGCCGACCGGAACGTCGTCGCTCGTGATCCCGTAGCCGTCCTCGCCGAGGAGCTCGATAACGGCGTCCTCGCTGTAGCCGACGCGACGCAAGGCATCGCCGACCGTGCGTGCCGCAGCTCTATCGGGAATGGGCGTCCAGCTCATCGGCGCGCATCATGCCGCGCGCGGCCGTGTCTTCGTTGGAACTACCGACCGGCTACGTCGCGGGCGCACACACGAAGAACTCGCGTGTGGGCTTGCGCGTCGGCCGTGCACGCACGAATTGCGATTTGCTCACGCGCCACGGGCGGCCGTCTTCGAAGGAGACGATGTCGCCGACCTGTGGCGCAGCGTCGAGCTCCTTCTCGTCGACGTCCCACCGTCCGTCCGCGAACTCGAGCTTGAACGAGAAGGGGCGCCGGCGGCGGCCGTCAGGCCCATACGCCGCTGCAAGCGACGCGGAAGGCGTCGTCGTGTCGCGGAGCATGGAAACGTAGGCCGCCATCTGCTCGATCGCCTGCTCGCGGCGCGAGCGCTGCTCGGGATTCTCGAGCTCGGCTAGGCCTTCGCGCTTCTGTGCAAGCGCGGAGGCGAGCTGGTCGGCGTTCAGCCTGGACTGAGGATCGCTCTTCACTCACTCATACCATCGACATACTTTCGGCGAGGCTGCCCCCTTGACTCAGTGATGCTGAGCTGAGGGCTCGAAAAGCCTCGGATCGCCGCAATGGCGGCTAGGGTCTCCTCAGTGGACGCTCCCCGGCGCAAGCTCTCGTTCGACAACGGCGGCGACTTCATCGTCGAGACACGCCGCGAGGTCGAGGCCTATCTCGCGTCTCGCCGCATCCGCGTCGCCGGCCATTTGCAGCTCTACGCGAAGACCGTGGTCGCGTTCGCGCTGTGGGCGGCGTCGTGGTACTCGATCGTCTTCATCCGGCCCGGGGTGTTGCTCGGCCTGGTCTCGCTCGGCGGGCTCGTGCTCGGGACGGTGCTGATCGGCTTCTGCGTCCAGCACGATGCGAACCACGGCGCGTACTTCCGCACGCGACGCAACAACCATCTGATGGGCTGGACGGCCGACGCGATGCTGGGTTTCTCGAGCTACGCGTGGCGCGTCAAGCACAACGTCGCCCATCACACCTATACGAACGTCGACGGGTACGACGACGACATCAGCCAGACGCCCTTCGCCCGGCTGATGCCGAGCCAGGAGCCGAAGCCCTGGTACCGGCTCCAGCACATCTACATCTGGCCGCTGTACAGCGTGATGGTGATCCGCTGGCAGACCGGCGCCGACATCGCGGCGCTCGTCCGGCGGCGTATCGGCCGGAGCACCGTACGCATGCCGCGCCGGTGGGATCTCGCCGGCCTCTTGTCCGGCAAGGCGATCTTCATCGCGTGGGCGATCGTCGCGCCGCTGCTCGTCTATCCCTGGTGGGTCGTGGCGGCGGGCTACATCGGTTTCACGATGGCGACGAGCCTGATCACGGCGACGACGTTCCAGCTTGCGCACTGCGTCGAGGAGGCGTCGTTCACGTCGGCCGAGGAGCTCGAGGCCGAGCGGAGGATCTGGGCCGTGCACGAGGTGGAAACGACCGTCGACTTCTGCCCGCGCAACCCGGTGCTCACGTGGATGCTCGGCGGCCTCAACTACCAGATCGAGCATCACCTCTTTCCGCGCGTCTCGCACATCCACTATCCGCGCATCGCGGAGATCGTGCGACGCAACGCGTTGAAGCACGGCGTCCGCTACACGGCGCAGCCGACCCTCTGGGTCGCCCTCCGCTCGCATCACCGGCATCTCCGCCGTCTCGGCCGGCTCGGCGTGCCGGTCGAGATAGAAATGGGTTAGACCTCCGTCCCGTCGCGGACGACGACCGCGCTCGGCGCGAACCGCACGACCGCCGACCACGGGACGACGCCCACCGATGTGCGACGCGTCGGGCCGCTCTGACCCGGCGCGAGGCCGATGCCGAAATGCTCGAGCAATGCATGGCGGCCGACGATCACGCCGGTGATGACGAGCCGGTCGCCGCGCTGCTCCGCGCGCACGTCGTGCACGTGGCCGATCGTCCGCCCCGACTCGGTGCGCAGCTCGCGATGGAGGAGCTCCGAGAGGCGCATCAGGATCCGGGGATCCAGTCGATGAGCTTCGCCGCGCGGTCGTCGCCCCGGCCAAGCCGCAGCTCGGGTTCCGTGCGCTTGAGCCTGACGACGGACGAGACCTCGGCGACCTCGCTCCACGGCACGTGCGTCGCGTTGCCGGAGAGCGCCGCCGCGAGCCGGCCGAAAAAGCCACGGCTCCGCCACGCATTGCCGCCGCAGAGGATCTCCGCCACCTCCGGCTCATCGGCGTCGAGCCCTACGAGCTCGAGGTCGTCGACATTGCCACAGTTGCGGCCCTCGCGGTCGACGAGCTGATGGTCGAGGACGCCCAGGCCGAGATCGATCTCTGTCGCGGTCACATTCATCCCTTCCCGCCGTTGGTGAGGATCATCAGCGGGATCGCCGAGGCCGCGATCGCGAGGATCAGGACGAAGTACGCGATGCCGAGCACGTTCGACAAGCGGCTGTTCCGGTAGCGACCCATGTACACGGGATCGTTGGCGACGAGCAGGATCGGCAGGAACGTGAGGGGCAGCGCTACGACCGAGAAGATGACGGAGTACTCGGTGATCTTCACAGGGTCGTACCCCGTCATCACGATCAGGGCGGCGAGGATGAAGATCGCGATCCACGAGAGCGCGAAGCGCGGCGCCTTGCTCGGTCGCTCCTTCTTGCCCCACTGCCAGCCGAAGAACTGCGCGAGGTTGTACGCACCGGAGAAGCTCGTCTCGATCGCTGCGCCCCCGACCGCGAAGAGAATGCCGACGATGGCGAGGATGAGCCCGATTCTCCCGAGCACGGCCTCGACCCCGAGGGCCGGCGTGCCGAGGAACTGCGGGTCGATGCCCTTCGGCAGGAAGATCTGCGCCGCGATCACCATCAGCGCGAATGACAGCAGCGCGCCGAGGGAGTAGCCGATGATCGCGGTGACCTTGTTCATCCGCAGGTCCTTCGCCGACCAGCGGTCCTCGACCGCGCCCGACGAGTAGAAGTAGACCTCGTACGGCGTCAGTGCTGCCCCGAGCAGGCCGACCACGAAATAGAAGTAGACGAGGCGGTTGCCGGAGGGCACACTCGGCACGAAGCCGTGCGCGACGTGGCCCCAGCTCGGGTGCGTCTTGATCGCGGCGACGACGAGGACGAGCAGGCAGAGTCCGACGTAGCCGAAGAGCCGCTCGATCCAGACGAACGGCAGCGTCCACGAGAGCACGAGGAGCCCGACCACCGCGAGCACGATCAGGTAGCGGTACGGAAGCCCCGAGAGGAGCTGCAGCGCGATTGCGATTCCGCCGACCTCGGCCGCGCACGTCAGGAGGTTGACGATCTCCGAGGCGATAAGCGTGCCGAGCCCCGCACTGAATCCGACGCGCTCACGGACGAGGTCGAACACCGGCCGTTTCGAGATAGCGGCGACCCGTCCGCACATCTCGGAGTAGACGATGATCCCGACGACGCCGATCACGACGACCCACATCAGCTCGAAGCCGAACGTCGCGCCGGCCTGCGTGTTGAAGACGAGGTCGCCGATGTCGACGAAGCCGCCGATCGCCGACAGGATGCCGAGCGCGATCTGGAGGAACTGCTTCACGCGCTCTTCCCGAGCTTGCCGGCACGTGCCGCGTCCCGTGCGAGTGCAGCTGCGAGACGGCGCTGTTGCGCGCGATCCGAGCCGGAGTGGGAGAGGCCCTCGAGGTCGCGCGCGACGTTCGTCGCGAGGTTGGCCAGGCTCGTTGCTGCCGGGCCGCCGGCCGCGAGCGTCGAGGCGGAGGCTTGTGCGGCCTTCGTCAGGTACTGCGCATGCACACGCAGGAACACGGACGTCGAACGTCCGTGCGCGGCGTCGCCGGCGAGGATGCCGCCCTCTGCGGCAAGCGACTGCAGCCCCGTCGCCTCCTGCTGGAGCGCTTTCGGGCCGAGTGTGCTCTTCCCGCCGCAGCCGGCGACGAGAAGGAGTGCACTCGCGAGAACGACGGCCTTCGGCGCGATCACGCCGGTGTGATGCACCGCGGCGGGGCTGCGCAAACCGCCGTCCGGCCGGTGCGGACCTGCGGAGCTCTAGACGAGGGCCGCGCGGACTGCCGGGGCGACCTCGGTGGCGAAGAGCTCGATCGAGCGCAGCACCTTGTCGCGCGGCATCGTGCCGACGCTCATTTGCGCGAGAAAGCGCTGATGGCCGAAGATCTCGTGCTGGAAGAGGATCTTCTCGACGACCTCCTCCGGGCTGCCGACGACGAGGGCGCCGCGCGGCGTACGCATCGCGTCGAAGTCCTGGCGCTGGATCGGCGACCAGCCGCGCTCGACCCCGATCGCGTTCATCATCGCGGCGTACGACGGATAGAACTCTTCGGCCGCCTGCTCGCTGGTGTCGGCGACGTAGGCGTGGGAGTTAATGCTCAGCGGCAGCGCGCCGTGGCCCGCGAGCTCGGCTGCCTTGCGGTGCAGATCGGCGAACGGCTTGAACCGCTCGGGCTGCCCGCCGATGATCGCGAGCGCCATCGGTAGGCCGAGCGTGCCGGCCCGCGCGGCCGAGTCGGGATTGCCGCCGACGGCGACCCAGATCGGCAGCTCGCGGTTCGGCCTCGGATACACGCCGAGGTCGTCGATCGGCGCGCGATGGCGGCCTGACCACGTGACGCGCTCGGACTCGCGCAGCTTCAGCAGCAGCTCGAGCTTCTCGGCGAAGAGCTCGTCGTAGTCGTCCAGGTCGTAGCCGAAGAGGGGGAACGACTCGATGAAGGAGCCGCGTCCGGCCATGATCTCCGCGCGCCCGCCCGACAGCAGGTCGACGGTCGCGAACTCCTGGAACACGCGCACCGGATCGTCGGAGCTCAGGACCGTCACGGCGCTCGTCAGCTTGATCCGCGTCGTGCGCATCGCCGCCGCCGCGAGAACGACGGCCGGCGCGGAGACGGCGAAATCGGGACGGTGATGCTCGCCGACACCGAACACGTCGAGCCCGAGCTCGTCGGCGAGCTCGATCTCCTCCATCAGGTCGCGCAGACGATCGCCGGGGTCGACGGTGCCGCCGCCACGCAGCTCCGCGAAGGTGTAGACGCCGAGCTCCATCGTCGAATTGTGGCGGAGAGGCGGTACAACACCGAGTGATGACCGCGGCCGACGACCTCCAGGCGCTCCGCCTCCCGCTGCTCGCGCTGCACAAGGAGGTACTGGGAACAGAGCGGCGCGCGCTCGAGAAGGTGCACGGCGAGCTGAGCGGCGCGCAGTTCCTGCAGATCGTGTCCGACCCGCTGCGCTTCGGGTGGCTCCAGCCGTTCACAGCGCTCATCCTCGCGATCGACGAGACGCTCGATGTCAAGGACGGCGAAAACGAGATCCCCTCACCCGAGGAGATGCTCGACCGCGTGCGCAACCTGCTGCTGCCACCGAAGGTCGACACGCCGTTCGGGCGACGCTACGTCTCGCTCATGCAGCGCGAGCCGGAGCTCGTGCTGACGCACGCCGCGGTCGCGAAGCTGCTGCGTTAGGCCTCCTAAGACGCGGCCTGGGCGACGAGCGCGAGCGAGGGCGCGCGCGAGGTCGTGGCGTCGTGTTCCGCGAGAACGTTCTCGAGCGCGGTGACGCAGCGTGGGTCGAAGGCCGTGCCGGACTCGTCGCGCAGCAGCTCGAGTGCTTGTTCGCGTGTCCACGCTGCGCGATAGACGCGCTGCGAGACGAGTGCGTCGTACACGTCGCAGACGCTGAGGATCCGCGTCGCGAGATCGAGGTCGTTGCCGCTAATGCCGCGTGGATAGCCCGTGCCGTCGAGACGCTCGTGGTGGTCGAGCACAAGGCGCCTGACGCTCTCGTCGAATCCGCCGAGCTCGGAGAGCAGCTCGCGTCCGCGATCGGGATGCAGCTTCACGATCGCGAACTCGAAGTCGTCGAGCGGGCCGGGCTTCTGGAGGATCGACGCGGCAATCGAGAGCTTGCCGATGTCGTGCAGCAGGCCGCCGATGGCGAGGCTGCGCAGGCGCGAAGGAGAAAGGCCGAGCTGCTCGCCGATCTCGACCGCGAGCGCGGCGACGCGGCGCGTGTGCTCTTCCGTCGAGGTGTCCTTCTCTGCGAGCCGCACCATGAGCGCGCGGACGCGTGAGCCGAGGTAGGCCTCCTCGGAGGCGACGATCTCCGCGGCGCGCAGGTCGCCGACGAGCGCGCGGGAGCGGCGTCCGCGGCGCAGGTCGAACACGAGCGAGGCGCCGACGACGGCGAGGCCGACGAACTCGAAGATGTGGCCGAGCCACCAGCCGAGATCGACAAAGCTGAGGATCAACGCGCCGTACAGTGCGCAGGCGAGGAGTACGACGCCGACGACGACCGCGAAGTCGGCCGCGCGCCGTGTGAGCAGGAAGGTGTTCAGCGCTCGCACGGCAAGCGCCCCGTAGACACAGAGGCCGATCGCGAAGAGGGCGAGGGCGGGGGCCGACTTCGGTGACGGCACGCCGGGCACGAGGCTCGGGTCCACCGCTCCGACGATGCTGAGCACGACGATCGCGACGGCAAGGGTGACCTGGATCGCGATCACCCGGGGAATCGAACGTGCCGAGGCGAACTGAGGGAGTGCGGAGAGCGCCATCACGATTCCGCCGGCGGGAAGGGTGGCCGCGCCCGTCACCGCGATCAGTCCGTTGTTCCCGATCAGCATGCCGGGCGTCGAGAGACCGTGCACTGCCAGCAGCGCCGCCATGAGCGAGAAGGCGCCGCCGACGATCACGGTGCGCGTATCTGCGGCGCGGGCGCCTGCGATCGTGATCACGACGGCGGCCGCGGTCGCGACGAGGGCGCTTACGCCGACGCCGTAGAAGTGCACCCACATCGGCGGCATGACCATGCGGTCGCCGAAGGCGACCAAGAGCCCCACCGGCAGGAGGGCGCAGGTCGCGAGGATCGGCAGGATCGAGCCGAGGGGACGCCGCATTCCAGGGTTATCGGCCGTGGTGCCCTTCGACTCAAGCCGCTTTCGGCGGGTTTTCCGCCTCCGCCCAATAACCTTCCCTCGCAGATGACGCTCGACGAGGCGATCGACGAGCTCTACGGCGCGGGTCTCGACGCGTTCGTCCCGCTGCGGTCGAAGCTCGTGCGCGAGCTGCGTGCGCAGGGTGACAAGGACGAGGCGGAGCAGCTCGCGAAGCTGCGCAAGCCGACGGTGTTCGCGTGGGCGTTGAACCAGCTCGCGCGGCACGAGCGGCGCGACGTCGATCTACTCCTGGATGCGGGCCATCGGCTGCGGGAGGCGCAGGCCGGCGTGCTGCGCGGATCGGATCGCGTCGAGTTCGAGCGCGCACGGGACATCGAGAAGGACGCGCTGCGCCGGCTCGAGCGCGCGGCGGGGAAGCTGCTCACCGAGGAGCGGGGAAGTGCGGCGAGTTCGCTGCTCCAGCAGATCTCCTCGACGCTGCGCACGGCCGCCGTGTCGGAGGAGGGGAGAGAGCTGCTCGCACGTGGCCGCTTCGTCGCTCCGCTGGAGTCGGAGGGCTTCGGCGCGCTGGCGGGTCTCGCGCCGGATGTAACCGTGGCGCCGGCGCCGCGCAAGCGGAGCGCGACCGGGGAGGCGAAGAAGAAGCTGCGCGAGGCGAAGCAGCGGCTGCGTGAGCTCGAGCGCGCGGCGCGTGAAGCGGATGAACGCGCAGAGAAGCTCGCGCAGGAGTCGGCAGCCGCGGAGCGCGCTGCGGCAGAGGCGCACGAAGCAGCGGAGCGTGCAGCCGAGGAGGTCGAGCGGCTGGACCCCTCCGCGTAGCCATGTACTTCACATCTTCTTAACGGGGACAGTCCCCATTACGAGGGTCGTACGGCTTCCGCGCGACTTTCTCGCGGAGGGCCTAGGCGAGCTCGGCCGAGCGGCGCGCCATGTCCTCGTCGCGGTCGGTGATGCCGCCTTCGGAGTGCGTCGTCCAGCGGAGCGTCACCTTTGTATAGGACACGCTGATGTCCGGATGGTGGTTCTCCGACTCGGCAAGCTCCGCCACGCGGTTGACGAAGGCGATTGCGTCGGGGAAGGTCGGCAACTCGAACGTCCGCTCGAGGGCGCCGTCCACGACTGACCAATCCGGAGGGGTCGCCACGGCCGTCAGTATGAGGGAGACGGAAACCGCCGGTGTAGTTTGATCGTAGGACGATTGATCGTTCCCGAGAAGCGAGGGCCCATGAAGATCACCAAGTACCTGATCGTCGGCGGCGGCATGACCGGCGACGCGGCGACGCAGGGCATTCGCGACCACGACGCCGACGGCTCGATCACGCTCGTCGGCTCCGAGGCGCACCCGCCCTATAAGCGTCCGCCGCTCACGAAGGGCCTCTGGAGCGGGGGCGACGAGGCGAAGATCTGGCGCGGGACGGCCGACCGGGGCGTCGACCTCGTCCTCGGGCGCTCGATCGTCTCGCTCGACCTCGACGCGCGGCGCGCGACCGACGACGCCGGCGACGAGTACGCCTGGGAGAAGCTGCTGCTCGCGACCGGCGGCACTCCGCGCACGCTCGCGAACGCGGACGACGACGTCGTCTACTTCCGAACGCTCGACGACTTCCGCAAGCTCCGCGCGCTCGCGAACGGCGGTGCGCACGTTGTTGTCGTCGGCGGCGGCTTCATCGGTTCCGAGCTCGCGGCCGCGCTCACCGGTGCCGGTGCGCGCGTCACCATGCTGTTCCCGGAGTCGGCGATCGCGGCGCGCGTCCTTCCCGCCGATCTCGCGCAGTTCGTCACCGGCTACTACGGCGAGAAGGGCGTCGAGGTGCTCACCGGCGAGACTGTCGAGTCGGTCCAGGGCGGCGTCCTCACGACAGGAAAGGGGCGCACGGTTGAAGGCGATGCCGTCGTCGCAGGCCTCGGCATCGTTCCGAACGTTGCGCTTGCCGATGCCGCCGGCTTCCAGGTCGACAACGGCATCGTCGTCGACGAGTACGGCCGCGTAGACGGTCGCGACGACGTGTTCGCCGCCGGCGACGTGGCGAACTTCCCGCTCCTCGCGCTCGGTCACACCGCGCGGGTCGAGCACGAGGACCACGCCGTCACGCACGGCAAGACCGTCGGCGCGAACATGGCGGGCGCCGGACAACGGTACGACCACCTGCCGTACTTCTACTCCGACCTCTTCGACCTCGGCTATGAAGCGGTGGGTGACGTCGACGCGCGTCTCGCAACCGTCGAGCGCTGGGACGAGCCGAATCGCAAGGGCGTCGTCGCGTACGTGGATGACGACCGGCGCCCCCGCGGCTTCCTGCTCTGGAACACGTGGGATAAGGTCGACGCCGCACGCGAGCTGATCCGCGCTGCACAGCCGGTGGACGAGGGCTCGCTTGTCTAACGCGCTCGCGCGGTCGCGCAAGACACGCGCGGCGAAGGATTGGCTCTGCGAGGTCGTCTACCGGCCGCTCGCGCATATCGTCGTGCTCGCACTGCTGCCGCTGCGGGTGCCGCCCCCAGCGGTCGTGCTCGGGTCCGGCGCTGCCGGCATCGCAGGTGCGGTCGAGCTCGCACGCGGGCAGCTGATCGCGGCTGCGCTGCTCATCCAGCTGAAGACGGTGCTCGACAACGCCGACGGACAGCTCGCGCGGCTCTCGGGGAAGGTGACGCTGCTCGGACGCTACCTCGATTCGCTGTGCGATCTCCTCGTCGACGCGGCGCTGTTCGGCGCGCTCGCGTGGTACGCGCATGCACCGGCGGCGGCGCTCTTCGGCTTCGTCGCCCTGACCGCGGTGCTGAGTCTCAACTTCAACCTCGAGCGGCTCTACCGTGGCGCAGCGATCTCCGTTCCCGAGGCGCACGGTCTGACGTACGTCCTGCAGCGCGCCTACGCGTTCGCGTACGGCTGGCAGGACGCGCTCGCTGACCGGTTCGTCGAGCGACGCTTGCGCGGAGCGTCCGACGAGCGTCGTGCTGCGTACCACGACCTGACGACCGTCTCCGTGCTCGCCAACCTGGGAATGACGCCGCAACTCGCCGCGTTCGGTATCTGTATTGCTGCGGGACACCCGCTCGCGTTCGTCTGGGTGCTCGCCGGTGAGGCCGTGCTCGTGGCGCTGCTGATCCTGCGACGTGAGACGCTCGGCCGCGACGCCGCTTTCGAAGGACAACCAGGAGGAATCACGTGACCAACAGCTTCGTCGAAGCCGAAGACGACGACTCGAACATCGTCGAGCTCCCTGCACGCTGGGAGCACGCCGCACCGAGGCATCTCGCGCCGGCGGAGCTCGAGCGGTTCGAGACGAATCTCGCCGAGATCCTCCGCGCCCTCGGCATGGATCTCGACACGCCCGGCACGCGCGATACGCCCCGGCGTTTTCTCCAGGCCCTGCGGGACGCGACGTCCGGCTACGACGGCGACCCGAAGTTGCGCACCGCGTTCCCGTCGGAGCGGCCGGACGGCGTCGCCGGAACGCACAGCCAGATCGTCGAGGGACCGATCTCGTTCTTCGCGCTCTGCGAGCATCACGCACTGCCGTTCCACGGCGTCGCGCACATCGCGTACGTCGCCGACGGCGAGATCCTCGGCATCTCGAAGCTGACGCGGCTCGTACGCCTCTACGCGCGGCGCTTCACGGTGCAGGAGCGGCTCGGCGAGGAGATCGCCGACGGCCTCGTGTCGCTCGTCGCTCCGCGCGGCGTCGCGGTGCATCTCGAGGCCGCGCACCTCTGCACGCAGATGCGTGGCGTCAACGAGGAGAGCTCGCGCACCGTCACGACGTTCTGGCGCGGCACGTACGACGAGGACGCCGACCTGAGGCGCGAGTTCCTCGACGGGGTGCGCGCCCGGCGCAACGGGTGAGCATCGAGCCGCTGCGGGTACTCGACGAGCAGGCGGGACTGCCGGAGCTCGAGCTGCCCGCTGAGTTACGGCGCCTCTACGGTGGCGGCCTCGGCTTCGACGGGCCGCGCGTGTTCGCGAACTTCGTCGAGACGATCGACGGCGTCGTCGCGATGCCCGACATCGAGCGGTCGAACGCGATCGTCTCGGACGAGAGCGAGGCAGACCGCTTCGTGATGGGTCTCCTGCGCGCGGTCGCAGACGTCGTCGTCGTCGGCTCGGGCACGATGCTCGCCGCGCCCAAGGGCACGTGGCGTGCCGACAAGGTGTTCCCGCCGGCCGCCGACGCGTTCGCGGAGCTGCGCCGGACGCTGAGGAAGCGCGAGCACCCCGCCGTTGCGATCGTCACCGCGGGCGGGTCGTTCGATCCGATGCATCCGGTGCTCGAGACGGGCGCGATCGTGCTGACGACGGAGCGTGCCGCGCCGGACATTCGCGCGAGCGTTCCGGAAGCCACCGAGGTCGTCGCGGTGAACGAGGGCGACTTGGTCGATCCGGTAGAGGCCGTCGCGGCGCTCCGCGCACGCGGTCACGACCTGATCCTCTCCGAGGGCGGCCCGACGCTCTTCACGTCGTTCGTCGCCGTGGGAGCGGTCGACGAGCTGTTCCTCACCGTGTCGCCGCTGCTCGCGGGCCGCTCGGGCGTGCCGCGACTCTCGCTCGCCGACGGCATCGAGCTCCTACCTGACGTGCGCGTCGCCGGCGATGTGCTGTCGATCAGGCGGCACGGCGACCACCTATTCCTGCGCTACGCGCTTGGAAGCTCTGACTGGGCGATCACGCGCTGACGGGGTGCGATGCGTGCGTCCGATGCAAGGACGCAGGGAGGGTCGATGGTGGTTTTCCATCGACCCGACTGAGGACGCGGCAGCGGGCGTGCGCAGCGCGGCCCGGCGGCCCGTGCTTGCTCAGTTAGAGCTTCCTATTTCTCGTCGAGCTTGAGCGCGGCCGAGTTGATGCAGTAGCGCTGCCCGGTCGGCGCAGGGCCGTCGGGGAACACGTGCCCGAGGTGGCCGCCGCAGTTGGCGCACATGACCTCGGT
>Ga0193728_1000718_pt1 | contig 16380 bp, 15 predicted proteins | sample U1c1metaG_FD_143037 | JGI IMG/M metagenome (GOLD analysis project Ga0193728, IMG submission 143037) | Soil microbial communities from a riparian zone of the East river system, Colorado, United States - U1c1 | ecosystem: Environmental > Terrestrial > Soil > Riparian zone | place: USA: East River...
TATAATGCAGGTACCAAGAATTGAAGCTAGTCGTTTTGCATAATTGTTTGCACATCACCAGTGATGTGAGTTACATAAAATCAGGGAGAATTTGTGGAGAAAGTTCTATCAGACATAGCCGAATTAGCAAAAGCTGCAGTAGGTATCGCATCAGACAAAAAAGCGTCAGATGTTCTCCTACTTGACATTAGAGATGTCTCAGTAATTGCTGATTACTTCGTCATCTGTAGTGGCAATAGTAACCGTCAGCTTCAAGCCATCGCGGATGCAATCGATGAAGAATTAGGGAAACAGGGAGCCATCTTGCTTCGCAGAGAGGGCACCGCCGATACGGGCTGGCTATTATTAGATTTCGGAGATATCGTTATCCACATATTTGGCCCACAAGAAAGGGAATATTATCGCCTTGAACGCCTTTGGAGTGAAGCAAAAACAGTTGTATACCTGCAGTAACATTGAAAAGGTGACAATGATGACATTTTTTCGCAATCGCATGTTCCTTCAAGGAATTGCGCTTGGTAGTTTGTTTGGCATTATTATTGGCTCGGTTATTGCTTTCACCCTCGGTGAGAGCAGTGTAGAAGCTATACGGCGGGTTATCCAGAACCTGTTCCCTGGCCGCCGGGAAGCGCCATTCAAGTATCTTTCTCAATAAAGAGAGTATCGTTTTTTTACAATAGAGGACGCGATTTGGGATCACCAGAGCATATTCAGGCGACCCCAATGGATAGTGGCATTCGTACAAAATTGATACAATAGCATACATCGAGGGGTGTTTACGTGGACATTGTGGGTTACGCACGACGGTCCTTGACCATTATTTGCATTTTCTTTCTCCTGTCGAACATGACTATTTTTTCCATTTCCTCTGTTTTTAGTGCCGGACATGGGTGTGCCTCACCCACACCCCCACCAGTGGTCGGAACGTTGGTTCAACCTCCAGCAACACCAAATATTCTCTTTATCAACGAGGTACTGCTCAACCCTGGTTCTATCTGGAATTGTTCGGAACAAAGGTCAAATCCATCGATAAACGATATATGGATCGAACTTTACAATCCGCAAAATCAGGCATTTGATCTCTACGCCGCTCATAGCAGCTTCGATACCGGCCCTAATGCTACTGATGAGGCTTACTTCCGAGTAGGCACAGCAATTGCTGCTCATGGATTCCTTGTCATTTTTCCCACGGAATCACTATCAATACCGCTTTTCTCAAACTCCCAAATTTCGACCATACGCCTGCTGATCGGCGGTACGGTGGTAGATCAAGTTACTCTCCCACCTCTTGCTTCGGATACCTCATACGCACGTATGCCTGATGGAGGGAGCAACTGGCTAGTGACAGACGCTCCAACAATTGATGCCAGCAACGTTCCACCAACACCGACTCCCACGCCAACACATACCCCAAAGCCAACCCGGACGCCAAAGCCATCCCATGCGAAAACGGCTAGTCAAAAGAGCAGCACGGGGAAGTCAGGCACTCTTGACGGGGCAACTACCAACACAAGCGACCAGCCTGCAGGCACACAGCCTGCATGGAATACATTGTCTGTTCCTACTACAACGTCTTCAGTTTCAGATACAACAACGCAAGGCAATATCTCAAACCCAGCACCACAAGCGACTGATGCAGGAGACCTACCTCAGAAAGTTTTGTTGACATCGCTAGCAGCAGCGTTGTTACTCGGACTTTTATTGGGCAGTCGCTTCTTTACACGAACCAAGAAATTATCTGGTAACCCCACTGAAGAATCTCTAGCCCAGGAAGAGAATGAGTTTTCCGAAGAAACTGTTAATATGCCAATTATGCCAGATGACCATCCTCTGCGGGAATAAGGAGCTGCTGTAAAAATGGGCGCAATTCATGATTCCGATGGCAAATGGTCTAAGCATGTCAGGACAAGGAAAGAGGGGTTCTAGGGGCGAGCGTGGTGCCTCTCCCCGCCCCACGAACGCGATAAATCGGGTCCGTACGTTTTCTGGCAATAAATTGCGATTCAAGAGTCCATATCGTTCATTTTACACGATACCCGCAATACACCATAGCATGCAAGAGATGCATAGCATTGGGGAGTCTCATGGCCCATCCTTTTTCTGGGTTGTGGTCAATTGCCCACCATACAGAAAGGCAATGTCTTGCTTAAGAGGTGTAATTTGATATATCAAGTCTCTAGAGCAATTCATTGCCCAAGTGTAGGGACCCGATTTATCGCGTCCGTGGGGTGGGGCGGAGCAATACGCTCGCTACTCAGGACCCTCCTGCTTTCTTGTCCTGACATGCTTATGGGATTTTTCAGCAGAGTCATTTATCGCGTCCGCTGGTCAATTTCATTGGCCATCTGGCAATTTGAAGAAAGGATATTTTATGAGTACAGAACAGCTTCTGATTGCGACAGCGCATCCCGAATTTGCGTCTGCATCAGTAACAGAACTAAAACAACTAGATAAACGACTAACGCGTATTGAGGAGCTGGCGCCTGGAGTCACGCTCTGTGGTACACCAGATGCCACAGCCCTTATGCGATTAGCAGCCAGAGAACGGCCCATATTTGTACGCCATCTTGCTCCGGCACAGACGATAGCCAAGCTATCCAACACAGCTGAAGATTTGGCAGAGTTGGCGACAGCAATAGCTGACCTGCCTGGACTCGCTTTGCTAGAGCGGGGAACACATTTCGCTGTCCAGAGCCGTCTTGCGCAAACAGAAGAGCATCAAGGAGGTCGTCCATACAGTAGTGGACAAATAAATCAGGCCCTTGCAGAAATGCTTGCGGAGGAAACAGGAGCCACAGAATCCATTAAGAAACCACAGATGATTATCTCGCTTCTATGCACAATCGACAAAGGCTATATGGGCATTTCTACCGCTGAGGAAAATCTAAGCAGTTGGCCTGGAGGTGCACGCCGCTTTGCCCAAACGCCAGAGCAAATTAGCCGTGCCGAGTTCAAGCTCCTGGAGGCTCTAGATGTATTTGGTGTTACACTTCCATCGCAAGGGCATGTTCTCGATCTAGGAGCTGCTCCTGGCGGATGGACGCGGCTCCTCTTAGAGGAGGCAGGACTCAATGTTGTCGCTGTAGATCCAGCAAACCTTGATCCACGCCTGACCAGAGGTAAACGCCTAGAACACTATCGCGGTTATGCAGAAAACTACCTTGACGAGGCTATAAGAAAGGGTACCCACTTTGATCTGATTGTCAATGACATGCGCATGGATGCACGTGAGGCAGCGAGGCAGCTCGTCAAGGCGTCTCTTTGTCTGGGGGCAGATGGTTTTATGATCAGCGTTTTCAAACTGCCACACGCGGCACCAGGCATTAATCCATTAACGAACCTGAAGGAAGCTCTGAACATACTTGGCAAACGTTTCAGTCTCGTACAAGCACATCAGCTTTTTCATAATCGACAGGAAGTAACGGTTGTTGCGGCACATCCAAAAAGATGAGACAGAGGAGTCATTCTTTGGCTTTAACTTCATCTGGGAGCGATCGGAAAAACTCCTCTACACCATTATAGCTCTGAATCTCTTGTGTTTTTTCTATCAATGCTCGCAATGTCGCTTTCTCTGCTTTATCTTTATCGACACAGACTGCAACTACCTCAAATTGCGTCTTACGTAGCTCATAACCAAATGATGTAATAGCTTTGACCTCTCGAGCAAAGATTGTCATGCAGTCATGTTCACTTTTCCAGAAATTACTCGTATTTATTGGTGATATAATGCGAAATTCATTCTTTGCATGCATAGATCCTAATACCCATGCATCATTAGTAATCCACATCCAGTCGTCATAAGGATAACTGAAGATACTTCCATTCTTCTTCTCAAAGTCTTTATCCATTACTCCTAGGTTTTCTATCAGTGGTTGATCTATGGAGGGAGAACGCTCGGTTGAGGGAAGCAGATTTCTCTCTTGATCTCTATACTTGCGCCCAAGGACTAAAAACTTTAGCCCTGCCCCACACCTTGCTTTCAGGTACATGTCGTAAGCTTCCTGGATTCTTTGTGGCTCGAGTGATGAATCGACAGCATAGCATTTTGAGCCATATTCCCGAGCCTCTTTTCCAAAAGCGCTTAATCCCTCCTCATAATTTTCCGGCTTTTCAGGCTTTGCGCCCTCCGCATCACTTGAGACTTCCCCTTTTTCTGAAAATTCCTCTCTTTGGCTGGCGGTTCCACCGAAATTAGACACACTCTCAGTACCCCTACCTAGCACCTTATAGACAGGTCCCATAAGCATGTTATACCAAGGAGAAGGTTGCGAGCCAATGCTAGTCTCCTCAGAGCTAGTGCGAACCTCTGAGTTAGAGGCAGCTCCCCCTGAGATTGACTTTAACTCTATCTCTTCGACTCTAGAAGGCGAATCAGAGCGATTCGAGCCATAGTGGGTTATTTGCTCGAACACCCTTCGGGAAAAACCTGATTTTGTCCGATTGCCGCCACTACTAGAAATCTCAGGCGAATCAGAGTGATTCAACCTTTCACCTTGATGAGAATGATTTGACATAAGATTCCTTCCTTATCGCTAAAAGTAACCAATCATAGGAACATACATTCGTCTACGCTTGGCCTTCCTCAAAGAGGCTCTTTTATGCTAGCAAGAAGATCAGGTACTGTAATCTGCTGAAACAAGCTTAGCTTTTGCTTGGTCTCAGAAATCTTACTAACAAGGGCAGCTGCATTTTTTTTCATGGTAACTACAGAATCCATATCTTTAAAAACATCACTATTATCTAATACATATCCAGTAACACTAGGATGATTTTGCATCATTTCAGCAAGCTCAAGATTAGCATTCATATCCGCTGCTATATCCTGAGCTAGCTCAAAATTCTTTAGTATATTCTTAGTTTCCTCAGGGCAATACATCATGTCCCGAACTAGCTTACGATTGCGAACTATATCCAGAACAAGCTCACGGTTGTCTCTTAGATGCTTACCAAGTTTGTACCGAGCAAGTTTATATCTAGCAAGCTGAAACCGAGCAAGCTCACGATTAAGTACTATATCTCGAACGAACTTAGGATCAGCTTTTGGATATTGGACAATATGAAACTGGGGATTATTTACTATCTGTTCAACAAGCAGAGGATTATCTTCTACATGCTGAGTAATATTGGAAATCTTAAGACGATCTAGCATATGTCGAAAGAGTTCAGGATTATTCTCTACATCTTCAGGGAACCGGGGAGGGTCGGGATTGTCTATTACCTCCCTAACAAGTTCATCAACAAGGTTGGGATTGTTTCGTAGACGCCGAGTAAGCCGATTTGCTACATCCTGAGCTAAATTACGATTAGCTTGCACATCCTGAGCCAACTTTCGATTACCTATTATACTCTTCAAAAGGCCAGGCTTATAGCGTATATCTTCAAGAAGCTCAGGATTAGCTAACATCTTCCTAGCTAGTTTAGGATTAGCTACTATACCCCGAGGGAACTCAGGATTCTCTATTATATCCAGAGGGAGCATAGGAAGATATCGTGACGTTTCCCAAACAAGCTTACCTTTATACTCCGGAGCTTGCTTAAACTTATCTACTATCTCCTGAGCAGCCTTGAAAATCCTTTGAAGCGCGGCTCTCTTGTCTAAAAACTGTGTGGAAAACTCTTCTAACGCTGTTTGCAAAGACATAAACGCATCTTCATGCTGTCCCAAATCCTCTTTATATTTACTCGAATTTTGCAGAACTGCAAAATTTGGAAGTTCTTCAACACTTTTCCTATAGTTTATAGACATCTCTGCATATTTTTCAAATTTCTCGCGACATTCGTCTAATATTTTCTCTAATTCCCCTATATCTACTTTTGTTCGCCTAGCTTCGATGGACTCGAAACCAATCAGCCCTAATCTATATTCTACTGTAGGAAAGTATCCTCTGAGTATTCCTCTTATTCCACTCCCATATGCTTCAAGTTCTTGGCCTGGGTTGGCAATACTTATCCCTTGCTGCTTAATTAACATGTTTTGCTCAGGAGACAATATCCTTGTCTGGTAACCAGAATCATCATATTCACTGGCATTATTACTATTCCTTGTTAGCTCATCCTTACCTTCTCCTCGCACACTCTTTATAATATTATTGAGATCAGCCCTAGTACTAAGAGTCTGGCCGTTTATGAACCGTTCTGCAATTTCACCTAGAATTCTTAGAGCCTCTGGTTGTCCATAGTTGCTAGGAAAAGGACTAGTCAGACCTCTCTCGGCTCCATTCTTTGAGGGCAACGGTTTATCAATACTTTCCGACAGTTTATCGACATGGTTGTTGCTATCTTTCATCTTTGTATCCTTGCTTCCAAAGACTTTCTAACACATTTAGGAATGCCCGACGACACTTCATTATTGTGTATTCCTAGGAAATTCCGGGTCATCAAGAGTGCTGCCATAATGCGTGCATCGAGCAACCACCCAGAAGTAATCAGGTGCTCGAAGTCCTTCAGTGACACCTGTTCCATGAGAATGGGGTGATCTTCATCTCCCTGGAACTTACTTGGTACCAGTTCACGTGCTAGATAGATGAAGCTCTCAAGGGCAACATATTTCGAGAAAGGACGCACTTTGCCAAGAAAGTCGAGACGCTCTGCCGTGTAGCCGATCTCTTCCTGAAGTTCTCGAAGAGCTGTCTGCTCATGAGTTTCGCCCGGCTCGATTACCCCGCCTGGTAGAACAAGTGTTGGTACACCGAAAGCAACAGAAGGTTCAATCGTCAAAATTACCTCGCCTTGATGTGTAAGAGGAACAATTAGGACCTCGCTTCGCATGGAAATGTAGTCGATACCTCGCTCAGACGCGTAGATAGAATAGTAGTCATCCTGGAAGAATAGTTGGCTCATCTTGTGATCTCTTTTGCCAACGAGAGAACATGCTTGTACTAAAATACTATGTGTGTTATTCTAGCTATTGTTACGTTTCTCTTGAGTTAGCAAATTACTCCATAATGAGAATTCTACTCCTCAGCACAAGCCAATATCAAGTACCTACTCTAACATGAACGCCTGAAGATCATTGACAACTTTCTGTACAGCAACTTTGACTACATTATCTAATAAAACATCCCCTAAAAGAAGGCTTGTCAAAGGAGACACAACAGTAGACAATTCAGATTTTCTATACTCCTTTGGTACTAACTCGACGGCTTTCGTGTAGAGACAATAGGCTTCACCTACTTTTCCTGATAACAGGTAACAATCAGCCCGGTCAAACCATCTCCAATAATTTTCCGGGTCTTTTTTGAGATCAAGTCGACATAATGCTTCTAATATATCTAATTCTTCTAAAAACAATGAAAGTCGATTAGGCTCTATTTTTGATAACAGCAAATCTAATCTTGCTAAATTCCCTTGTACATATGTATTCCGATCATTTACTTCTAGTGCTTTCTGGAAACTATCTCTGGCTTCACGCAAAGCATCCCAGTTATAAGGCATGCTTTTTGTTCCGATTCTACGCAATAATCCGCCTAGACAACCCCATGCTTGGTCATCTTTACTATTCAGGGTCACTGTAGTGCGGAAAGCTTCAATTGCCTCCTTAAATTGTCCACTCTTGCTGTAAATCAGTCCTCGTTCCCGATAAAAAGCTGCATTTGCAGGGAAGAGTGCTATAGCCTGCCTTAGTGTGACTAGAGCCTCGTTATATTGACCATGTTTGCGCTGTTCTTCCACTAGAGGCAAGTAAGCTTCTATAAGAGCAGGATTTACCCGTATAGCATTCTGATACAAAAACATGCGCTGCTCAGGATCTTCTGTGCTTTTAGCAATATCCAGGAACTCTTGGCTCCGGGTCAAAGTTTCAATTTTATCCTCTAGCAGCCTAATTTCATCTTGGTACGCCCTAATCTCATATTTGCTTGTTGCAATAATATTACTTTTTGATCTAACAGGACTATCGGTATGTTTCTCATCTGCTAGACCATCCTTTATAGTTTTTACAACCTCCTCAATCGCTTGCTTCAGAAAGGCAGGATCATTACTGTATGGTATCACATAAGCATATGCAGCATCAAATTTAACATCAGTAACGGTTTGACTGACGAGAACAGTAACACTATCCTTTAGAGCCCAACGAATACCAAGCTCAAGATAGATATTCGCGTTGTTTCCTGTGAGGTCTGCAATGTAAACAGGTGCCTGCCAAACCTCTGCAGACATTGGGTCACGGATGTCACCTGCCAAATGTTTATCCTTCTCGATATGAAGGATAACCTCTTTGTGTAGATCTCGCTTGAGTTTGAGTGCAATTTTCTCAAAGAAATTTCTCTCAATGGCTTCTGGATCTGGCCAGGGAACTGATTGGCCTCCTATGCTTTGCTCGGTCCCCGGCATCGAAATGCAGATTGTTAATGGCCCATTACCCTTAATCATAGTTATAGTTATATTCCCTCAAATCTACTACCTAAATGTGGTCCAAACTGGGGGCTTGGTGGGGCTATGAGTGGGGAGAGAGAGAGGAAGGTACCCTTTGGTAAGCCTTTCTACTTGATATATTGTGAAAGTATGGAAAGCGAAGAAAAAGGAGGATACTAAGTTGAATCAAGGATGAGCTTCTCTTCCCTTTTTTTATGAAACTTACTCATCGATCTCCTCTGTTTTGATCTTTCCTTTTAGTTTTTCATCATCCTCTTGCGTAAGAAGACGAGCTTCCAGCGTAGCTATCTTCCAGCACAACTGGAACGGTAATTGTGTTATGTCCTCACTTGTGATATGCAGCATATTATACTTCCTGAATATAGCATATGTTCTGACTTTGACCTAGCAAATGGCCGTACAATGAACGTATCAACTCGAATATTACCCTCGAGAGGCTCATAAGCCATCTGCAACATTAGATTCAGAACTTATTTAGGATTGACTATCCTCAATAAGGATACCCAATAAAAGTACTTTTTTCAATAGTAAACAAGAGACAACTTGCAGACAAATGAGAGACAACTTAACCTTCATATACAAACAAGGCACCAAACATTGGCACTAGTTCCTGCCTCACCTCTCGATTCTACTGAAGAACTTGTCTCTAACTAATTCATACACCCGCAAAATCTCGCTCGCTAGACATTCTCATCAATTTCTGCTATCATTTCCCCATAGAATTTGGAATTTGCGGTAATTCTCCTCGAGGAGAGTAAGGATGCAACTGGACCCTGCCAAACAACAGCTGGGCAACTATCGCCTACTGCGCCTGCTTGGGCGGGGCGGATTTGCCTGCGTCTACTTAGGTGAGCATATTTACCTCAAAACTCAAGCGGCTGTCAAAGTATTACACGAGAAAATGGAAACCAAGGATGTTGAGAGCTTTCTTAAAGAAGCCCAGGTGATTGCAGCTTTGAAACATCCCCATATCTTACGCGTGCTGGATTTTGGTATGGAGAACTCTACACTATTCCTAGTTATGGAATATGCTCCTGGAGGCACACTTCGACAGAAGCATCCTCGTGGCTCAAGGGTCCCCCTCCCAACAGTGATATTGTACGCTAAGCAGATAGCGATGGCGCTGCAGTATGCTCATGATCAGAATATCGTACATCGGGACGTAAAGCCAGAGAATATATTAATAGAGGCGGAGGACAAGCTGGTCCTCAGTGACTTTGGCATCGCGATTCCTGCCCACAAAACCCAATCACTCAGCATACAGCTGGCAGCAGGGACAGTGCTATATATGGCTCCCGAGCAAGCCCGAGGTAAGGCACGCCCAGCTAGTGATCAATATGCATTAGGGGTACTTACCTACGAATGGCTAAGCGGGGCATGTCCATTTAGCGACTTAACCGCCGTCGGTATTGTCATGCAGCACCTCTTGGATCCTCCGCCTCCACTGCGAGAAAAGGTTCCCAACATCCCTGCGGAAGTGGAACAGGTCGTACTGAGAGCACTGGCGAAGGAGCCGCAACAGCGTTTTGCCACCATTCAGGAATTTGCTAATGCCTTGGAGCAGGCATATCAAGCAACACTATCAGTCTCGTCCCCATCAGCATGGTCAACTCAGCCTCTTGACCAAAAAGCAAAGATTACGCTACCGACAGAATTGCTGCTTACCTATCATGGTCACTCCAAAGAGGTGTGTGCAATAGCTTGGTCTCCCGATGGCTCACACATTGCCTCGGGAGGACGGGATGAGACGGCGCAGGTGTGGAATGCCTCTACGGGAATGCCGATCCTAACCTACCGTAGCCACTGCAGTACAAGCCATTCCAGTACAGTTGGGGTATCTACTGTCGCGTGGGCACCTGATGGCTCCCACATTGCCTCAGCGGGGAACGATGAGACAGCGCAGGTATGGAATGGGACAGTGCACATATGGAATGCCTCCACGGGTAGACGCATCTTAACTTATGATGGTCATTTTGGTTCTGTGCGCACAGTGCTATGGTCTCCCAATGGCTCCCACATTGCCTCATTAGGAGGGTGGAATAGCTCAGTGGACGTATGGGATGCCTCCACTGGTAGACATATCTTAACCTATCATGGCCACTCCAGTTTTGTGCACCAGATAGCCTGGTCACCCGACGGTACATGCCTTGCCTCGGGAAGCGATGACAAGACAGTGCAGATATGGCATGTGAGCACGGGCATACAGGTGAGAACTTATAATGGTCACGCTGAAAGTATAGCGGCAGTAACATGGTCACCCGATGGGACACAGATCGCCTCGGGAAGTAATGATGGGGCAGTGCATGTATGGAATACCTCTACAGGTAGCCATGTTTGGCATCATGACGCTTATTTCGATCGCCCATGGCCTTGTCTGAAGTGGTCACCTGACGGCACACACATTGCCTCATCAGGAGGATGGGATAGCTCGGTGGACGTATGGGATGCTTCTACAGGGGAACTGCTTCTGACCTACCGTGGTCATTCCAGTTTCGTAAAAGTAATAGCATGGTCGCCCGACGGCTCTCGCATCGCCTCAGGGGATTATCAAGTGGCATGAGTGCTATTGTTCCCCTACAACCTGCCCCTGTTTGGACAATGAGAGCTACCAAACAATGTCAATGTCAACGGACTCTTGCGACTAACTCAGAAATATGCTATTCTTGTGTTCGTCAGAAAGCAAAGTATTTCTAGCTGTGACAAGGGAGAGCGCTAGCGTTGCACGAACCTGTGCTCAACGGTCCTATCCGACGCCTTTCCTAGAGGTGAGAGGGGTCTGCGATTATGTCAATGAACAGAAACAGTATAGCCAGCAGGTTTTTGCCGCAGAAGCTGCTGCTGCACACACAATTGGATTGCTACATTCATGCCCCATACCCCCTTTGGTGAGGATTTTCTAGAACCTTCGCGAAACAAATACATTCCCAAACTGATCTAACTAGTGTTCCTCTTTTGTGATGGAGCATGTATACGCATGCGATAGAGCATGCATAGCGGAGGTTTTATGCGACCGATCTCTCTTCTTCTAACCAAACTTATTGTTCTCGTCATGGTTATCGTCCCTTTCCTGGCTACCGTTCTGGCTATAGTATTGCTCTGGAAGCGAGCTGCTCACTGGTCTGATTTAGTGCTACTGGCAACGATGTACACCCTCGTAGCCTTCGGCGTGACAGTGGGCTACCACCGTATGCTGACACATCGCAGCTTCCGGCCTCATCCGGTTGTCAAGTGCGTTCTCCTCATTCTTGGCTCCATGTCACTCGAGGGATCGGCACTTGAATGGGCCGCGACCCATGTCAAGCATCATGCACAAGCGGATCGCCCGGGAGATCCACATAGTCCTCTCGAAGGATTTTTTCATGCGCACTTCGGATGGCTCTTCCAGGAACGCGATGCCGACCCTCAGGTGTACTGCCGCAACCTCGTCTCGGACCCACTTGTTGTCTTTGTCAGCCGTACCTTCTTCCTCTGGGCTGTGCTCTCGCTGGTCATCCCGTTTGCGATCGGTGGATGGACAGGTTTGCTCTGGGGGGGACTCGTGCGCATATTCCTCACACACCACGTAACTTGGAGCATCAATTCGGTGTGTCATACACTTGGGAAGCGTGAGTTCGAAACCAACGATCAGAGCCGAAACGAGTGGATAGTGGGACTGCTGGCTTTTGGAGAGGGATGGCATAACAACCACCATGCGTTCCCTCGCTCCGCCTTCCATGGCCTGCACTGGTGGCAATTCGATCTCTCCGGCTACCTCATCTGGACACTCGAACGGCTCAGGCTCGCACAAGATGTCTACCGTATCTCACCTTCCTCACGAGCACGATATGCCGCTGCAGGAAAGATGGGACATCCAAAGTAGAAATACTTGCACTGAGAAAAGAAATAAGCAAATAAAAGATGCGCTTGTTTTACTCTATTGTTTCTACCTGAACCCCTGCATCTTGAAATACTTGTAAGATGACAGCAAGATAAGAGGGCCTTCGGGTAAACATTTGGACATTGGTTAGTACAACGACATCTAGCAGTCCGTTCTTAGCTACTTCCGTGAGACGGTTTAGTTCGGGATTTAGTTCAGGGCGGTCCTGCTCATCGGTGCCTGCTCGGACTTCAGAATAAAGCTGATCCTTGTTGACCCTGTAACCATTGCTGGTACAGTAGGCTTTACAGCGCTTTATTTGTTCCTGGAGTGAGTTTGTATCTCCTTTAGCATAGATAGCTACTCGCCTTTGCCCATTCTGTTGCTGGATAGTTGGCGCTCCGACCATCTCGTATTCTGTCCATTTTGAGCGTTTCTTCTGACGGTATGGCACCACGTTTTTCATCTGGTCGCGCTCGGTCACTGTCGGTCTATCTAAAAATGATGGTTCCGTGGTTTCTACTTTCACGCCGACATGCTGGAATTGTTGGATGATCGTGATAAGCTCTGCGGGGCTACTGGACAGCCTGCCTGGGCCAGTTATCACCACGACATCTATATACCCGCTCTTAGCTGCTGTTAAGAGGCGATATAATTCAGGTTGGCCTTGCTCGTCACCATCTGACTGCACTTCATAGTAAATCTGATCCTTATCAATGCTATATCCCCATGTGGCGCAGTAGGCCTTGCATCGCTCAACCTCTCCTTCTAGCGGTTCATCCCTGAGTATCTTGGCTTGAAAACTTCTCGTGTAGATGGCTGCCCGTTTTCCTCTTGACATAACTGTACCTTTGCCTGGCAATACCCCCTGTGTGATATCACCACTCCAAGCGACCGGGAGTTGCAGACGGCGACGCAGGTGGGCAAGGGTGGACTGGAAAGTCTCAATCACCTCACCACCGCGTACACACACGACGGCCAGTTCGATGACACGATCAGGCCCGGGACGTAGGCCGGTCGTCTCGGTATCCACGACGGCAAATGTGATCTCATCAAGCAACTTGTGCGTGCTCTCCCATGCCGAGAGCGAGGATTACACCTCGCCACTGGGATCTGAGTGGCCAGTTTGCATAAATAGCAATCAACTCCTCAAAGGGGCAGGTCTGGATCAAGAAGTGAGAACCCCGCTTTATTGTACAAGCTCTGAGAGGATCTGGCGAGCCTGTTCAGCACTGTGGGCACCGCCGAGGTCGCCCGTGAGGAGTATCAACTGTGCCTGACTATCGATGGTTGCCACCACCTCTTCTGCCAGTTGAGCCAGCTCAGGAAAGCGTTTCTGCACAAAGTCCACAACGGCTTGTCGCGCTTGGGCTAGATTCTTAGCTTTTTCTTCCTCGCGCCCTTCCTCTAAAATCCATTGATAGGCAGGTGATTCCTTTAAAAAGTCTTGCATATGAAGAAACCTTCTTTCTAACCATTCTAGGTCGTCAAACTGCTTAAGTAGTTTAAACGTGTGTGCTGCAAACAGATACCCAATGACCGCGTAATCGCGATCTTGCCTCCCTGAGAGCAAGTCAAACATGAGCATAACGATCTTTTGGGTTGCACCTCCCTTGGTGAGGGGAAGCAGGGGATACAGGACTGCATGACCCAGATCCAGAATATTCTCGGGACGTTTCTCCCACATCTCGATGGTCTCATAGAAATAGCGTATCCTTTCTGCCTGTTGTCCAGGAGGCTCCCCAGGCTGTGTCAACAGCAGGGGAGATGGAGCCATCTTGGCTCTCCTCCACAGGGAGACCACACACGATCTCACAGGCAAGGGCTTGTTGTCACGACGGTGCTGACTCCCTAATAATACATGATACAACAATGAGCGCTCGGCCATCTCAGAGTCCTGAGCACTCTGCAATTCGGGATTGAAGATAAATGTTTCATCATACCTTTGGACTTCGAGTACCGCATCCGGTTGCCGTTGGGTCCCACTCAGCTTGGTCCGGTGGTGAACCAAGCATACAGCCCCTGGAAGCAGCAAGTCGAGAAAGGCTTGTGGATGCCGATTGATCAAGGTACTCAGACTATTATCCCAGATCTTTTCCACGTAACGTCCCTCCAAATACATGGTCTTATGGTCTTTTTCACCTCAGTGCAAAATCAGCGCCCTGTAAGCTCAGATCATGGGTGGCCTTTCTCAGCTCAGTGAGTCGTCTCTGTTGTACTGACGGGTTTCTCTCAGTATACCGAAGAGATTGTTACATGTCTATACTCAAATGACAAACAAACTGCACTTTTGTACAGTTGACAACTTGCTTATCTAAGACTACTTTATAGTAGTAAAGGTAGTCGCCCCAGTTCCATAGAGAAATAGCTTTACTCTAGCGTTTAGGGAAGGGAATAGGTTCTGCATTCGGTTCGCTGCGGAGCCAATGGGCATTCTTATCTATCAATCGAAGGATGAACGATGACAATTGAAAAAGACTTTTTCCGGCAGGTGATGGGTCAATTTGCCACTGGTGTGACTGTGGTAACGACAACTAGCCAAGGGAAGCCCTCCGGCTTAACTGTCAGTTCCTTCACTTCTCTTTCCCTCAATCCGCCATTGGTGCTTATTTGCGTGGATAGGGCTAGCACTACACTGCCACTTTTCCGTGAAAGTAAGATCTTTGCGGTCAATTTTCTGACTGCCAAACAGGTGCATCTCTCGCGTAGCTTCGCCATGCCCTCAGAAGATCGTTTCGAGCATTTCTGTCATGTTCCCTATCATATTGCATCGACAGGTGCGCCCATTCTCGATGATATTCTCGCATTTGTTGATACACGTCTTGTTGCCGAGTATCCCGGTGGTGACCATGTCATCTTCGTGGGAGAGGTTGAAGCGATGGGTACAGCAGGCAGGGTGGTTTTTGCCAACCAGGAAGGTAGAGCCCGTAGTACACTCGTAGACTTTCATGAATATGCTGCTAATGCTAGCAATAGCAGTATACCCATAGAGGATACTGCTCCTCTTGCCTATTATTGCGGACAATACCGCCATCTGGCCACTGATTATAGTGAGCCCAGCCTTGATGAAACATATGATGCAAAGGCCAAGCCCGCCAGAAAAACATAAATGACAGATGTTCTTCTAGTGATAATGGGTATCTTCAGCTAGCTTATGCATATGATATTCGTGAACACCCTTTTTGAGTGTCCCAAGCGCAAGCGTGGCACAAGTTGGACGAGTCATCACTAGTTCTTTTCCCAATTGCTCAATGAGATCCTCAAAGCTCATAGCCTCGATCTCTCCGGGGGTTAACCCCTCAACAATTGAGGTCACGTAGGATGCAGCTGCGCAACTGATACTGCAGCCCTGACCATCCCAGCTAATGGCCTCTAGTTTGCCATCTTCGCCAAAACGAGCTTGCATGGTGATGAGATCAGCACAGCCAGGATTGCCCCCACTTGAACTTACATTGGGATGCTCAATTGAGCCTTTATTGCGTGGATTTTCATAATGATCCAACAGAAATTCGATAGCTTCTTGACGGTCCATATGAGATGCGGCGTGGAGACCCCTGTGTTTACACGTGGGGAGGAAACGTCGCCCCTTTCTTTTTGCTCTTTCCCCAATAATAGAGAGCCGTTTACTAAAAAGACACAACAAAGGCCCTCTTCTTTATTGACTTATTATATCATAACACGATCCTTTTTTGAAGGAACTATAGTACTACGTGTGTACGAATGAGTTGTAGGTGAACCGACTTGCTCATATAGGCGCTTTTTGGCTGCCCTTGACCATCAGCATCAGCCGCTCGGCTAATCCTGTATTGCGCAATGCCACCCGATCATTTTTCACTGCCCACTCCAAAGCCCGAGACTGACCAACAATTACACATAGGCGCTTGGCACGCGTGATGGCAGTGTAGAGCAGATTTCGTTGTAGCAATATGCGATGCTCCTTAACCAGTGGTAGCACAATGGCGGGATACTCACTGCCCTGACTTTTATGAACTGTCACAGCATAGGCCAGAACCAACTCATCTAATTCGTTGAAATCGTAGCTCACAAACAATGGCCCGGCTTCCTCCAGAAACTCGACTTTGAGCGTGGCATTCTCCTTGTCAATGCGACGAATAAAACCGACGTCGCCATTGAAAACGCCCTTGTCATAG
>Ga0193728_1000719_pt1 | contig 16379 bp, 15 predicted proteins | sample U1c1metaG_FD_143037 | JGI IMG/M metagenome (GOLD analysis project Ga0193728, IMG submission 143037) | Soil microbial communities from a riparian zone of the East river system, Colorado, United States - U1c1 | ecosystem: Environmental > Terrestrial > Soil > Riparian zone | place: USA: East River...
TGGTCTCTGATTCGAAGACTTCGATTTTTTGCTGCACACCTTCTTCCAATATCTGGAAGGCCTCGACGGGCAGGTCTGGAGCGGGCCGATTGTTGTCATCGAGGACGCTGACGAGCACGTTTACGAGATTAACGCTGACGCGGATGCGGCCTTGTTGCGGCGGCTCAGCATTGGAATTGCTATCGCGATTGTCTTTATTGACGGGCTCAGGCGGGCTGGTGTTATCCGGCGTGGAACCGGTGGAGCTGGTGGTGCTAGGCGTGGGTTTGGATTTAGGTTTTCGCGCCCAGGGAGGGCGGTCGGAGCTGTCCTGCGACGCGGCACTGGCGGCCACAAATAATGCCGCAGCGGCCAGGATAGCGAGTTGTTTTACGTTGAATCGGGGGGTCCGCATCAGGTAATGCCGCATCCGGTGATTAAGATGCAGGTTTCACCGCGGATGTCGCCGAAGGCACGGGAGGCAATTCTCCATCGGCCCAAGAAGAGCCGTCTTCGAAGTATTCTTTTTTCCAGATAGGCACAGTGCGTTTGAGGGTGTCAATGGCGTAGCGGCAGGCGTCGAAGGCGGCGGCGCGGTGCGCGGCGCTTACCACGATGTACACGCTGGTTTCTCCAATTTCGAGGCGGCCGAGGCGGTGGACCACGGCGATGCGATGGATGGAAAACTGGTTGTGGAGGTGCGCGGCGATCTCCTGAATTTTGGCCAGAGCCATGGGCTCGTAAGCTTCGTACTCAAGGTAAAGGGTGCGACGGTTTTTGGAGTGGTCGCGGACGAATCCGTCAAAGATGACGATGGCACCATCCCCATTGCCGCGAACATAAGCTCCCAGAGTGTCCCGATCTATGGGTTCGTGAACCAGCGAAGTTATATCGGTGGAGGACGTGGCCATGGGTATACTTCAGCCTCCGCTTACGGGCGGCAAGAAGGCAACTTCATCGCCGGTGCGAAGAACGGTGTCCCACGGGGCGAACTCCTGATTGCAGGAGGCTACCAGAGAAGAGCGATACTGCTGAAGTTCGGGGTAGCTGCTGACATAGCGGGCAAAAAGGGATTCGATATCGGCCGCGGGTGCAAGGTCTACGGCTTCGTGGGCCTGGCCGGCGATGTCTTTCAGGCGTCCGAAAAACAGGACCTTGACGCGGACCGATTGGGAAGCGGAAGGCACGAGACGATTGTAACCTGCGTGTCGAGATGGGACTAGTGGACCAGCTGTTTGGCCTAGGGTTTCCTTTGTGTTTGTCCGCCGTTGGCTCAGGTACAGCGCAAAATCATTTCACTGAGGACATGATGAATATTTTGATGACTGGAGCGACCGGACTGGTGGGAACGGCGCTGGTAAAAACGTTTGCGGGCGAGGGACATACGAGTTACCGGCTGACGCGGGCGGAAACCAACAAGCGCAGCACCAAGGAGGCTGGGGTTTTTGATGTGCCATGGAATCCGAGTCGCAGCGAAATCGGGCGTTCTGGTGATTCAAGCCTGCTTCAAGTTCCAGCTGACGTGGATGCGGTCATCAATCTGGCGGGCGCGCCTGTTGTGGGTGGCCGGTGGACGAACGAGCGCAAAGCGGTGCTGCGATCAAGTCGCGTCGACACGACACGTGGACTGGTGAGTGCGATCGCAAAAATGGAGAAGAAGCCGCGAGTGTTGATTTCGGCGTCGGCCATTGGTTATTACGGCGACCGCGGCGACGAACTGGTGACAGAAAAGAGCGCGCCGGGCACGGATTTTCTGGCGGAACTCGCGAAGGAATGGGAAAACGAAGCGGTCAAGGCTGAGAAATTTGGCGTGCGAGTTGTGCTGCTTCGGTTTGGAATCATTCTGGCAAAACAGGGTGGGGCGCTGCCGAAGATGATGATGCCGTTTAAATTTGGATTGGGCGGGAAGCTGGGGTCAGGGCGGCAATGGACTTCGTGGATAGCGTTGCAGGACGTCGTAGCGATCGTCCAGGAAGCGCTTCGAAATGAAAGTTGGAAGGGGCCGGTGAATCTGGTCGCGCCTCAACCGATGCGCAATTCCGATTTCACAGAATCGCTAGCCAAGATCATGCATCGTCCAGCCATATTTTCCGCGCCAGCTTTCGCGCTACGTCTGGCGATGGGTGAAATGGCGGGCACATTGTTGGGAGGGGTGCGCGTTGCGCCGGAAGTATTGGAACAGCACGGGTACCGATTTCTTCATGCGAATCTGGATGAAGCTTTGAAGGCGATTCTTGGGTGATGCCAGCACGATTGGCAAAGCTTGACGTAGGTCATTTTCAAATTGGAACCTTTACCACTCGACTGGTTCCGAATCGGGACGACTCTTACGTGCTGCAAGCATACTTCGAGGAAAGCGAACGCAGGGGTGGTACGTTTTGCGTAGCGGGCTACGCATTTGTGCCAGAGCAGGCGCGAAAATTCATTAAGGAATGGTCTGTACTATTCGCCGCTACGGGCGGATGCCGTATGGTCGAACTGCTCGCACGCCAAAATCGATTTAAGGGAATATCTGAAACTGAACGTGACCGCCTGCTTCGTGAAGCAGTGAAGATTATTAAGAAACGTATTTCGTTCGGTGTAGCGGTTTCCTGCAATGTTGGCAGAGGGATGCGTATTACTCCTACCTGGATTCGCGGCATGGGACATGCGTATCCGTTGTGCTGCCATCTCAGCATGATGGCACTCGGCAAAAAACTCATTGATTCAGGATCATCTGAACGCGTGACCTACGTGTTTGAAGCCGGACATGAATTTGAAGCGGAAGCGCGTGACTTCGTGAGGTCAATGGCACAGAGGAGAAGGAAACTTATCGGCACAGCGGTGACGCATTCCTTCCTAAGACCGACGCGGTACCGTTACAGGCTGCCGATATGCTGGCGTGGGAGTGGGCTAAGTTTGAAGATGAAACCTTGGCTTTGGGATTGAGGCCGATGCGCAAGTCGCTCCACGCCCTTGTGGATAGCAGCCTTAAGCAATATTGCGGCATGCACATAACGGGGCCAGTTTTGGTTAATTTTATGTATAAGGTTACGAAATTAGGGTTACTCCAAAGAAGAGAAAACTACTACGAAGAACGGGAGAAACGACGTATCTTGCACGGTACTTAATTGTGTTATAGCTTCGCGCTATGTCGATGGAGCAACGCATTATTGTTGCCTGCAAGAATCCTCAATGCGCTTACATGATTTCTCTCCCATATTCCATCCCTCTAGAAAAAACTGAATTTCAGCCACCGATGCCCATGGAAATTTTTCCATTAAGAGTTGTGTGTCCCAAATGCGAGCACTGGTACGCCTATTCGGCTGTAGAAGCCGAGTGGAGTGTCTTTCCCATACTTTCCCAAAGAGAAGACAAGCTTTGCCCGACATCATGGATTTTAGAAGTCGCGTGCGAGGCACCGCAGTGCGAATCTCTAACCAGATGGCATATAAGAGATGATGAAGGGCTCGCCAGTACTGACGCGGCTTTGCGGCTATTTCATGCAAAGCCGCAAGTGGTTTGCGAGGTGGGGCATCCCCTTCTAGGGACAACAAGACTTCGCGCGATACACCCGAACTCTCTACGACCTCGATCTGAATAATTGCCCTGTCACGGGGTTTTGATTACTCTCTTTTGGTTAGTCATCTAGATTATTGCCCTAATTCGAGAGCGTGGTAAGGCCGTCTTACCCGCAAATCTGTCCGTGGCCTGGAATGAACAAGGTGTCTTTATCCCAGGAAGATAATGTCCGCAGCGTGGCACGCCAGCCGGGAACGGTGGCTTGCTCGTCGAAACAATAAGGTTAGGAGCCGCTGAAAAGCAGATCGCCGGCATACACCACATGCTGTTCCGGCACACGCACGATCAAATCCGTTGCCGGAGTGTCCTGGGAAATTTTCGATTGTCGCGGTGAGACCGCCGAGATCGAGAGTCACAGGCAATTTGGTGGGATCGATTCGGCAGGCTAAGAATGTTTCCATTCACGAGCGTATACACGTGATCCAGCATGGTGACGTCGCTATTCGCATGCTGCCTTTGAAGATCGCTCTTGGCATCTTTCACGTGACTTTCGAGTGGCGCCAGCACGGCCGATTTTTCGGCACCCTGCATATGGCCGTAAGTGTCCACGATGCGGCGCGCGACGGCTGCATGGGCCCAGAGCGGAACATTGTTTGTTCCATAAAACGAATTGCCGGTGGAATGATCGAAGTGACAGTGGGTATCGAGCGCAGCTTTTATCGGCATCTTGCTTACGCTACGGAAAGCATCCATTTGGAACGCAGCTCCCGCGGGGCTGACTAAGCCCTCCAGCAAAAGCGCGCTGTCTTTTCCGGCAAGAAAGCCGCCGTTGCACATGGTTTGGAGGCCTTTGGTGGTATCAGAAATGGCGGCGTAGAGACCGTTGCCGACCCGTCGGACGGACGCGAAACCCTTGCCCGCGACCACCGTTTGGGACAAGCGTGAATCGTTTTGCAGCGCGGCAACTACTGGCCGTAACGGAAGCAAGTTCGCGGCGGAGTGCAGCGCGGCGAATGACGAAGCGCCGGCCACAAAGGCGCGACGCGAGAAACGTCGAGAATATGCAGCCATCTTTGTCTCCAATCGGTCTACGGAATGGGACTGGCCGGGCTTTTGCTGCCCGGCCTAGCTTATGGTGATTGCCTTGCTGGAACCTGGAGGTATGGTTCCCAATCGATCCAGCTCTATTTCCCGTAAAATCTACTACACACGCTGTCGAAGTTCTAACGCCGCCTCGTTCACCTGGAAAAAAGAGGGAGATTATCGGTATGGCTAAAATCATTCCCGTTTTCGGACTGGCGCTGCTGTTCTTTACACCCGCGATCAATTCACAGAATCCCTGCGATCGCAACGATCCTGAGTGCATACCCCCTAATCCGGAGATGCGACGCCAAGAAGTCGTCAATCTGGAGCGCGAGACGGCGCGGGCAATCCTGCTGAATAACGGCACGTTTTTCAGGCGGGTGTACAGTGATGACTTCGCGGGTACTTTGTCGCACGGACAAATGGTGGACAAGAATCATTTGATCAATGAAGTGCAAAATAGCGGTGCGAAATATGAATCTTTCAATGCATCGGATATTCAGGTTCGATTCTTTCAGGAAACCGCAGTAGCTACTTGTTTATGGAGCTGGCGAGCCATCTTCAACGGGCAACAAATCGAAACGCAGATGCGCGTAATGCATGTGTACGTTAATGGTCCTCGTGGTTGGCACGTGGTGGCTGGCCAAAACACGCCGATGCCTCCTTATACCCCGCACCCGCTATAAGTATTAACTCACGATGCATCGGCAATGATGGTTACGGCGGCGGTTTTAATTTTTATTTTCTTTGTTTGATTTTTGTTCAGCGATCCACGCTGTGACGCGTGCGTCCAGCACATCGAGCGGCAGCGCTCCACCATTTAAGATTTCATCGTGGAACGCACGTATGTCGTAGCGGGTTCCCAGTTCGCTCTTGGCAGTCTCACGTAGTTTTAGAATTTCCAGTTGCCCCAGCTTGTACGCCAGTGCCTGTCCTGGGACCGCAATGTAACGGTCGGTTTCTGCTTGAATGTCGGGTTCATCGTCGGAGGTGTGCTCGTGGAAAAAATCGATCATCTGCTGCCGCGTCCAATGTTTGTAGTGCACGCCGGTATCGAGCACCAGGCGCACGGCTCGCAACATTTCTTCCGACAGGTGCCCGTAGTACGAGTAAGGCTCTTTGTAAAAGCCAATATCTTTGCCAAGCCTCTCCGCGTATAACGCCCAGCCTTCTACATAGGCGGTATATGCAGCCTGTTGGCGGAATGTCGGGAGCTCCGGAAGCGTTTGGGCAATGGATATCTGCATATGGTGTCCGGGAACACCCTCATGGTAGGCGGTGGATTCGACGCTGGTGAGGGTACGATTCTGGTAATCGCTGGTGTTCACGTACACGACGCCAGGACGCGAGCCATCGGGAGTTCCTTGTTGATAATCGGCGCCGGCAGCCTCTTTTTCGCGGAATGCTTGGGTGGGGCGAATCTCCAAGCGGGTCTTGGGCAACAATCCAAAGAGTTTTGGTAACTCCGGCTCCATTTGCGAGATGTAACGCTTGTAAGTTTCGACGAGTTGATCTGGAGAGGTTGGCTTCAGATTCGGATTTGTTTTGAGTGAAGCTCGAAAAGTTTTTAAATCGGCAAATCCGAGTTTGTTGGCGATGGATAGTTGTTCGGCTTCGATGCGACCCACTTCCTTCAAGCCCAGTTGGTGGATGGCCTCGGGATCCATGTTGATGGTGGTGGATTGGCGGACCGCGAAACGATACAACGCGTCCCCGTTTGGCAAGGTCCAGACGCCTGGTTCTGTTCGGCCCTTGGGCGCGTAGTCGGTGGCCAGAAAACTCGCGAGTTTGTTATAAGCCGGACGCACCTCGGTGTTTACGGCCGTAACGATGATGTCATGCAGACGCTTGCGATCCGCTGGCGGCACCGCATCAGGAATCTTTGTAGCTGGTTGGCCGAAGGCGTTGGCTTCTCCTTCCGGATCGGCGATGGACTTACACTGCGTAACCGTTTTTTCGAGCAGAAACCTCGGGGGCATTAATTTATCTTTTTCGCCCTGTCGCAGAATTTCAATCAGTTCGTCAACCAGTTGAGGAATCTTGTGCAGGCGGGAGAGGTAATCTTCAAAGTGTTTCGTCGAATCGAGAGGCACTAGAGCGACAAACTGTGCAAGCTGGAGATGCGCGCCGAAAAACTGATTGATGGGCATTTCATAGGTTTTCAATTCCATGCCGTCAAGCGTTTCTTTTAGGTTTCGGAGCATCAGGGATTGATTCAGTTTTTCCTGCTCGGGAAAACCGCTGGTATCGATGGCATTAAACCGCTCTAGCCATTTCCCGATGGCCTCTTTTTGTTGCTGAATATGGGCCAGGGAGTTATCGCTCCAGCGATCGTTGTATCGGTAGTCGCCCAAGACGGTGGCCGATTCGGGGCTCTCGCGCATCTCGTAATCCCATTCGTCGGCTATCAGTTGCTTCAGTTCTTTGCGGCGGTCGTCCAACCTCTTGACGTTTTTGCCATTTGCGAAGGAGGTTAGCGCAAGAAAGGCTCCCAGAAATATTGCGGAAGTTCTGCGTCGCGGGAAAAACCTTGATATGAACAGCATTCAACCTCCCTTGGAATTAAACCACAAACCGCATGTCTTGATTTTCGGGACACAGTCCCACGCACGGCATTCTACGTACGTATTCGCCAGTCGTCGAGTCGCTATAAAAGTCGCTATAAAAGCTGCGTAGCCTGACGCGTTGACCTGCAAATGGCCGGATGTTACGCTCCCGCGCACACATCCAACTGCATGCGCGCTGTCGACCTGATCCGAAAAAAACGCGACTCCGGCGAACATACCCGCGAAGAAATCGAGTTTTTGATTTCCGGGTATACGCGCGGAGAAATACCCGATTACCAGATTGCCGCGTGGTTAATGTCGGCATGGATTCGGGGCTTGAGTCGCGCCGAGACCACGGCGCTTACGCAAGCGATGCTGCACTCCGGGGAGGTGTTGGACCTGTCGAGCCTGCCCGGTAAGAAAGTTGATAAACATTCCACTGGTGGAGTAGGGGACAAGACGTCATTGATACTCGCGCCCATCGTGGCAGCGGGTGGGTTAGTTGTACCGATGCTTAGCGGGCGAGGCCTCGGGCATACTGGCGGCACACTGGACAAACTTGAATCCATTCCCGGATTCAACACGAATTTGTCGTTGAAGGATTTTCGTCGGGTGCTGGGCGAGTGTGGGATGGCGTTGATCGGGCAGACTGCGGAAATCGCTCCCGCGGATAAAAAGATTTATGCGTTGCGAGACGCAACTTCGACGGTCGAAAACACCGGACTGATTTGTGCTTCCATCATGAGCAAGAAACTTGCCGAAGGATTAGACGCGCTGGTTCTGGACGTCAAAACTGGTTCGGGCGCGTTTATGAAGCGGGAAGAAGATGCCGTGGGCCTTGCGGAAGTGATGGTTGACGCCGGAAAAAGTATGGGCAAGCGAATGGTGGCGTTGATTACGGATATGGACCAACCATTGGGACGGGCGGCCGGTCACGCGAACGAAATTATCGAATGCATCGAGGTGCTGAACGGCAAGGGGCCTGCCGATGTTCGCGAACTTAGCGTGGAGCTTTCTGCCTGGATGTTTTATTTGGGCGAAAAGACAAAAAGCGTACAGGAAGGACGAAAACTTGCCGGACGCATGATTTCGAGCGGCGAGGCTCGAGAGAAATTTAAACAGTGCATCCGACTGCAAGGCGGAGATGAGCGCGTCATTGATGAACCTGATTTGCTGCCCAAGGCGGTTTCCAAAGTAGATGTATCAAGCAACGCGGGCGGAGTGCTGGTGGCCACGGACTGCGAACAGTTTGGTATCGCGCTGGCCATGCTGGGTGGGGGCCGCGAAACCAAGGAAGACCGCATTGACCATGCCGTGGGACTGGAATTTCACAAACGCATCGGCGAGCGCATAGAAATAGGCGAACCTCTGGCGACAATTCATTACAATAGCGACGCCAAGCTCGAGGAAGCCAAGGACATGGTGGCGGAAAGTTTTGTGATCGATCAAGACAGTGGCGGGCAAGCGCCGAGACCATTGATACGGCGAATCATTGGGGCGTAAACTCGGGCGCGTCAACTTCAAGCGCGTAAGCTTCGAGCAGCCTAAGCATTTTCGACGCGATCGTAGAAATTTCCATGCCGATCGCTGCACGGGAAACGAGTGTGGGTGATGGGCAGATTTGCAGGGATTTTGGGACTGGCTACCATGCTGGGGCTGGCCTATATCTTTTCCACCGATCGAAAAGCGATCCGCTTGAAAAGCGTGCTGTGGGGATTTGGTTTGCAATTATGTTTTGCGATTTTTGTTTTGCGCTTTGAAGCGGGACGCAAAATCTTCCAGTTTCTCGGGTACTACGTTAATCTGCTATTGAGTTACGCTTTCGTCGGTTCGCAATTTGTTTTTGGCGAGCTGGGACTGAAAGATTCGCCGGAACATTTTATTTTTGCCTTCCAGGTTTTGCCTACCATCATTTTTATTGCCGCGTTTTTTGCTTTGCTGTATCACATCGGGGTGATGCAGTTGCTGATTCGCGGCGCAGCCTGGATCATGACGCGAGTGATGGGCGCGAGCGGAGCCGAATCATTAAATGTGGCGGCGAGTATTTTCATGGGGCAAACGGAAGCGCCGCTCACTATTCGCCCGTTTCTGAACCGGCTGACTCGCTCCGAATTAATGTGCGTGATGACCAGCGGCATGGCGCACGTGTCCGGCGGAATTATGGCCGCATACATCGCGTTTGGCATTAAAGCGGAGCATCTGCTGGCCGCGGTGATCATGACCGCGCCGGGGACTTTGCTGATGGCCAAGATGCTGGTTCCGGAAACGGAAGTGCCGCTCACGGCCGGGCGGGTGGAAATGCCGGAAATGGAGAAGGAAGCGAATTTTCTGGGCGCGATTTCGCGCGGCACGGTGGATGGGTTGCATCTGGCGCTGAATGTCGGCGCGATGTTGATTTCTTTTTTGGCCATGCTGGCGCTAGTCAACGCCATCATGGGCGGCGCGCACAATTGGCTGGCGGCGCACCATGTGGGCTGGTTTCCTTCCAGCTTGCAGCAAGTTTTTGGCTGGATTTTCGCTCCGGTGGCCTGGGTGATCGGGGTTCCTTGGCGCGACTGCGCGACCATCGGCAATCTGCTCGGCACGCGCATGGTAATCAATGAGGTGGTGGCCTTCCAGCAACTTGGCACCATGCAGAGCACGCTTGATCCGCGGTCATTTACGATTGCAACGTTTGCGTTGTGCGGCTTCGCGAATTTCAGTTCAGTCGGTATTCAGATCGGCGGAATTGGAGCGCTGGCGCCGGATCAACGCGGCAATCTTGCCAGACTAGGGATACGCGCGATGTTGGCAGGCACCATGGCGAACCTGATGTCTGCTTCGTTCGTCGGAATACTTACGTGATGCACGGCGAAGGTTTGAGCTCTAGCGCCATCGAGTCCGGCGAATACGAGCGCGCCGAGGCTGCCGCGCAATTTATTTTCTCGCGCACCAAGCTGCGCCCGAAGATCGCTCTGGTACTGGGGTCCGGGCTTGGCCCCTTCGCCGATGAGTTTGCCAATGCCACAAAAATTCCGTATGCAGAGATTCCGCACTTCCCGCGGTCGACCGCCATTGGACACGCTGGACAACTTGTGGCTGGAGATGTGGATGGTATCGCCGTCGCGGGGATGCAAGGGCGCGTACATTTGTATGAAGGGTATTCGGTGAAGGAAGTAGTGTTCCCGATCCGTGTGTTTGCGCGCATGGGAGTAAAAGCCGTGATTCTCACCAACGCGGCCGGCGGGATTAAGTTTACGCAAGGGCGTTTGGTGGTAATCAGCGACCATATAAATTTGCAGGGCGTGAATCCCTTGACGGGAATCAACGATGAAAGGTTCGGGCAGCGTTTTCCGGACATGTCGTGCGCTTATGACAAAAGATTTCGCGAGATGGCAGTGGGGCAAGGCAACCGTCTGGGTATCGGGATTGATGAAGGAGTCTATGCCGCGCTTGCCGGGCCGAGTTATGAAACTCCGGCGGAAATCAGGTATCTGCGCACGATTGGGGCCGACTTGGTGGGGATGTCTACGGTGCCGGAAGTGATTGCCGCGCGACACTCCGATATGCGGGTGCTGGGAATTTCCTGTGTCACCAATGCCGCGGCAGGGATTCTTGATCAACCGCTCAATCACCGGGAAGTTTTAGAGACGGCGGCGCGCGTGAAGGGCGATTTTGTAGCGCTGCTGAAGGCCGTGTTGCCCAGAATTGCGGAAGCGATCGCGTAATCTTTTTTAGCGAATAAGCTTGGGAGTTTAAGCGTGACGGAAAAAGATTTGCTGATTGAGGCTGCCAAGCAAGCGAGAGAGAACGCGCATGCGCCATACTCCAATTTTCGCGTGGGCGCAGCTTTGCGCAGTACTGCGGGACGAATTTTCGGAGGCTGCAATGTGGAAAATGCCACGTATGGGCTCACGATATGCGCCGAGCGCGTGGCGATTTTCAAAGCGATCAGTGAAGGTGAACGCGGCTTTCGCGCCATCGCAGTGGTTACCGACACCGAGGTGCTTACGCCGCCTTGCGGAGCGTGCCGTCAATTGATTTGGGAATTTTGCGGCGACATTCCGGTGAGCATGGCAAACCTGAAGGGGAAAATGGAAGTAATCCAGATGAGAGATTTATTTCCGAGACCCTTCGACGAGGCAAATCTGTGAACCGGCTTCGAAGGAGATTCCCGCAATCCGGAGCAGAACACGTGCGACAACTAAGGCTTAACGTCCGTATAGCGCTCCTGTTTTTATTGGGAGCATCTGTCTTTGTTGGCCAAAGCCTTGCACAGGCCACCAGCACCATCAATAAAGAGAAGGTCGACCTGATCATCAATGGCGGCACGATCGTGACTATGGATGGTGACCGGCTAATTCTGGAAGATGGTGCGGTGGTGGTGAAAGCCGATGTGATCAGCGCCATTGGCTTCAGAACCGATCTCGAAAAACAATATATCGCCGACCAAACCATTGACGCCCGCGGCAAGCTGGTGCTCCCGGGATTTATCAATGGGCACACGCATGTGCCTATGACGCTTTTCCGCGGTCTGCACGACGATGTGACTCTGGACGAGTGGCTGCACAAATATATTTTCCCGGCGGAAGCCAAGAATGTTACCGAAGAATTTGTGCGCTGGGGCACGCGTTTGGCAGCGGCAGAGCAAATTCGCGGGGGCATCACCACGTTCGCGGATATGTACTACTTCGAAGACGCCGTCGCGGAAGAGACAAAAAAGGCAGGCATGCGTGGCGTGCTGGGCGAGACGTTTATCGATTTTCCCGCGCCGGATAATAAGGACGAAGCGGCCACGCTGGCGTATACCGAGAAATTTCTACAGCGCTGGCAGAATGATCCGTTCATTCACGCGGCTCCGGCTCCGCATTCCATTTACACCTGTTCGCAGAAGACTTTGCAGGACGCTGCTGCGCTCGCGCGAAAATACCATGCGCCAATTCTGATTCACGTGGCGGAAATGAAAAAAGAGCTGGACGATAGCCGCGCGCAAAACGGCACCACGCCGGTGCAATACCTGAATAAAATCGGAGTACTCGGACCCGACGTGGTGGCTGCGCATTGTATTTTTGTGGATGACACGGACCGTAAGCTGCTGGCCGAGAAGCAGGTGGGCTGCGTACACAATCCTTCGAGCAACATGATGCTTGCCAGCGGGGTATCGCCGGTGCCGGAGCTGCGTGCCGCAGGAGTGGCCGTGGGACTAGGCACGGATGGGCCCGCGGGCAGCAACAACGATCTCGACTTGATGGAAGAGATGGACTTGGCGGCTAAACTTCAGAAGATTACCAACATGAATCCGCTGGCTTTGGGAGCGAAGGCGGTTGTGGAAATGGCTACGATTGACGGCGCCAAAGCGCTGCACATGGAAAAAGAAATAGGCTCGCTTGAAGCAGGGAAAAAAGCTGACGTGATCGTGATCAGCTTGAACGAGCCCAACGCCGTTCCTATGTACGATGTGTACGCGCAGCTAGCCTATGCATTGAAGGGCAGCGATGTGGAAACGGTGGTTATCGGTGGGCGCGTAGTGATGCGCGAACATCAATTGCTAACGGTCAAAGAAGATGAAGCGATTGCGAAGGCTCACGAATATCAGAAGAAAGTGGCGGCTTCCCTCAAATAGGCAACGTGCCGAATCAAGAGTGCTCAGTTGCCTGCCGCCGCAATCACCAAAATCACGTTGATCTCCCGAAAGAAAAAGCCAGCCAAAAAGTGTACGGTGTTTTAGAGCCTGGGCGAGCATACTCCCGCTGCTGCAAGCGGTATTTCTGGAGCGCTTATGCAAGATAGATCAACGCAGGTCGTGGAGATCGCGGTGGAATGTCCGAAATGCGGCAGGAAAGCATGGTTCGGGTGGCAACTGGGAGTGACATCGATAGCTTACACAAATCGATCGCGTGCGCTTATTGCCAGAATCCATGGACTGAATTTCTTCCCGGTCAGATAATAGCCGGGCCGTTCACGTATCCCAAGCCGAAGTCGCGAGGGACCGAGTAAGTTTGCGGGCTCGAGGCTGCGCTAGTTAGCTCGTGAAGTGGGGTGATAAAGCCAGGTGGGTTCAATTTTGTGTATATGAAGGACGTTGGCTTTGGAATCGATTGTTCCGGTAACGAACACAGCCCTCCCGGAAAAATTCCTAGCTTCCTTTTGATCATCCAGTGAATAAATAGTCCCGCGGTGGTCTTCCCGAAAAATAAATTTACCGCCCTTGCGAGAGATTTTCCCGGGCAAGGTGCGTACATCGAGATGCAATTCGCTCTGCAGGAGTTCCGGAACGTTATTTGAAACTGTGTGTGGATGGTCCACGATCACGAGAACTGCGCCGACGACGGGCAGAGCGGAGGCCAGTAGCACGGTCCCCAGAGTTGTTAGTTGTATGCTTCGCATTCGTTCACCAAAAAAGTTTCTTGCTGTCACCTAAGAGGGCGCGTCCTGGGGTGACGTTAGCGGGCGGCTGTAGAACAGGGAGCATGTTGAACGCCAAAAAATGATGGTCCGGTTAACGCACACAGTTAAAGAGGTTTAGGAGGGCGCATTAGCGCTTTGACTACCTTGCTGGTAGGAAAAATTTACCGCTTTCTGATGATGTTTATAGCGGACCCAGTTCACTGAAGCTGTGCATAGGTGTCGTAACTGGTGGTGATGGCGCGAACTTCGGCGAGCGTTTGGTCTCGCAGCACCACGCCATCCTCAAGCACCGTCTCAAGGGCGTTCGAACCAATCGCCGGGCTTTCGGGCAGCGACTCGCCTTCGAGGACCTCCACGGTGGCAAACTCCTTTCCATTCTGGATCAGGTTAAAGCGCCCGCCCTTGCTGGCCTTGCTGGGATCGGTTTTTGGATTTTTGTACACGTTTTGCCATTTGCCGTTGCGATCGATGGCCGAACACTTGAGCGCAAACTTCAAAGTATCGCGATTCACTTGCTGGAGAAGCGCGCCGCCCATTCCATAGCTCCAGATATCCTGCGACCAGCCGCGGCGCGTTAATTGGGCGGTAATGTTTTGTATGGTGTAAAAATTTACGCCATCGCCCTGAATGAAGCGCACGCAGGGCACGGTGGTCTTCCAGCCTTTGCTATTCACTTCGTAGCCAAATACTTCGCTGACGATTTTGAATAGCTCCTCAAGAACGGTTACGGCATCGCCGGAATCGGGCCGAATAATTAAGGTTCCGTTGCGGTGCAGGATTTTTTCTCGCAGCGCGCCGCCCCACAAATTGCGCACCGCATTGTAGATGTCATAGGAATCGCTGACGCAAGCGACCAAGCCTTCTGGGCAGTTTTCCAGGATATTCGCGTAAGCGTCGAGTTCATGCTCCTCGCCCCAGGAGGTGATGGTGGAATGTTCGGACGCTGGAATACTGTAGCCGGCGCAATCGAGTGGTTTGTCGCACATCAGGTCCGCGGAGTAAAACTGCTTTAACAACTGGATCGCGGCCAAGGTATCCGTGCCAAAGAAATTCAACAGATGCGCTGCGCCGCCGATGGCTGCGGACTCTTTGGACGAAACGCCGCGAAATCCGAAATCATGGAGTTTGAAAGGAAGCAGCGCAGGATCGCCGGTACGCACAAGGGCCTTACCGATCACTTGTTTAATAGCACGCGAGAGGGTGGCGACGGTGATGGGATACCAGACCTGCAGCAGCATGGTTTCCGCCCAATTGGTAAGCCAGTAAAACTCCGGGTCGGTATTTTCTATAGTGATCAGCGCGTTATGGCTTTTGACCACCGTGCCTTCTTTGACTGCGCGAATGCGTAAAGGCAGGCGTCCGCCGTGCTTGGCGTAAAGAGATTTGAAGCCTTCATAGTTGAATGATTTGGGATGCCCCTGAAAATGAGCATGGGCGATACGGCGGGCCTCTTCGACGTCCCCCATGGTAAAAACCTGGCCGGCAAAATTGGATTTCACGATGTATTGCAGCATGGCCATCATAGTTTCATCGAACATGCCGCCGCGAGATTCGACGTAAGAATAAATGTGCCGGGTATCCGGCGGGTATTGCCACCAGTGGGTCAGTTTGTAGGAATCCGTGTTGAGAATCGGATTCAGGCGCAGCGACTGCATCGAAACTCCTCGCCGGAAGTAAATAGAAAGCGGAGGCAAGCCAAGCTAAGCTTTGCTTGAGGGGCACGCAGGCGTTGTTCGGACGAAGGGTTGATTGGCACTGATATGAGAATAGCAAAGAACATGCTCAAAACCGCTGTGCTGGCCGGTCTGTTGTTGCCTGCGAGCGCTAGATGCGCCGGGGTGAATGCACATTGTACCGGCGGGTTGCAATTAAAGCTGAGCACCCCGCAAACGAGCCAGGGTAGCTTGATTCTGGCGCAAGTTCGCAGCGCAAAATCGTTAGGGGAAGTCACAGGGAAATGGAATGAACGGGACGTATATTTCTGGGAGGTTGTTTCGCCTGGGGCGGGGCGGCGCGGCGCCACCAACCGTCCGCAAGAGGCCTTGCTAGGCGTGGATTTGGAGAAGGCTCCCGGGGATTACGAATTCTCGGTATCCGCCACCACGGAAAACGGAGAGGACGCGGAGTGCACGGCCACATTAACTGTGAGGGCCGGCAAATTCGCGACGGAAAGTCTGACCGTACAACAACGATTCGTGGAGCCTAATGAGCAACAGGCGCAGCGGATGGCGGCAGAACAGGAAAAATTACGCCAAATTTTTGAACACATTACGCCGGAAAAGTTGTGGCACGGGTCGTTTCGCCTGCCGCTGGGCAGCGGGGTGCGCGGAACAAATTTCGGGAAGCGCCGCATCCTGAATGGACAGCCCCGTTCGCCGCACACCGGCGCGGATTTCCCGGCTCCGACCGGCACACCGATACACGCGACGCAAAGTGGGCGTGTGGTTCTGGCCGAAGAGCTTTATTTCGCGGGAAACACGGTGATTATCGATCACGGCTTGGGAATCTACTCGTTATACGGGCATTTATCCGCTACTAACGTGGCGGTTGGGGACGCGGTGAAAGCCGGCGCAGTGATCGGAAAAGTGGGCTCCACCGGTCGTGTTACGGGACCACACCTGCATTGGGGCGTGACGGTGAATAAAGCGAGAGTTAACCCCACCCAACTGATATCTCAGACAGTTATCCGATAGGTGGAATGCATTTGGAAAAATTCCGGGTGTGCCGGTCTGCTTTGATATGTTTGTATGGTATGGATTGGCTATTGTCACCAAAGAAGTGCTGAAGCAAAGTGAGAAGTTGGTGGAGAAGTTGAGGGTCTGACAGTTGTGCGCCAAGTTGCCGCTCGTTGATCGGTCCCCCCCCGCCCTGAGCGACGCGGTG
>Ga0193728_1000720_pt1 | contig 16375 bp, 18 predicted proteins | sample U1c1metaG_FD_143037 | JGI IMG/M metagenome (GOLD analysis project Ga0193728, IMG submission 143037) | Soil microbial communities from a riparian zone of the East river system, Colorado, United States - U1c1 | ecosystem: Environmental > Terrestrial > Soil > Riparian zone | place: USA: East River...
CTCAACGCCTCCAAGAAGCCGCCACCACCGAGCTAGAGGACATCCAGCAAGCGCTCGAGCTCGCCCTCAGCCGCGTCAGCAAGCCCTACGAGGTTTACACCCAAGGCACCGAGCTGGAGCGGCGCATCATGAACCGCGCCATCTTCGATCGCATCGAAATCGGGCCAGACGCCGAAATCACCGGCACCACCCTCACCCCCATATACGCCGCCCTATCCGCCTGGCAGCCCAACCTCGGCCGACCCGCCGCCAGCCAGGCAAAAGGCCGGAAAAGGCTTCGCACGGCTAGTTTTCGACCTTACCCCGCCCCCGTCCATCTTTCTAGGCAGCAAACTAACCGTGCGGGTTCGACCGGAAGCTTGCTCTCACAACGCCGGGCCTGCGAGATCGCTAGTGGCTGCTGAGCTGACTGGAAGCGACTTGCATAACGCTTGCCGTTCATAACGCCATGCGTTATGCTGGTGTCGTGTGCTGCGATCATTCGGGGACAAGGAGACGGAACGGGTCTGGCAGCGACAGCGAGTACGCAAGCTCGACGGGGACGTCCAACGGGCCGCCCTGCGGAAGCTGCTCATCCTTGACGCCGCCGAGACGCTCGATGATCTGCGAGTGCCGCCTGGCAACCGGCTCGAGAAGCTCAAGGGAAACCGGTCTGGTTCTTACAGCGTTCGCATCAATCAGCAATGGCGTATTTGCTTCAGCTGGACGGACGCGGGACCGGAGGATGTCGAAATCGTGGACTACCACTGAGGCGCAGGTAAGGAGACCAACATGAGCACCGACTCGGTCATGGAGCCGATCCACCCCGGCGAGGTCCTGATGCTGGAGTATCTCCAGCCGCTTGAGGTCACACAGCACCGTCTAGCTGTCGCCATCGGCGTTCCTCCGCGAAGGATCAACGAGATCGTCCACGGCAAGCGGCGCATCACCACCGACACGGCGCTGAGACTCGCACGGTACTTCGGGACCAGCGAGCGCTTCTGGCTTAATCTCCAGGATCGCTACGACATCGAGGTGGAACGAGATCGACTCGGCACCGCCCTTGATGAGATCCAGCCACTCGCGGCTGGTTGAGGAGTCTTACCGGGCGCGAGCCCCGTCAGCCAACACCTACGGGTGGAGCAGCGAGCCACTGGCTTGCGCGCCGACTAGTTTCACCCACTTCTGAAGGTCCCTGCACGTGAGCGGTTCTCGCGATGGAGATCAGCCATCGTCGCTGAAGATCGATGGCCGACTACGGGCACTAGTGTCGCTCGCCGCGTGTGCCCCCCGCCCCCGCCCCCGCTCGCTTGGCCTCGCCCACGCGGGTCCGGCGCAACCGCCCGCCGTGAGAGTTCCCGACGCGCCCCAGCACCTGCACATGCTCAACGCCACCGGGCTGGGTTCAGCGAGCCGAAGCATTAGACACGCGCGTCTGAAGCGCCGTCAGACGTTCAGCCAGAAAAGGGGAACACCTACAGCCGACGCCGGTCCGAGCAGGAGCGCAGCAGCCAAGATGAAGCTATAGCTGCGGCGCCTCACACCCGCTCTTCCACAGGCAAGCATCGCGAGGACCGGCAGCAATGGCGACAGGATGGAGACCGCGTTTACGGCGACCGATTGTTCGCATATCGCCACGCCGCTCGTGTTGTCACCGGCACAGCTGAGCCCCGCGACTCCGAGGCCGAGATAGCCTGCAGCCACAACGAACGCGACACTGAGGGCCGCGACCAGCATCAAGCGCCTTTCCTGGGATCGCACCTCTGATTCGCTCATCGGTTTGGGCGCAGGGATCATCGACTTGATGCTGACCGGGCGTCGTCATTACGGGGCCCTACATTCGTCGATCCAACCATATGCCGAGTGATCAGTCGTTGGCTCCCGGTTCCGTGCAACGGTCTTCGGGTGGAAGTTCGATCGCCGGATCGAGCTGACGCATCGGAGCCTTGGGCGAGTGGCCGTAAAACACCTACTTTGTCTTGGTCTCCGAACACCCCAGCCCAGCACGAGAATTCTTCCATGGCTTTCCTCGTGCCGAGGTTAGTGACCGGCGGGACTCCCCTGCCCACGGCCCACCATCCTTCTTCCACTTCACCCGTGATCGCCCGCTTCTCCCCCCTGTCGCAAGGCGTGTCGTTAGGCGTCGGGGCCGGCAGGCGAATCTCTTGCTTGCCGCAGGCCGGGTAGTTGGCATGGTCACCATGAGCAGCAAAGACGACCGGGTGAGAGCCTTCGCTCAGCATGCCTGTGGCACGCCTTGTCACATGCCCGCCGTGCCGAGACATGACCCCCAGTCGCCCTGGTGAAGGTCGGGGAGCGAGCTAGACAACCACGATCGGCTCAAACTGACGTGCAAGCGCATCGTATTGGGCTCCGGCCAGTGAGAGCACCTGAAGCCCACTTCCGTCGCGGTTGAGCACAACGATATGCCGATCCGGGACGTTGTCTTCCTCGGAGCCGGCCGAATCGGCTCAGTCCATAGTACCGAAATGATTCCTGATAGCCGCATGATGTAGCGTTCGGGACCCATCTGCAAAGGAGGCAACGTGAGGCGGTACATCGTGGCGACAATTCCGGTGCTGGCCCTGCTCGCAATGGCCGTCCCGGCAAGCGCAGAGGTCGTGACCTGCAAAGGCCTCGGTGGCTTCGAACTTAACAAAGCCAACATCGAATATGGCCGATGCAACACAACCGAAACGAGCGGCGCCGGGTCACTCGAATTCAGCGCTAGCGGTCGTGAAGTAGCGCTACGAGCGCTAGCGGAACCCGGATCGGAGCAGGTGGCGAGCACGTGGTACTCGTATGAGGCCGTTGCGGCGACCAAAGTATGCGTAGGAGTAGACGTGATCGGAACCGAATATCGCGGTAAGCATAAGCTGAGGCAGGAACTTCGGGTCTCGACCCAAACCGGAGCTCTTTTTTCGAAGAATTTCACGGTTCGGTTCGGCGGCAACTACCTTTACTGCCGAAAGTTGCCCCGAGGTACCTCGCTGAAGAGCTGGCAGTTGCTTACCACGGCGGACGCGAAGCCGCGCACGGGCGTCGCTGGGTTGAGCGAGAGGCTCGAAACCGTCACGATCACGTAGTTTGGAGGGGGTCTGGTTTGCGTTCGTTGGATTCAGTTGACCAAGGACCAAACGGAACTCAAGCTCCGGACCACGTAGTCAAAGATCTCGACCTCTCGGGAGTCAGCGAAATCGGCGAACCGGAACCTTGCGAGCTGATGGTCGGCTTAGCACGACGTGTTTGCGCCCGGTTTAGGCCGCACGTGAGATCGCAGCCAAGACGCTGCTCGGGTTAGCGTTTCCGTGCCCGTAGCGAACGATCCTGAAGGCAGCGTCACGATTGCGAGAGCCGCGGCCGTTGGCGAGCCGACATTGATAATCCCGACTTGCCGCACCAGATAGTTGCCTGAGCGCTCAGGACCCCATCCGCCCTTGAAGGCCACCGAGCGGAAGCCTGCCGAGCCGAGCCCCCAACTCTCGCTTGCTTCGATGTTCTGCATAAGACCGAGGATGTAGCTGGACTTGGCGGAAGACACGAGGCAACCACGTCCCAAGGCACTCATAAATTTCACTGATGCAGCCGGACTCCACTCTGTTTGTCCAAAGGTCGTCACTGCCCCGGACGGTGGTGGCGCAGTCGCCACAATGGTCTGCTGATCGCCGCTCAGTCTGAACAAGCTTTCGATGTAAGCGCTTGCGCCGACGAGCCCTCCCTTGAAGTTAAGGATCGACTGATTATCCGACGCTGTTATTGCCGCGCGAGCTGACGCATCCTCGCTGCTGGTCAAGCCTCGTGATCCACGTGCCCGTAGCAGCGCCGCCAGCACTGGAACCTTCGTCGTGCTCCAGCCATGCGCGGGCGTACTTCCCCCGAGGATTTGCACGGACCTGCTGCTCAGCGGCAGAACGGCAATCTGAACGCGCTCTGGCAGCGTCCGATTCAATTGCGAGAACGAAGCTTCAGCACCGGCGTCCAGGGCACCACCAACCGAGCCCGAGCTGGAACCTGTTTCAGTCCCGCCAGTCGATGCGACTTCCGTCTGTTTCAACTCTTGCGCGACCTGTGCATCGCTAGCAGCGCCGGGCGACACCTGGCCGTGGTCTATAGCGCTTGGATGCGCAGTAGGCGGCGGAGCTTTCTTGACTACCTTCACGACGACAACCCGCTGAGATGTCGGGAACGCAAACACCACCAAGGCGGTCCCGACGAAGACGACCACCACAGCGATCGTGAACGCAGCAACTAGTCGCCGCCGCCGCCGCACAGTAGCTCGGCGTTGGTCCGGCCTGTCGCTCGCTGACGGCATGACTACCGACACCTGCTCCGGGTGCCACCCGGAGCAAGGATCATGGGAAGAACACCGATGCCCCAACGCCTCCGGTGCATTTGACGACGCTTTCTCTGACGCATGTCATTTCATAGTATTTCCTCGTCACTACGCTGTACGCCTCTACTGTGCTTGCGCCTCCGCTCCGCTGATAAGCAGACCTGACTGCCTGCGCGAAAACGCAGGTGGTATCGGGACCCACCGTCAGTTCCCCTCCACACGAGGTTTGCCCACCGCCGCTCGGAGCTTTCTGTTCGGGGATCCCCGGCGTTGCTTCTCTGGAGCCGGGCCCCCCACCGGTTTTCGATCCGCCCGAGCGACTGCTTCCCTGCCGGGTGACCAACACGCTCGTCGTTCCTGGAGTCTCTTCAGGCGAACTGCCGACAACGTTGATCGTCGTTTTCCCGCCCGGCAAGTTGACCGTCCCGGTAAACGTGCCGTTGCCAACTGCCGCGCGCTTGCCTTGGATCTGCACTTCGGCGTCCTTCGGCTGCACCGTGCCCGTGACGATCACGCTGTCCGCAGCGATGACAGTTCCGCTTGCCGGAGAGGTCACTGCTACGACAACAGAACCACCAGGCTGCCCACTGACCTCGGTGATCGTCTTTGTCCCGCCACTCCCACAACCCGAGAGCACGATCGCAACTGCTCCGACAACCCCAACACTCGCAAGTCTCATGTTTGCCCCCAAGGCGTTGAGTTCGGTCCTGACGCGACTACACCCGGCCCGCACTTCCGCAGCATATAGAGCAATCGCGGACGCCGCCGACTTGTTCTGTACACGCGAACCGTATCGCTTGAGCGATCACGCGGACCCGCGACCTGGGCGCGCTAGCCCTGCGCTTCCGTAGCTTCCTGCCACCCCGCTACTAGGCTGCGGCGGTCCGCCGCTGACGCTCTGACAAACCTCTGAGCCGCGCCACACGCTCCTCCTACGCACGCCGACGAGCCTGCGGGAACGCCGCAGCCGCCACGGCCAGCCGGCGCAACCGCAAACAGGAGGTTCCAATGAAACGCAACAGGCTGATCGGTTCGATCGCGGCCGCGTGCGCAGCTGCCGCGCTGACCGCCGGCATCGCCGAGGGCTCCGGCAGCAGTAGCCAGAGCTCCGCCGGCACGCCGTCGTCCACGGCGAGCGCCACGTCGGGCGTGCCCGACCATCGCGGCCCAGGCGGCCCAGGCGGCCCGGGCGGCCATCGCCCGGGCGGTCCCGATGCCGTCCACTCCGTCAGTGTCGTGCTCAACAAGGCGAGAAACGGCTTTGTCACGGAGACGAGCGACAGTGGCACGATCGAAAGCGTCGACTCCAACGCAGCGACAATTGCGATCGTCGAGGGCACGAAATCGGTCACGTACAAGACGGTCACTGTCACGATTCCGGCAGAAGCGAGCGTCACGCTCGACGGCAAGAAGAGCACGCTGGGCGCGCTCGCGAAAGGGGAGCGCGTGATGGTCAGCTCCTCCTCTGACGGCACCGTCGTGATGGCGATCGACTCCTCGTTCCGGCCCGAGCGGGGATCCGGTCCGGGCGCAGCAAGCGGCCAGGCGCCGCCCGCTGGCGGCTCCTCGAGCGCGCCGTCTGAAACGACGACCTCCGGCTGACGCCCCCACCGCGGCTCCGGGCCTCCCGGACTCGGAGCCGCGGCGCGTCTGTCGCTCTCAGCTTTCTCTCAGAAACCTCCCTGGATACGCTCACAGCGGAACGCGATCTTGCTCGTCGTGAACCACGCCGCCGAATCGCGCGGCGCTCGGCCACACGACGAACGATCAGGAGGTGGAGGAATGAGCGATCAAGAGCCTGCAGCTCGCGTGCTCGTCGTCGATGACGAGCCGAACATCGTCGAGCTGATCTCGATGGCGCTGCGCTTTCAGGGCTTCGCCACAGAGACGGCCGCCACCGGGCGCGACGCGATCGCCGCTGTCGGCACGTTCAAGCCGCACTTGATCGTGCTCGACGTGATGCTTCCCGACATGGAGGGCTTCGAGGTCGCCGGCCGCCTCGGCGCGCAGCGCGCCGGCGTCCCGATCATCTTCCTCACCGCGCGCGACTCGACTGAGGACAAGGTGCGCGGGCTGAGCGGCGGCGGCGATGACTACATGACCAAGCCGTTCAGCCTCGAGGAGCTCGTCGCGCGGATCAGGACGATCCTGCGGCGCACCGGGCAGGCCGAAGCCGAGTCCGCACGTCTCGTCTTCGCCGACCTCGAGCTCGACGAGGAGTCGCGCGAGGTGACGCGTGCCGGCGAGGCAGTCGAGCTGACGGCGACCGAGTACCGGCTGCTGCGTTACCTGATGCTCAACCCGCGCCGCGTGCTGACGCGCGCGCAGCTGCTCGACCACGTGTGGAACTACGACTTCGGCGGCGACGGGCGCGTGCTCGAGACGTACATCAGCTATCTGCGCAAGAAGCTCGACGAGCACGGGCCGTCGCTGATCAGGACCGTGCGCGGCGTCGGCTACGGCATGCAGATGCCACGCGCCTGATGTCCTCGCTGCGCGCGCGCGTGCTCGTCAGCGTGCTCGCGCTCGCCGCCGCCGGGATGCTGATCCTCGCCGTCGTGATTTACGCCGAGCAGCGCTCGTTCTTGCAGGGACGCCTCGACCAGGAGGTGCGCTCCGCTGGCCCGGCCGTCGCGCAGGCGCTCGACAACGCCGGCTTCTCACCCGACGGCGCAACGCGCGACGAGCGGCAACCACCCGCCGGCGAACCAAATGCGGCAGTCGGCAGGCCGCGCGACGGTGGCGCTCCGGGGCGCGGACGGCCGAGCCTGAACCTGCCGCCCGGCACCTACGGGCAGCGTCGCAGCGCCTCAGGCACGGTGCTCGGGCACGTCTTGATCAGCTTTGGCCAAGCGGCGCCGGCCGCGCCCGTGATTCCTGCGCACGTCACCGTCGGTGAGCTGTTCACGGTTGGCTCGAGCGGCTCCTCTGGCCTGCGCTACCGCGCGTATGTCAGTCGCGACCCCGAGGACACCGGGCTGACCGTCATCGCCGTGCCGCTGCGTGAGGTCGACCAAACGCTCAACCGGCTGCTGCTCGTCGAGGGTCTCGTGATCGTCGGCGTGCTGCTCGCGCTCGGCGCGAGCGCGTTCTTCGTCGTCAAACTTGGCCTGCGTCCACTCGATCGGATCGCTGTGACCGCCGGCGAGATTGCCGCCGGCGAGCTCGACCGGCGCGTCAGCCCAGCGACATCGCGGACCGAGATCGGCCGGCTCGGGCTCGCGCTCAACGCGATGCTCGAGCGCCTCGAGCACGCTTTCGCGGCGCGCACCGAGAGCGAAGAACGCCTGCGCAGCTTTCTCGCTGACGCCTCGCACGAGCTGCGCACGCCGCTCGCTTCGATCCGCGGCTACGCCGAGCTGTTTCGCATGGGCGCCGCCGCCGAGCCCGCAGAGACGGCGAAGGCGATGCGCCGGATCGAGGACGAGGCCGAGCGGATGGGCGTGCTCGTCGAGGATCTGCTCGCGCTCGCGCGCCTCGACGAAGCGCCCGAGCGAGAGCGCCAGCTCGTCGACGTCGCCGAGCTCGCGCGTGACGCCGTACACGACGCTCGCGCGACCGCGCCCGAGCGGACGATCGCGTTCGATGCCGCAGCGCCCGTAACGCTGCTCGCCGATCCGCTACAGCTGCAGCAGGTGCTCGCGAACCTCCTGCGCAATGCGCTCGTGCACACGCCCGCCGCGACACCCGTCGAGGTCGCCGTCGCCGAGCGCGCCGGCACCGTCTCGATCTCCGTCCGCGACCACGGCCCTGGCGTCCCGCTCGCCGCGCGCGAGCGCCTGTTTGAGCGCTTCTGGCGGGCCGAGGCCGGACGCGAGCGTGGCCGCGCCGGAGCCGGCCTCGGCCTCGCGATCGCAAGCGCGATCGTCGAGGCACACGACGGGCGCATCAGCGTGCACGACGCCCCTGGAGGCGGCGCGCTCTTCCTCGTCGAGATCCCCTCGACGCCGGGCGCACCCGGCCACTCGAGCGCGGCGCGCGTGATGACGCCCTAGCCTGGAGTGCATGGATCGTGCCACAGGCCATCGCGTCGTCGTCGTCGGAGGCGGCTTCGCGGGGCTGCAAGCGGCGCTGAAGCTCGCCAAGCGCGGGCTCGACGTGACGCTCGTCGACCGGCGCAACTTCCACCTGTTCCAGCCACTCGCATACCAGGTCGCGACAGGCGCACTTTCGCCGAGTGAGATCTGCTATCCGCTGCGCACGATCTTCCGTGGGCGCAAGAACGTCAAAGTACTGCTCGCGGAGGCGAGCGGCTTCGACCTCGCCGCACGGCGTGTCGAGCTCGCGCCGGTCGGCGAGATCCCGGCGCCGGCATTGCTCGAATACGACAGCTTGCTCGTCGCTGGCGGCTCGCGCTACTCGTACTTCGGCCACGACGAGTGGCGCGCGCACGCGCCCGAGCTGAAGTCGCTCGAGGGTGCGCTCGACATCCGCAGCCGCATCCTCAGCGCGCTCGAGGCGGCCGAGTGGGAGCGCGACGCCGAGCGGCGCGCTGCGTGGCTGACGTTCGTCGTCGTCGGCGCCGGGCCGACAGGCGTCGAGATGGCCGGGCAGATCGCAGAGATCGCACACGACAGCGGCCACGACTTCCGCACGGCCGAGACGCGCGCCGCAAAAGTGCTGCTCGTCGAGGCGGCTGAGCGCGTGCTGACGGGCTTCCCGCCGTCGCTCTCAGCACACGCCGACGGCGCGCTGCGCTCGCTCGGCGTGACACCGCTGCTCGAGCACACTGTGACGGGCGTCGACGCGCACGCAGTGACGACGCAGAGCCCGTCGGGCGAGTCCTCGCGCTACCCGGCACGCACAGTCGTCTGGGCAGCCGGCGTCACCCCATCGCCCCTCGCGCAGGCGCTCGCCGACGCAGCGGGCGCCGAGACGGACCGCGCCGGACGACTGATCGTCGAGGAAGACCTGACGGTGCGCGGATACGCAAACGTCTTTGCGCTCGGCGACATGGTCGCGATCCGCCGTGGGGCGCAGACCGAGACGCTCCCGGGGCTCGCGCCAGTCGCGATGCAGCAGGGCCGCCACGCTGCGGGCGCAGTGATCGCGACGATCGACGGGCGCCCGACGCGTGCGTTTCACTACACCGACAAGGGCAACCTCGCGACGATCGGCCGCGCGAAGGCAGTCGCTGACGTCAAGGGCCTGCACCTCAGCGGCGCGATCGCATGGCTCACGTGGCTCGCTGTGCACCTCTGGTATCTCGTCGGCTTCGAGAACCGCCTGCTCGTGTTCACGCGCTGGGCGTTCAGCTTCTTCGCACACGGCCGCGGCGCGCGGTTGATCACCGCCGGGCAGAGCTCACAGCAAGCACACGACCCATCGGCCGACCCCGCCGCACAGGGCTGAACGCGCCCACGCGCTAAGCGGCGCTGAGCTGCGCGACGATCGCGGCCGAGTCGATCTCATCCCACGCCTGCACGATCTCGCCGCGCGCGATCTTCAGCACGGCCGTCGAAGTGAAGTTGACGTCGCGCTCGCTCGCCTCACAGCCGAGGAACTCGCCGACGTGGCGCCCGCTCCAGCGCTGATGCGCCGCGACGAGGTCGTCCTCGGCGAGCAGCAGCAAGATCTCATGGCGCAGCGGCTCAAACGCGGCGAGGAAGTAAGCGACGACCTCGCGCTGACCCTCAGCGCCGCGCTTGACGCCATTATGCATGAAGCCCTTCGCGAGCCAGCGCTCACACGCATATGCGTCACGACCGTTGATCGCCTCCGCATAGAAGCTGCGCACGATCTCCTTGTTGTCTTGCAACGACACGCGTTCACCCCAACAGGATAAAAAGATTAATAATTAATATTAATCGTTGGCGCGGCGGCTTATGAAGCCGGCGCGCGCGGGTACGGCAGCGGCTTGAGCACGCCTTGCAGGCGCTCGCGCAGCGGCTCGAAGCGCGGCGGCAGCGAGAGCCGCTCGCCGAGGTGCGCAGCGTCCTCGTCGACCGCGAAGCCAGGACCGATCGTCGCGATCTCGAACAGCACGCCGCTCGGCTCACGGAAGTAGATCGAGCGGAAGTAGAAGCGGTCGATGATCGTCGTCGGGCGCGCGTGCCCGGACTCGGCGACGCGCGTCTGCCAAGCCTGCTCGTCGTCAGGCTGCGAAGCGAACGCGACGTGGTGCACCGAGCCGGCGCCCTGCACCGGCGGCTCCTCCGGCGGCGCGTCGTACGCGTAGAAGCTGCCACGCCGCTCGCCGCGTACCTCCCAGCTCGCGCCGTCGTCGCTGCTTGTGAAGCCGAGTGTCTCGCCGAGCAGCGCCGCGCTGCTCGCGGGCTCGGCGCTGTACGCGCGCACGCCGGCGAAGCCCTGCAGTGCATGCTCCGGCGCGATCCCCGGCGCGCTCGCGCGCAGCGGCTGATCGGGCGCATCGCTGACGGCGAGCTCGTGCTCGAGGCCCTCCGGGTCGGCGAAGCGCAGCCGCTCGGCGCGCTGCTCGACGAGTTCCGTGCCGGCATCGCCGAGGCGCTTGGCCCAGAACGCGATCGCGTCGGCTGAGCCGACGCGCCAGACGATCCGGTGCACCATCCCGGCGCCCGCTGTCCCGCGCGCGGCGCCAGGGTACTCGAAGAACGTCAAGTCCATGCCTGGCGAGCCGTCGTCGTCACCGTAGAACAGGTGGTAGACGGTCGGATCGTCCTGGTTGACCGTCTGCTTGACCATCCGCAGGCCGAGCACGCCCGTGTAGAACTCGACGTTGCCGACGGCGTCGCCGGTGATCGCCGTGATGTGGTGGATGCCGTCGAGCTTCATCAGATAGCTGACATTATCGCCACGTGCAAGAAGGATCGCTGATCCCAGCGTTCGGGCGTGCGCGGCGCGACCCGTCGCTCGCCGTGCTCGAAGGCTTTCACCCGCTCAAGCACGCGCTGCGCTTCGGCGCGAACGTGCTCGAGGTCATCCGTAGCAGCGACGCCGATCTCGACGCACTCGCAGCGCGGCTTGCTCCGGACCTCGCCGAGCGCATGCACGAGCTCGCGCGCGCCGTCGAGCCGAGCGTCTTCGCTCAGCTCGCGCCGCTGACGCCGGCGACCGGCGTGATGGCGCTCGCCGAGCGCCCCGCCGTCGATCCGCTCGAGATCCTCACCGACGAGCGCGCGGCGCCGGTCGTGCTGCTCGAGGACCCGCGCGACCTCGGCAACCTCGGCGCGTGCGTGCGCGTCGCCGCGGCCGCCGACGCGGCCGGCGTGCTCAGCACGGGCAGCCACGACCCGTGGTCGCCCGATGCGTTGCGCGGCGGCGCAGGGCTGCAGTTCGCGCTGCCCGTCGCGCGGCTCGACAGGCCCGCGGTGCTCGGCGACCTCGCGGCGGGCGACGGCAGCGCGGCGGCGCTCAGTGGATCTCGCCGCCCGCTGCTCGCGCTCGACCCAACCGGCGATCCGCTGAAGCCATCAGAGCTACCGGCACACGCGGTGCTCGCGTTCGGCACCGAGCGCTACGGGCTGAGCGACGAGCTACTCGCGCGCGCCGACGCGCGTATCAGCATTCCGATGCGCGCAGGCGTGTCGAGCCTCAACCTCGCGACGTCTGTCGCAGCTGTGCTGTTCGCGTGGCGGCTCGGCAAGTGACCGACCGGTCGGTCACTTGCACCGCCGGCGTCGGATCAGCCGCTGCCGACCTGCGGCTCGCCCGACAGGCTCGCTCAGCGCGACTCGCGCGCAGCCGCTTCGACGCCATCGAGCAGCTGCCAGTTGCCGAGCAGCGCAGCGCGTGCGCGCTCGACCATCAGCTCGACGAGCTCATCGCCGTCGTCGATCTCCGCCATTAGCTCGCCGATCAGCTCGCGCGCCTGGCGCGCGTGCTCGCGATCGAGTCGCTCGTGCAACGTGAAGTACTCGACAGCCGGGCCTTCGGGACGGTAGCCGTAGTGCTCTGAGAGCCCTTCGAGCTTCGTCTTCGCGATCTCCGGCTGGCTCGCCTCGATCGCGTAGAGCACAGCGAGGTGCTCGAGCAGGCGCTCACCGGCCGTCCACGCCGTCGCGCAGTCGTCTGTCTCGACGAGCATTCCCAGCGCCGGGCCGCTCGCGCGCGTCTCGCCTGCGCGCTCGCCGGTCGCGTGCGCGAACTGGTCCCACAAATCGATGTGCTGCGCCTCCTCGGCGGCGTGACGTGCGAGGCTCGGCGCGTGCTGCGGGCCGGCCTTCTGCGCGGCGAGCGACGATGCGTGCGCGAGCGCGACGACGGCCTCACGGTACTCGCCGGCGTACAGACCGAGCTCCTCAGCGCTCAGCTCTCCGGCGCTCCAGCGCTGGTAGAACGGGTGCTCGAGAACGTTGATCTCGCTGCGTGCCTCGTCGAGCCTGGCAAGGACGTCCATATTGCGCTGTCTCCTCTTCGTCTCGCTGGTGGTTCGGCTACGCCGGGTTCGCGGCGGCCCATTTGACGATCTCATGTGAGTCGGCGACAGCCGTGCCGTCGTCGAGTTCGAGCACAGGAACCCAGCGTTTGCCGGTCAGCTCCTGCGCGCGCTTGCGCCCGGCCGTGTTGTTCAGCGCCGCCGGCAGCGGCGCGAGGCCGTACGACTTGATCACCTCAGGGTCGTGCCCGGCGTCCTTCAGCGCGTGGTAGGCGTTCGCGCACGGGTGGCCGCCGGGGCGCGGCGTCGGAAAGGTTCCCCAGCAGACGTACAGCTTCACGAGACGGTCAGTGTACCTTCCATGCCCGCCTGGCGGTGCCCCGGAACGGTGCAGTAGAACGTGTAAGTGCCCGGCTTGAGCGTGATCTTCAGCGTCTTTGAGCCACCGGTGAAGACCGGCGTCTGCCCGACGACGGAGCTGCCCTGCGCGATCGCGACGTCGTGTTCGACCGGCGAGGCGTTGGCGAAGTCGATCGTCACGCTGCCAGCCTTCGCGCTGAGCTGCTTGGTGTCATAGGCGAGCTGACCGGCGGGGTTCGCCGCTAGCTTCAGCGTCGTCGCGGCGGAGGCCGCCGGCGAGGAAGGCGGCGCGGGCGTGCCCGTCGTCGCCTTCGGCGATTTCTTCGCGGGGGTCGAAGCGGCAGGCGCCGAGGCCGTTGGCGTGGACTTCGCCGGTGTCGAGGCGGCAGGCGCCGAGCTGGTAGGGGCCGATTCGGCGGGCGTCGAGGAAGTTCCAGTCGCTTCAGGCGCCGCCGTATCTGGCGTATTTTCGCCGAACGACGTCTGTGTCTTCGCGGCCGCTGCGCTCTCGGCGGCCTCGGCGGATGTCTTGCCCTCGCCGCCGGAGACGATGATCGCGGTCGAGACCGCCGCGAGCACGAGCACGGCCGTGATCGCCGAGACGATCCGCTGGCCGCCGAGGTTGCCCGGGAAGTCGGGGTTGCGCAGCCCGAGCCCGAGCGAGACGAACAGCGCCCAGGCGACGAGCAGGCCGCCGGCTACGAAGAACGGGACTTTGCTCTTTCCCTCGGCGAGGATCGGCGCGAGCTGAACTGCGAGCGTGTGCACGGCCGCGAGCCTAGCCGATAGAACCCCGGATATGCTGCCCGGCGGGATGCTCGACGCGGTGCGCACACCAGACGACGCGTTTGCCGATCTGCCGGATTACGCCTTCGCGGCGCACTATCGCGAGCTCGACGGGCTGCGCCTCGCGCACGTCGACGAGGGTGACGGCGCGCCGGTGATCTTCCTGCACGGCGAGCCGACGTGGTCGTTCCTCTGGCGCAACGTGATCCCGCCCGTGCGCGACGCCGGCTACCGCTGCATCGCCCCGGACCTCGCCGGCTTCGGGCGCTCGGACAAGCCGACGGACCTCGGCTGGTACTCCTACGACCGCCACACCGAGCAGACGGCGGCGCTGCTGGACGAACTCGACCTGCGCAGCGCGACGGTCGTCGTGCACGACTGGGGCGGGCCGATCGGCCTGCGCCTGGCCGTCGAGCACCCGGAGCGGATCGAGCGGATCGTCGTGCTCGACACGGGGCTGTTCACGGGCCGGCAGCGAATGACCGACGCGTGGACTGCGTTCCACGACTTCGTCGAGCGCACCGAGGATCTGCCGATCGGCTTCCTCGTGCGCGGCGCTTGCAAGACAGACCCGGGAGACGCCGTAATTGCGGCCTATAACGCGCCGTATCCGGACGTGCCGTCAAAGGCCGGCGCGCGCGCGTTCCCGCTGATGATCCCGCGCTCGCCCGATCAGCCCGGCGCGGCGGCCGGGCAGCGCGTACAGGACGCGCTCGCGAAAGACGAGCGCCCGAAGCTCGTGCTGTGGGCCGATTCTGACCCGATCCTGCCGCCGCACGTCGGCGAGCGCTTCGCGGAGGCGATCAAAGGTCCCGCGCCACGGCCGATCACCGACGCTAGCCACTTTTTGCAGGAGGATCAGGGACCGTTGATCGGGTCGCTGATTGCGGACTGGCTGCAGGCGGGCTAGCTCAGCCGCCGCCGACCTCGGGCTCGCCGACAGAGCTCGGGATCTGCGGCTGCTCGTCGCCCGCTCCGAGCCCGGGCTCGGAGCGCGACGCGCGCAGCTCATAGGTCTTGCGCGCCATCGTGTCGGCGTCGGCGAGCACGCGGTCGGCCTTCATCGCGCGCGCCATGCCCTCGGAGAGGCGGCGCGGCAGCACGGCGCCGAGCACGTTCGTGCGCTTGCCGGACTTCGGCACCCAGACTTCGACAGTGCCGAGCTGCAGCGCCTCGACGATCGCGTCAGCGACTTCGCTCGGTTCGAGGTTCGAGAAGCCGCGCGCCTGCCCGAGGCCGCCACCGAGCTCGGTGTTGACGACGTACGGCATCACGTAGCTCAGGTCGACGTGCGCGCCCATTAGGCGCAGCTCGCCGCGCACGGCCTCGGTCAGCCCGACGACTGCGTGCTTCGTCGCCGAGTACGTCGCGCCGCCTGGCGCGCCGAACTTGCCGGCCTGCGAGGAGATGTTGACGATGTGCCCGCGATCGCGCGGGATCATCCGCGCGAGCGCGAGCTTCATCCCGAGGATCACGCCGTGGATGTTGATATCGACCTGGCGCTGCGCCGTCAGGTCGTCCTCGTCGACAAAGCGGCCGATCTGCATGATCCCAGCGTTGTTGATCAGCACGTCGATCGGGCCGAGCTGCTGTTCTGTCTCATCGAGGAACGCCGTGTAAGACGCGCGGTCAGTTACGTCGAGCGGCAGCGCGATCGCGCTCGGGCCGAGCTCGTCGGCCGCCTGACGCGCGGCATCCGTGTCGACGTCTCCGATCGCGACCTTCATTCCCTGGCCGAGCAGCGCTCTCGCAGTCGCGAGGCCAATCCCGCGGGCGGCGCCCGTGATCGCAACGGTCTCTCCGGCGAGGATGCGGGGCTGCTTGGCCATCTGTCTTCCTCCTGATCGTGCCGGGCGATTCCGGCCTGAAGTGCGGTTGAGCACCCAAACTAGCGCGACATCGCACGCGACGCTGGCCGGGCAGCCAGTTTCGCCTCGCGCGTCCTTTGCGGGCGCGTTGCCGGGTAGTAGGGTTGAGCAATGGCCGCCTTCAAGTTCGAGGGTCAGCGGATCGCCTACACCGAGTACGGCGGCGGCCCGGCTGCGATCACGGCGAGCGGTGGGCGCGGGCGCACGGCGCGCAGCGCACCGGCCAAAGGCCGCCCGCTGATCCTCGTGCACGGCCTGCTGCTCTCCCAGGAAATGCACCGCCCGCTCGCGGAAGACCTCGCGGCGCGCGGCAACCGCGTGATCACAGTCGACCTGCTCGGCCACGGCGAGTCGGACCGTCCGCGCGACATGTGGCGCTACTCGATGCGCTTCTATGGCGACCAGCTCGTCGCGCTGATGGACCACCTCGAGCTCGACGAAGCCGTCGTGATGGGTACGTCGCTCGGCGCGAACACAGCGCTCAACGTCGCGCTGACAGCGCCTGAGCGCCTGCGCGGGATGGTGATCGAGATGCCAGTGCTCGACAACGCGCTGATGTGGAGCGCTCTTGCATTTACGCCGCTGCTCGCGGCCCTCACGTTCGGCGAGTCCGCAATGCAGCTCGTTAGCCGTGTGACGCGCGCCGTCCCGCGCAGGCTCTTGCCGCACTACGGCAACGTGATGCTCGACCTCGTGCGCCAGGAGCCAGGGCCGAGCGGCGCGTTGCTGCAAGGGCTGTTCTTCGGGCGAATC
>Ga0193728_1000721_pt1 | contig 16363 bp, 16 predicted proteins | sample U1c1metaG_FD_143037 | JGI IMG/M metagenome (GOLD analysis project Ga0193728, IMG submission 143037) | Soil microbial communities from a riparian zone of the East river system, Colorado, United States - U1c1 | ecosystem: Environmental > Terrestrial > Soil > Riparian zone | place: USA: East River...
CGGGTGGCCCAGTGAGCGTCCCTGGCCGCGCCGGCGAAGAACGCCAGCGTCACCTCCGAGGGCGCCGCCCGGTCAGGCGTGCTGGCTGGCCTGGCCCGCTGGCGGCTGCGCCGGGAGCAGGGCGGCGATCATCGCCTCGGCGATGAACGCGCCGTACTGTCCCGGCGGCCAGCGGCGGCTGAGGACGAGCAGTTCGTAGAGCTCGGGCGAGCTGTAGGTCCACATGATCTCGCCGGCGTGCTCAGCGGTCATGCCAGCGCGCAGGTGCCCGGCCTCGTGCAGGCGACGTGCGTTGCGGGTCATCCGGCTGAGGCGGCTGGCGTCGATCTCTGCTCTCAGGCCGGCTATCTGCGGGTCGGTGACCGCGGCGGCGCGAAGCAGCAGCAGGATAGGCGACACTCGCGGGGCGACCTCGGCGGAGAGCCTTCCCCAGCCCTGGATGATCTTGCGCGGATCGGGCTCACTCGCCTGCAGGTCGTCGGAGCGCGTCTCGGCCGGGACCGGTCCCTCGCCGGCCAGTGCCCGGTCGCAGATGGCGCGGACCAGGCCCGGCTTGCCGCCGAACGCCTTGTAAATCGTCTCGGCCGACACTCCCGCCTCGGCGGCGACCGCCGCGATGGTGGTTGCGGCGAACCCGTCGCGCAGGAACAGCCGCTGGGCGGCGCCGGTCACCGCGGCACGGGTCTGGCGAGCCTGCTCGGCCCGCCGCGGCGAGTCATACCGGCGCCTGCGCTTGACAGCCAACCCTCTTCCGTTCCATAGTCACGTATCAATTACATGAAACTGTATCAGAAAAGAGGGCCGACATGGATGAGGACGCGACTGACGGCGGGCCGGGGGCGATGGCCCGCCGCCTATGCAGAGCCACCAACGATCACGACCTGCCGGAGCTGGTGGCGTGCTTCGCGCCCGGTTACCGCAACCTGACGCCGGCCCACCCGCAGCGCGGGTTCACCGGCCGCGAGCAGGTTCGCAGGAACTGGGAGCAGATCTTCGCCGCGGTCCCCGACCTCACCGCCGAGATACTCAGCAGCGCGGTGGACGGGGAGACGGTCTGGACGGAGTGGGAGCACCGCGGCACCCGGCCCGACGGCTCCCGGCACCTCATGCGCGGCGTGGTGATCTTCGGCGTGGCCGTCGGCGTCGCCGACTGGGCGCGCTTCTACCTCGAGCCCGTGCAGGACAACGGCGAGGACGCCGACACGGCCGTACGAAGGCTGGTCGGGCCGGGCGGCCCGCCGTGATCCTCGTGGCCGGCGGTACCGGCCGGCTCGGAAGCGTCGTGACAGGCCGGCTGAGCAGGCAAGGGCTCCCGGTGCGGGTCATGACCCGCGACCCAGCGCGGGCCGCCCGCCTGACCGCGCTGGGTGTCGAGGTGGTGACCGGCGACGTGCGCGACCGGGCCAGCCTTCCCGCGGCCGTCCGCGGCGCGCGCGTCGTGGTGTCCGCGGTCCACGGGTTCGCCGGGCCCGGCAGCGTGTCGCCGGCCACGGTCGACCTCCAGGGCAACATCAACCTCATCGACGCGGCAGTGGACGCGGGCGCCGAGATCGTGCTGATGTCAGTGGCCGGCGCCGCAGCCGACAGCCCGATGGAACTGTCCCGCATGAAGTTCGCCGCCGAGCAGTACCTTCGGTCCAGCGGCGCCGGCTGGACCATCGTGCGGGCCACCGCGTTCCTCGAGCTCTGGATCGAGGTGCTCATGAAAACCGCGGCTCGCTCGGGCCGGCCCCTTGTCTTCGGCCGCGGAAACAACCCGGTCAACTTCGTCTCCGTGACAGACGTCGCGGCCCTCATCGAGCATGCTGTCGCCGACCCCGCAGCCCGCGGCCGGGTCCTGGAAATCGGCGGCCCCGGCAACCACACCTTCAACCAGCTCGCTGCCGCGGTCCAGACTGCCGCCGCTCGCACCGGCCCGCCACGCCACGTGCCCCCGCCCGTCCTGCAGATCATGGCCAGCACGCTCGGCCGCATCAAGCCCGAACTCGGCCGGAAGGCACGCGCCGCTCTCATCATGGACCGCGCCGCCCTCACCTACCACGAGGCCGGCGCCCGCCAGGCCTACCCCGGACTCCCCTGCACGCCACTGCGCACCTGCCTGCAGGCAGCGCCCGGGCAGAACGTCAGGCGCTCCGGGGCGCCGGGGCAATGACGGGATTGGCCGTCCGGCAGGGAAAGTGACTTCGGGCCGCGGGTGAGAGCTTCCAGGTCAGATGTATTCTGCTTTGGCCGGAATCGCTCTACAGTTAGCGCGTGCTTATCGAGGAGTCCCTTTCGGGGGGGTCGGTACCACCGCTCGCGGTGCGGACCCAGGGATTTGACCAGACCTTGCCGGCGGGCCGCTCGTACCAGATCGGCCGCGATCCGGAATGCGACGTCGTGATCGCCGATGCCCGCGTGTCCTGGCAGCATGCAGTGCTCCGCCCGGAGGACGGCCACTGGGTGCTGGCGGACCTCGGCAGCACCAACGGCACCTTTGCCGGGGACCGGCGGGTGGCCCGGATCGAGATCAACGGGGAATGCGCCGTCCGGCTCGGCAGCCGGGAGGACGGGCCCATCCTGAGCTGCACCGTCGTCCGGCCGGCCCGGTCCGCGACCCGCGGGCCGGAGCCGGGCGCGACGGCGCTGCTGCCGCCCCGTGTCGCCGCACCCCGCGCCGCCGCATCACCGGCCTCCGACGACAAACCCGCCTCCAGCGAGCCCGCCGCCGATGCCCCGCTCGAGATCCCCTACGCCGTCCGCTGGCTGGTGCCGAACGGTGAGCGGTTCGCGAACTTCGACATCCTGAACGACAACGACACGCAGCTCGACTACTACCGGCAGTTCGGACACATTTACGCCGTCGGGATCCCGACGAAGAAGTGGCGGCTCGTCGTCGTCTCGGACCCCGAGTTGCTCGACGAGGTGGCAGCGGACGAGGAGCAGTTCGGCAAGCGCGTCGAGGAGATCAACTTCTTCGCCCAGCTGAGCAACTCCCGCGGCGGCGGCATATCGGTGATCGGCGACAGCGAGCACGCCGAGCAGATCCGCCGCGTGATGCTGCCGTGGTACGCGCCATCACACCAGCGGACGCAGCTGGAGCGGATGAAAGACCAGGCGCGGAAGCTCGTCGCGGCCTGGGCGGCGATCCCCGACGACGAGCCGGTCGACGCGCGGGCCTGGATGGAGCGCTACACGCTGGAGGTCTCCGGGCGCGGGGCGTGCAACTACGACTTCGGCCTGCTCGACGCGGACGGCAGCGGACTTCCGCACCCGTTCGCCGTGGCCGTTCCGGAGAGCACCAAGGAGAGCATCCTGCGCGTGGCCGAGCCCCGCCCCGACTTCACGGTCTTGGCGGGGGCCGCGCGGCGCGCGCGGAAGAAGCGCTACCGCAGCAATAACGAGGAGCTGTTCCGGACGGCCGACGCGCTCGTCCGCGCCCGCATGCATACCGGCCCGCTCGGGCAGCAGACGGATCTGCTCAGCCGCCTGGTCAGCACGCCCGATCCCGAGACGGGCGACTTCCTCGACGCCGAGACCGTGCGCGACCAGATCCTCATGCACCTGTCGAACGGCTTCAACGGGCCGTCGATCACCGGGGCATGGCTCGCCCATGTCCTCGGCACGCTCCCGGACGTCGAGGCGAGGCTGATCGCTGAGATCGACGGGATCACCGGCGGCGACCCGGACTACGACCTGCAGTACGACGACCTGATGGCGCTGCCGTACACCACGCAGGTGATCAAGGAGACGCTGCGGATCTACCCGCCGATGCCGGTCACGATCCGGCGCAGCCTCAAGGACGGGATGCTCGGCCGCTACCGGATCCGCGACGGCGACATCATCCTCATCGGAGCGCTCGCCCGCAGCGCGACCCGCGCTACTGGGGGCCGAACCCCGACCGGTTCGATCCGGAGCAGTTCGCGATGGACAAGGTCGTCAGCCGGCCGCGCCACGCCTTCATCCCGTTCTCGATCGGGAAGCGGCAGTGCATGGCGCAAGAGGTCACGTTCATGATGCTCCGCGTCGTGCTGTTCGAGGTCTACCGGCACTACCTGCTGCGGCCCGCGCCGGGCGCCGCCGTCACGAAGAACACCGTCGTGACGACGAAGCCGGCCGCGGTCTCGATCATCCGGCTGCCGCGCGATCGCGGCGCCCGCCCGCGGCCGCCCGTCGCGCTCCACGACCGGCACCCCGCTCCGGCCCCTCCGGCCCCTCCGGCCCCCGCGCCCGCGCCCGCCCCGGCGGCCGGGCGCGACTGGGGAGCGCCGACCGAGATCCCGGCGACGAGCGCCTACCGCCATCTGGTGATCGCCTACGGCAGCAACTTCGGCGCGAACCGGGAGCTGGCCGAGCGCTTCGCCGAGCGCAGCCGCTTCCACGGCTACACCACTGACGTGATCACGCTGAATGAGCTCGCGGCGTCGCCGCCGCCCCCGCGGCCCTGGCTGCTCGTGGTCATGACCTCCACCTACACGTCGAATCCGCCCGCCAACGCGACCGCGTTCAAGTCGTGGCTCGACCGCACGGGACCCGGTGACCAGACGTGGCGGAACTGCCGCTTCCTGGTCTGGGGGCTCGGCAACAGCCAGTGGAACGCGTTCCTCGCGTTCCCCCGCTACGTGCACCAGAAGCTCACCGATCTCGGTGCCGCGCCGCTGGCCGACCTGGCCTACGCCGATGTGGGCTCGCCCGTGTGGGAGCGCGGGCACGCGGACTGGAATGCCCGCATCTGGCCCGTCCTCCTGGAGCTGTCCGGCGCGCGGCCGACAGCGGCCGCGACCGCGCGCCTCGCCGCCGAGAACGCGGCGGCGGGCGCGCTGACCGGCGCCGACTCGATCACGGCGATGCAGCGCTCACTGCACGGCGACGCCCTCGCCCCGCCGCCCGCGGCGCTGTCAGGCCCCCGCTCGGCGGCGCGGCAGGCGGCCCGGCCGTCCGGCGTCTCCAGTGTCATGCGCTTCGTGTCCGCGGGATCACGGCGGCACCCCACGCCAACGGGCAGCGGGCCGCCGGAACCGCCCGCCGGCCGGTCGCGGGTGCTGCTCGTCCCGACCATCCTCACCAACGCCGTGGGGATGGACACGGTCGAGGCCCGCGCCCTCGGGTACCGGGAACTCCAGGCCGCTGAGTCGCCGAAGCGGACGCGGCACCTGGAGATCAGCCTGCCGCCTGGCGTGCCCTACCAGGTCGGCGATCACCTGGGCGTCTGCCCGAAGAACGACGAGGAGCAGGTCGAGCGGCTCGCGGGTCATCTCGGCGTCGCGCTCGATGGCCTGCTCATGGTGCCGGAGACGATGAACGTCAGCGTGGTGCCGAAGGGGGTCGTCCTCCAGGTCCGCAACGTGCTCACCAACCTCCTCGACATCGCCGGCCGGCCGGGCGCGCCGTTGCTGGACCTCCTGATCGAGAAGGCCGCCGACCCCGCCGAGCGAGCCGGGCTGGCGGAGATCAGGGACGTGCTGCAGGCACCGGACGGTCCCGGCTCGCCGCTGCGCGCCACGATCGACGCGGGCGGCTACGACATCGTCCGGCTACTCGATGAGTTTCCGTCCTGCGCACTGAACATCTTCGAGTTCCTGCGGGTCGCGCAGCAACTCCGGCCGCGCTACTACTCGACGAGCTCGAGCCCGCGGATCCACGGCGGCGGCGTCGCCCACCTGACCGTCGGCCTCGATGCCACGCCTGTGCCGGGCATGCCCGGCCGCGACTTCCGCGGGATGAGCTCCCGCTACGTGCACGCGCTCCGGGAGGGAGACCGGCTGAATGTCTTCCTGAACAGCGCCGACGGGTTCCACCTGCAGGAGGACGTGACGAAGCCGATGATCTTCGTCTCGGCCGGCACCGGCTTCGCGCCGATGCGGGCGTTCCTCTGGGAACGGCTGGCGCTGAAGCAGGCGGGCCGCACACTGGCGGAAGCGGTGCTGTTCAACGGCATCCGCTCCAGCAGGCTCGACTACATCTACCGGGACGAGGTCGGGCGGCTCGCCGCCGAGGGAGTGCTCAATCACGTTCACGTCGCGACGTCGCGCGAGCCGCCGGGCCGCCGCGACTACGTCCAGGACCGGATCCGGGAGCAGAGTGCCCTGGTCTGGCGCCTGCTCGCCGCCGGCGCCTACGTCTACGTGTGCGGCGCGCAGCCAATGCGCGCCGCTGTTCGCGCCGCGTTCGTCGACGTCGCCGCGGAAGGCGGGTCGCTGCCGCCCGAGAGTGCCGCAGCCTACCTCGACGAGCTGGAAACGACCGCACGCTACCGCCCAGACCTCTGGGGCTGACTTAGGAGCCACATGGACGTCCTCGCCCTGATCCTGACCCTCGCGGCGATGGTGATGTTCGTGTTCGCCGCGAGCGGGCGCGAGCTGCGCCGCCTCAATGAGATCGCACTCGGGCTGGTTTTCCTCACCGCGGCACTGATCTGCCAGTTCACCTCGATTACGAACACGCACATTGGCCGGTGACCGCGCCGGAGGTCAGCCGTCGCCCTGGCCGGCCTGGCCGGGCGCAACCGCCCTCAGCCGCCGCTGCGAGCGCACGATAAAGAGCACGCTCAGGGCAAGGATTCCGATCGTGAACCACCAGCTGTAGTGAGAGATGGTCATAGCTGCGACGACCGCCTGGTGGCCTAGCGCGTACCCCAGCCCGCACAGCAGGCCAGTCCACAGCAGAGCGCCGATCAGGTCCAGGACGAGGAACGTGACGAGCCTCATCCCGGCCCAGCCCGCAATGACATAGATGAGCGCCCTGGGGATAGGGAGGAAGGAACTGGCCACTACAGCTGGCCAGGTGACCTTGCGGCCGGCCTGCTGCACGCGCGGCAGGCGCCTGGCCACGCGCTGGCTTCCGGGCAGGACCATGATGAACCGCTCGCCCCATAGCCGGCCCGCCCACCAATACAGGGCGTCGGACTTCATCAGTCCAGGGATCGCGGCGAGAACCGCCACGACCAGCGTTCCGTGCCCGGCTTTCGCGAACGCGGCGGCCGAGATGATCGATTCGGTGCCGCCGTTCAGCAGTTCAGCCACGACCGGGTGAGCGCCGACCAGCGACAGCCGCAGCGGAAGCAGGACCCAGTACAGCAAGCCGCTGAGAACGATGCCCAGCCAGCAGAGGATGTCAGCCGCCCGCGGTTTCCCTTGCCACGGCAGCCGCGGATCGTCCCGCAGATCCGACTTCCCGGACCCGGCTGCCGGAGCGGTGACCGCCTCCTCCGCCTCCTCCGCGGACTCCGCCCCGGGGGCGCTCATGAGGCAAACCCCCTGACGCTGGCGCACTTCTGCGCGGCCGCTACCAAGACCAGGCACGAACTCACCCGGCCCATGCGAGCACAGCGTAGCCCTTGGCCGCCTCGCTCAGGATCAGTTCATCTGTAGGGCAGCAGCGGCGGCCCGGAGGGGCGGCGCGGCCGAAAGCCGGCCGCGCCGCCCCTCTCCGGCCAGCTCATCAGAGCCGGCCGGCGGTGAGGCCGGCGAGCATGTCCGCCGCCACTTCCGCCTGCTCCGGGGGCATCCGGGGGAAGATGCTGCCCGGTCAGGATGGCGGCCGACCCGCCTGGCCATGCCCGGGGCGGGAACCCGGGCACCTCACCGGGTGAAGCGCCCGGCCCAGTTCTGGTGTTACATCCGCCCGGTTCCCGGCGCGACCGCGTCGCTCATTTGCCGTCGCAGCCATGCTTGCCGACGGATTCCTGAGCCGGCCGCCAAGAGAAGCGCCGGAGGGATCTTTCCCGTTACTTTCCGGGATGATCGCGCCTGACATCGTCGGATCCGCTGCGGGCGGGCGGAACGTGCGCCGATACTCGGGCCTGTGATCGGCGAGGAGTTCGCAGCCGTTCTGGCTGCCGCCCAGGACGGCAGCGAGGATGCCTTCTCGGTGCTGTGGCGGGACGTGAACCCGGCCCTGCTGCGCTACCTGACGGTGGCCGCGCCCGGCGCGGCCGAGGATGTCGCGGCGGAGACGTGGGTGCAGGTGATCCGGGGGCTGCCCGGTTTCCGCGGGGATGAGGGGGCGTGGCGGGGGTGGCTATTCACGATCGCCCGCCGGCGGGCGATCGATGAGGGCCGCCGCCGTTCCCGCCACCCGGTCGCCTCGCTGGCGGAGGCAGTCGGAGCCCGGGAACCGAGGACTGAGGATGCCGCCGGGCCCGCGCTGGACAATATCGCCACCGCTTCGGCGCTGACGGCGATCTCGGCTCTGCCGCCGCTGCAGGCGGAGGTGATCTTGCTGCGGGTCCTGGCCGGGCTGGACACCGAGGAGGTGGCCCGGATCGTGGGCCGGAGCCCGGGCGCAGTGCGGGTCGCTGCGCACCGGGGCCTGCGCAGGCTGGCCCAGACCCAGGCCGTGGCGGGTGCAGCGCGGTGAGCGGCAACGGCGTTCCGGACGGTGACATGCCGGTGTTCTCGTGGTCTCCGCATGGCGGTGTCCCTCCCGTCGGGGATCCCGCCTTCGACGCGCTGCTCGCCGGGGATCCGCTGCCGGAGGGCGCGGCCGGCGGCCTGCGCCCGGCCGCGGAGATGATCGCGGCGCTCAGCGAGCCGCCCGCGACGAGCGAGCTGGCGGCCGAGGCGAGTGCCCTCGCGGTGTTCCGCACCGCGGGCCGCGGGCCTGCGGGGCGTGCCGGCTCTCGTCACAGGAGGCACCGCTGGCTCACCGCACTGCCCAGCGTCAGGCTCGGCGCTGCTGCCGCGGCCGCCGCCGTTGCTCTTGGCGGCGCCACCGCCGCGGCATACGCCGGCGCCCTCCCGGCCCCCGTGCAGAAACTCGCGCACGACACCGTCGGCGCCCCTCCGGCGCACCCCGCGTACCCCGCGCACCGGGTGACCGCGGTGACGCAGTCGCATCCCGGCGGGACGGGACCGACGCCGCACGGCCTGTGCACCGCGTACGCGCGCCTGAAAGCGCAGGGCAGCGCCAGTCAGAAGGCCGTGGCCTTCCGCCGCCTGGCGACCGCGGCTGGCGGGCCGGCAAGCGTTACGGCCTACTGCGCAACGGTGACCCGCCCCGGGACGACCCCGCCCGGCAAGGCGGCCAGCCACCCCGCCAGCCACCCCGCCAGCCACCCCGCCAGCCACTCAGCCGGCAACCCAGGCCGTCCCGCCGGCAAGCCGGCCAGCCATCCTCCGGGCAAGCCGAGCCATCCCGGCGGCAAGCCCGCCGGCACCCCCTAGCGGACCTGCCGCGGCCGCCAGACTGCGGCGGCCGGCTTCTTCCCTCTCAGCATCCTCCGGAGAACCGGGCGGCTGCGCTCCTGCGGTAGCCAGCATCACCCTGGTCTCACCCTCCCGGCCGACCGGCGAACGAGGGACGGGCCTCCAGCCGGCCGCCAGCGCGACCACATCTCGGTTGCGACCCGGGACTTTTTCTCATAGCCGGGGCTGGACTTCCCCGAATTTCATCTGTACGAGGGGTGCCGGCTAACCCAATCGGACGGTTTTTCTCCACACCTTCTTGACTAGCGTTTCAGCCATGGACGAGGGAGGCGGAGCCGTGATGGGGAGCGAAGCGAATGCGCAGCCGGGTATGCCGGGGCGGATCGTGGCGCTGATTCCGGCGCACGATGAGGAAGCGTCCATCGAGCGGACTGTCACCGCACTGCACGCGCAGACCGTGCGGCCCGACCGGATCATCGTGGTCGCCGACAACTGCGCGGACGCCACGGCCAGGCTGGCCAGGGCAGCGGGGGCAGAGGTGATGACGACGCAGGGGAATCGGCATAAGAAGGCCGGGGCGCTGAATTACGCGCTGGCGCGGGTACTGCCCGCCCTGTCCGGTGATGACGCGGTCCTGGTGCAGGATGCCGACAGCTTCCTGGACCCCGGATTCCTGGCTGCCACGTCCAGCAAGCTGGCCGAAGGGTACGGCGCCGCCGGCGGGAACTTCCGGGGCCGGCCCGGCGGGGGCATCTGCGGGATATTGCAGCGTAACGAGTATGCGCGCTATGCCAGGGACACCGGCCGCAAGCAGGGCCGGGTGCTGTGCATCACCGGGGTGGGGACGCTCCTGAGGGTCGCGGCCCTGCGCGATGTGGTCACGGGGATCCGGGACGGACGCCTTCCCGACGCCGCAGGCGGATACGCCTACAGCTACGCGACGCTGACCGAGGACAACTGGATGACCCTCGCGCTCACGCACCTTGGCTACCGGGTCGTCTCGCCGAAGGACGCGACCATGTCCACCGAGGTGATGCTGACCTGGCGCGAGCTGGCCCGGCAGCGACTGCGGTGGAAGCGCGGCGCAATCGAGGACCTGCTCAGCTTCGGGCTCAGCCGGCGAACGCTGAAAGGCTGGAGCCTGCAGCTGGTCTCGGTCCTGGGCGTCGTCGCGTCCGGCGCCTACGTCAGCACGCTGGTGGCTTCCCCCTGGCTCGGGTTCCACCTGCGGCCCGCCTTCCTGGCGATTACCGCGATCTACGCCGCGGAGCGGCTGGTGACCGTGCGGTCGCGGGGCTGGAAGGTAGCTCTCGCGTCGTCGACTGTCCTCGCCGAATGGGCCTATGACCTGTACCTGCAGGCCGTCCATGTGCGTGCCATGTGGGGCGTGCTATTGCGGACCCAGAAGTCCTGGTAGGGACCGGAATCCAAGAAATGAATCGCTGAACCGAGAAGGAGTGATGGTTATGTACGGGAAAGTTGCCACCGCAGCGCTGCCGACGACGGGCCTGGCTGCGCACCTGGCAGGCGGGCTGAATTTCCTCTACGCCGGCCTTATCGCATTCGCCGCGGTGGGCGTGCTGTTCGCGGTCAAGCGGATGCTCCCCAAGCGGCACACCAGCTGACGATGAGCCCGGGCCGGCGCGGCCGCGACCGCGCGCGCCGGCCCGGACGGAAACCGAGGTACGTGATGCAATTCAGACGGGCGCTTCGGCCACTGGCGTGGACGCTGGCGGCCTGCGTGCTGCTGACGGCGGGGTGGGCCGCGTTCATGATTACTGACCCCTTCTCCGGCCAGCGGCAGGAGGCCCTTCAGCAGCAGCTGCACCATAGCTGGCGAGCTTCCCCCGCGGCGGACCGGGATCCCGGCGGCGTCACGCCCCGCAGCCAGCCCGGCGCGGCCGACGGCCCCGGCCCCGGCCAGCCCAAGCTGGCGACCGGCCAGCCGTTCGCGCTCATCCGGGTACCCGCGTTCGGCCCGACGTGGAAATTCGCCATCGTGCAGGGGACGGGCCTCCCCCAGCTTGCCCTCGGGCCCGGCCATGTCCCGGGGACCGGCCTGCCCGGCCAGCGGGGGAATTTCGTGGTCGCCGCCCACGACATCACGGCCGGCAACCCCTTCCGGCACCTGGGGACCCTGCGGAAGCCCGACAAGGTGCATGTCTACACCCGCACTCACCAGTACGAGTACGCGGTCCAGTCCGAGCGGGTCGTGCGGTACACCGACGTCAGCGTCCAGGCCCCGGTGCCCGGCCACCCGGGTCAGGCGCCAGGCCGCGCGCGGATCACGCTGATCACGTGCACGCCCGTGACACTCGAGTTCACGCCCTGGCGCATCGTCGTGACCGGTGAGCTCGTCCGGTCAGTCCCGCGGGCTGCGGCATGACGCGCGGCGAGAACGGTTTGCGCCCATTCACGTTCCAGGACGAGTTCGACGGGCCGGCCGGCGCGCCCCCCGACCCGTCCAGATGGTCCTTCGACACCGGCGGCGGCGGATGGGGCAACGGCGAGCTGCAGGTCTATACCGACTCCGCGGCCAACGCCTTCCAGGACGGCCGCTCCCACCTGATTATCCGGGCTACCCGGCCGGTGACATCAGACGGCCCGTGCCCTGGCCCCGTTTATCACAGCGCCCGGATCACCACACGGGGCAAGTTCGACCAGCTCGGCGGGATCTTCGAGGCCAGGATCAAGGCGGACTCCCGACGCGGGCTGTGGCCGGCGTTCTGGCTGATGGGGCGCAACCAGCTAACCGCGGGGTGGCCCGCGTGCGGCGAAGTGGACGTCCTGGAGGACTTCGGATATTCCGCCACCAGCTCGTCCGTGCACGCGCCCGCCGGCGGGAACGCACTGTACAGCGCCCACCAGGACTTGCCGTCAGATGCCGGCTGGCATGTCTACCGGCTCAGCTGGACCGATGACGGAATGTCATTCAGCCGGGACGGCCATACCTTCCTGAACGTTGGCCGCGACTTCTGCCCGCCGCCCGCATGGGTATTCGGGCCCGCCGAAGCGGGCAACGGCGGCATGTTCATGCTGCTGAACCTGGCCGTCGGCGGCAATGCGGGCGAGCCTCCCCCAGGCACTGCCTTCCCGGCGGACCTGATGGTCGACTACATCCGCGTCAGCGGGCCGGAACTCACCTCAACGGCCGCACGATAGCAACAGGGCTGTGTGATCGGGGAAGAGCTCATCTTGCTGCGGGTCCTTGGCCGGGCTGGCCGCGAGAGGTGTAACGCTGTGACCGGTGGCGGCGCTTGGGACGTTGACATGCCGATCTTCCCGTGGTCTCCGCCAGGCGATGTCCCCCCTGTCGGGGACGCCGCCTTCGACGTGCTGCTCGCCGGCGAGTTGCCGCCGGAGGCCGCCGCCACAGGTCTGCGCCCGGTGGCGGAGATGATCGCAGCGCTCAGCAGGACGCCGCTGGCCAGCGAGCTAGCCTCTGAAGCGACCGCACTGGCAATGTTCCGCGGCGAGGTCGGCAGGTCCAGCGAACCTGTCCGCCCACGCCGTAGGAGACACCCCGTGCTCGCCACCCTGCTCAGCGCTAAACTCGCCGCGGCCGCCGCGGCCGCCGCGGTTAGTTTCGGCGGTGCCACTGCCGCGGCTTACGCCGGCGTCCTGCCTGCCCCGGTTCAGAAAATTGCGCATGACACCCTCGGGGCGCCTCCGGCGCACCCGGCCGCTCATCCGTCGCATCCGGCGACCCCCACGGGCCCCAGCGCCGCGGGTCACGCCGCATATGGCCTGTGCACCGCGTACTCGCACGCGCAGGCGCACGGCAGCGCCCTGCAGAAGGCGGTGGCCTTCCGCAACCTGGCGGCCGCCGCCGGCGGGGCGGCCAACGTCACGGCCTACTGCGCGAGGGTGGCCCACCCCGGAACGACCCCGACCGGCAAGCCGGCCAGCCACCCGGCCGGAAAGCCGACGAGCCACCCGGCCGGAAAGCCGTTGAGCCACCCGGCCGGAATGCCGTCGAGCCACCCGGCCGGAAAGCCGACGAGCCACCCGGCCGGAAAGCCGACGAGCACCCCCTAGCCGCGTCCGGGGCCTGGCTGCATGCGGTTTTCCTGCCGGCGGCATCGGGCAGCCCGGCCAGGCGCCATTCGGGCATCCCCGCCGCCGATGTCGGCGACCTCGCCGAAGGGCGCTGCCGGGTCCCGCTCCCGGCGATCACGGCTGGTCGGCGTGAGGATTCCGATCATCGTTGCATCAGATCCAGGCGGCCCGTCAAGCCCCAGGTCACCGGCACCGTCCAGCGATCCAGGGCGCTCCGCGGGTCGTAAGGCCGCACGCTGCGCCGCAGGTCCAGGGCCGGAATAGGACAGAAGCCACCCCCCGGGAACTCAAGGGTTGTTGGGTACCCGTCCCGCCGGACACCAGCACAACACGCCTCCGAGCAGCGATCATCACCCAGCGTGGCCGGAAGACGATGAGCCCCCGAATCACTTCACCCTAAAGCCGCTGGCATTGGGCCGGGACGCCACGAAAGGGTGACGGTTCTGCGCAAACTGGCCTTAGGCCACAGTGGCAGCACTGCCGGACGCCTACGCTGCTGGCATGATGTCGCAACGGCGCTGGGCGCTGGCAGTGCCGCTGCTGGCGGCGGCGCTGGCGGCCTGCGGATCTGGCGGTACGAGCGCCGGCGGATCGCACTACACCGCAGCAGATAACCCCTGCGTGAACAGCCGCATTGCTAACGGCAACTGGCAGCGGCAGGGGATGTCCCGCCAGGTCGCCCTGGAAGGTGCCGAGACGCTCTGCTCGTACGGGTCAGCGTTCAATAGCACCGCCGACTCTGCCATGGGCATCGGCCCGAATACGAGCGGCTGGGATGACGCCCAGACTTTCGGCGGGACCCGCCAGGCCGGCACGGCGAACCGCGGCCCGGCCGGCACGTCGGCTCCCGCGACTATCCCGTCGCCGTCTCCCAGCTATGCAACCCCGGCAGCCGAGGCTACGGGTCCGGCGGGATGCCCCGGCTCAGCGGCGCTGCTCGCCGCATGGGGCGCTGCACCGGCAAGCGCATTCCAGGCACAGGGCATCGCTCCTGGCCTGCAGGTGTCCGGATTCAACGGCATTACCTGCTGGCACGGGTGGATCGTGGCTGATCCCATCGCTAATGGGAACGGCGCGGCCGTGTTCGGATCAAGCGGCGGATTGCACGTGCTGCCCGGCGCTGGGATGCGGCAGTTCAACAGCTCGGTCTGCGCGGCCGCCGCCGCGCCTGCGGGCTGGAAGAACCCGGCGACCGGTCCAGCTGTCTGCTAATCAGCGCTGCGCACGAAGCAGGAATCAGCCAGGCAGGCCTCGCAGCTCTTTCCCGGGCATAGCCCAGAAGAAGGCGGCCATGGCGGTAGAGATCCTCGAACGCGATCTGCACGTCCCGATCGCCGGCCTCTCCGGCAGTGACGTCGCCTACGACGTCCATCTGCGACGGGTTTTCATGCCCACCGGCCTGGCCGAGCATGACAACGCCGATCACATGGTCGCCGTGGCGCGATCCCTTCGCCCCTAGCGTCCCGGCGAGCTGGACAACCCCGTCTGGGACATCGGCCGCGGCTGGTGCCATCCCCGGAACCCCGACTGCGGCACCTGCCCGCTAGTCGCGGTCTGCCCGCGTCTCATCGAAAAAGGTGGCCGCGTCAAGGGCATCTGAGATATCAGCCAGGTCCGCGGGAAGGCCAGTTCCCGCCGGGCTCCCGCTCGACGATTTCCCGGTAGGGTCCCCGGAGGGGAATCGTTGTGCCGCTGAGGTGAGGTCGGTGGAGTTCAGCGCCGGCGCGGGAGCGATGGACGCACCGCCTGCCGTCCGCGGTGAATTAGGTGAAGGGATCGGTCCGCTGCGGCGCCCATCCGCAAAGGGGGTTGACAATGCGCAGTCGTGACGCAGCACTCGACGCTGTCTACAACCACATCACCCGTGCGGTCACCGGCCAGGACCGCACCGGGGTTCTGACGGAAGAGGCGGTGAGGGACGCCGAAGAACTCGCAGCCCTCACCGATCCCGCCGCTGATCTCGATGCCGCCCATGCGCTGGGGACATTCCACTGGCTCAGGTACCTGGCGCTGCCCGATGGCACCGGGCAGGACGACCTCGACGCCGCAACCCGGTTGCTGGCCCCCGTCTTCCGGGACGATCCTGAAGCGGTACCGGTACCAATGCGTCGCCTGTACCAGCAAACCCACGGCCACAGTGGGGACACCGGCCCGGATCCGGGCGCTCTAAGCGACCGCGCGATCGACCTGGCCACCGTCTATCAGTCCACAGGAGAACTCCCCCTTCTCAGCGAGGCGGTCGGACTCCTTCGGGCCGCCGTCGCCGCGACCCCCGCCGGTCACCGCGACCGTCCTATGATCCTGAGCAATCTCCTCATCACCTTGCGGGTGCTGTTCGAGCGCACCGGGGACAGCCCGATGCTGGCGGAGGCGGTCCAGGCCGGGCGGGACGCCATCGCCGCCACTCCCGCCGGCCACGCCGACCGCGCGGGGCGCCTGTCCAGGCTCGGGGCCGCCTTGCGGGTGCTGTTCGAGCGCACCGGGGACAGCGCGGTGCTGGCGGAGGCGGTGCAGGCCTTCCGGGACGCCGTCGCCGCCACCCCGGCCGGCCACCCCGACCGCGCCGGGTACCTGTTCAGCCTCGGGGCTGCCCTGCAGGTGATGTTCGAGCGCACCGGCGAGCCTGCGGTGCTGGCCGAGGCGATCGGACCCTTTCGGGCCGCCGTGGCCGCCACCCCGGCCGGCCATCCCGACCGCGCCAGGTACCTGAACAACCTCGGCAACGCCGTGCGGATGCTGTTCGAGCGGACCGGGGACAGCTCGGTGCTGCCGGAGGCGGTGCAGGCTGGCCGGGACGCCGTCGCCGCCACTCCCGCCGGCCACCCCGACCGCGCCGCCGTCCTGTGCAACCTCGGGGCTGCCCTGCAGGTGCTGTCCGCGCGGACTGGGGACACCACCATGCTGGCGGAGGCGGTGCAGGCCTGCCGGGACGCCGTCGCCGCCACCCCGGCCGGCCATCCCGACCGTGCCATCGTCCTGAACAGCCTCGGCAACGCCCTGCAGGTGCTGTCCGGGCGGACGGTGGACAGTCCGGTGCTGGCGGAGGCGGTGCAGGCTGCGCGGGACGCGGTTGCCGCCACCCCGGCCGGCCATCCCGACCGGGCCGGGTACCTGTCCAGCCTCGGGGCCGCCCTGCAGGTGCTGGCCGTGCGGACGGGGGACAGTGCGGTGCTGGCGGA
>Ga0193728_1000722_pt1 | contig 16361 bp, 14 predicted proteins | sample U1c1metaG_FD_143037 | JGI IMG/M metagenome (GOLD analysis project Ga0193728, IMG submission 143037) | Soil microbial communities from a riparian zone of the East river system, Colorado, United States - U1c1 | ecosystem: Environmental > Terrestrial > Soil > Riparian zone | place: USA: East River...
CATACGTCGACGATGCGAGCGTCGATGCGGCGAAGGCGAAGCTGCGCTTCATCCACGCGTCGCCCGGCACGCCGCCGGTCGACATCGGCCTCGGTGGCGGCGCGCTGTTCACCGGCGTGTTCACCGATATCGCGTACGGCAACGCCGCCGCGACGGCGAACGGCTACATCACGACCGATGCGATCCACGGCGCCGAGATCTCGGCGCGCGCACACGGCACGCTCGTCGACGCGCTCGCGATCAAGCCGGCCGAGCTGCCCGCCGGTGCGATCGCGACCGCCTTCGCGATCGGGACGCCCGATGCGCTGCGCGTGCTGTTGTGCGTCGACAACGCGACGCCGAACGGGCTGCTCTCGCAGTGTCAGATCGTCGGTGGCAAGCCGGAGCGCGCGCACGTCCGGATCGCGCACCTGTCGCCCGACACGCCCGCCGTCGACGTCTGCCTCGCACCCGCGGGTACGAACGCGTTCGCCAAGTCGTTGTTGAAGACGCTCGGCGTCACCGACGGATTGTCGTACCCGCAGGTCACGACGTACGTCGATCTGCCGGTCGGTACGTTCGACGTGCGGATCATCCACGCGACGGCGACCGGGTGCTCGATCGGCGCCGTGCCGGATGCGACGAACATCGCGATTCACAGCGACGTGACCGCGACCGTCGCGGCGATCGGCGTGCTCGATCACAGCGGCGCCGCGGTGAACAACCCCGCGCTCCACCTCGCGCTGTTCGACGACGATACCGCGGTCACCGCCGGCAAGGCGAAGCTGCGCTTCATCCACGCGTCGCCCGGCACGCCGCCGGTCGATGTCGGCCTCGGCAGCGGCGCAAACTTCGCGAAGGTGTTCTCGGACGTCGCGTTCGGCAATATCGCGGTGCACGCGCCGCTCGACGCGGCCGGCTTCGTCGAGACCATGCCCGTGACCTCGCCGGTCGCGGCCCGCCTCGCCGGTCAGGCGAGCGATGCGCTCGTCGTTCCGAGCGTCACGCTCGGTGCAAACGCGATCGCGACCGCCTTCGCGATCGGCGGCAAGACCGGCGCCAGCACGAATCCGCTCGGCGTGTTGATCTGCGTGGATAACGGTCCTGCCAGCGGGCTGCTCGCGACCTGCACGCAGTAGATGTTAGCCTCGGAGCGCATGGTGATCGACGAGCGCCCGCTAGCAGTGCCGACGCTGCTCGCGCGCGTCGCGGCGGGCGATGGCGCAGCGGTGCGCGAGGTGCTGTCGCGCTACGCGAACCTCGTGTGGTCGATCGCCCGCAGGTTCGAGCCCTCCGAGGCCGAGGACGCGGTGCAAGAGATCTTCCTCGATCTGTGGAAGAGCGCCGCGCGGTTCGATGCGGCGCGCGGCAGCGAGGTCACGTTCATCGCGATGATCGCGCGGCGCCGGTTGATCGATCGCCGCCGCACGCGCCGGCGCCGCCCGCAGGATTCGGCGCAGGTCGGCGAGGTCGTACTCGAGGAGCTCGCGTCCGATGGCACCTCGCCGGCCGCGACCGCCGACGCCGCGAAGGCCGCGCACGCGCTCGACCAGCTCCGCCCCGAGCAGCGCCAAGTGCTCGTTCTGTCGACGTGCCACGGGCTGTCGCACGGCGAAATCGCTCAGCAAACGGGCATGCCGCTCGGCACCGTCAAGGCCCACGCCCGCCGCGGGTTGCTCTCGATCCGCGCGGCGCTTTTGGGCGTACAAGGAGAAGAGTCGTGAAAGGCGATCCGTTGCATCCGCGCGGCGAAGAGCTCCTCGCGGAGCGCGCGCTTCGCCCGCTCGACGACAAGGAGCACTGGGAGCTCCAGCAGCTCGGCGTCGCGGACGACGACAGCTTCGATCGCGCCGCGGCCTCGGTCGTCGTCGCGACCACCGTGCTCGAGCCGATGCCGTCGAAGCTGGTCGAGCAGATCCTCGCGAAGGCGCCCGGTGCCGGCACGCTCGATTGGAAGCGTACGCTGCCCGGCGTATCGATGCCGCCGCCCGCAGATCTGCCGCGCGACACGCTCGTCGGGGTCGAGATGTCCGAGCTCGCGCCGAATCAGCCGACGACCGAACCGCTGATCGCGCAGAAAGAGCTCGCCGCGACCAAGCTGATGGGCGTGCCGTCCGCGGCACTCGAGACGCTGCCGCCGCCGATGGCGAAGCGCCCGCCGGCGATCCAGGCACCGTCGCTCGTCGAGCCGCCTGACAAGCCCGTCGATGCGGAGCCGCACGTGCGGTTCTCGAAAGAGCCGTCCGGCGTCCCCGCGATCGGCCGCACGCCGACGTCGGGCACGCCCGTGATCAGCCGAACGCCGACGCCAGCGACCCCGATGCCGAGCACGCGTACGCCCGTGTCGGGCGTCGCGGTCGACGTGCCACGCACGCCGGTGCCGCCCGCCGACGTACCGCTGTTCGGGCGCGCGCCGACGCCGATGCAGCCGATCACGCCGCTCGCGCCGGTGTTGCCGGCGACGCCCGTGGCGCAGCCTGCCGGCGTCGTGCGCACGCCGTTGCCGCAAGACTCGCAGCCGTTCTCCGTCGAGACGCCGCCGCACGCGGTGCCGATCAGCCGCGATCGCAGCACGCCGATTCCGGTGCTACCGTCGGATGTCGTGACGATGCCGTCGCGCGACGAGCTCGCGCAGCGCCGCGCCGCGGAGCGCAAGAACGCCACGACGGTGCCGCTCCGTCCGGCGTCGCGCTCGATCGCGCCGTGGCTCGCCGCCGCCGCGTGCTTGCTCGTCGCCGGTGGCGCCGTGTGGTGGGCCTACACGCGCGAGCCCGAGCCCGCGACGCTGCCGCCCGTCGCAACGTCACCTACGAGCGACCGCGCGGCGTTGCTCGCGAGCGCGACCGACATCGCGAAGATCACGTGGACGATCACGCAGGATCCGACCTCGCGCGGGGCGACCGGTGATGTCGTGTGGTCGCCGTCGGCGCAGCGCGGTTACATGCGGTTCGTCGGGCTCGCGCCGAACGATCCGGCGCAGTTCCAGTACCAGCTGTGGATCTTCGACAAGACGCGCGACCAGGCGTTCCCCGTCGACGGCGGCGTGTTCGACGTGGGCTCGAACGGCGAAGTGATCGTGGCGATCAATCCGAAGCTGCACGTCAATGACCTCGGGATGTTCGCGGTCACGGTCGAGAAGCCGGGCGGCGTCGTCGTGTCGAAGCGCGAGCGTATCGTCGTCACCGCGACGCGCAGCTAACGCGCACGGGGATGAGACTCCGACATCGTGTGCGAGATCGTCGAACGTCTGACAGGTTCGACGACCACCCTGGCGTAGGATCGGTCTGTTGTCTTCGGTCCAACCATTGCAGAACCTGGCACGATGAGGGGAATCGTCGTCGTTTCGATGCTCGCAGCGTCGGTCGCACATGCCGATCCTCGGCCGGCCGCCGCGTTCGTCGGCATCGGTGCGACTGCAGGAGGAGACAACGCCGCCGACACCGCGAACCTCGGCATCGCGGTCGAGGGTGGCGTCGACGTGGTCGGCCCGTTGTGGCTACACGCGCAGGCCGCGACCGGCATCGCCCTCGCCGGTTTTACCGGCGGAACCTTCATGCAGTTGCGCGGCGGAGTCGAGAGCCGGTACTGCGGCGCGAGCACCTGCGGCACGTTCGGCGTCGATCTCGGCTACCAGGTCGAAAGCGTCGGCCATAGCGTCGCGTGCGGCGAATATCCCGACTGCGCGGGGGAGCGCTACACCAGCGTGCGCGTGATCCCGCGGCTCGGCCTCGACTTCGGCCATGGTCTGCGCTGGCGTCCGAGCCTCGAAACGGACCTCGGGCGAAACCATACGTTCGGCGTGCTCGCGACGTTTGCCTGCGCCTACGCGTGGTGACCGGCCTCCTCGTGCGGCCGGGCCGCGAGCCACGCCGAGATTTCGGCGATCAGCGCGCGCTGGCGACGGGTGCCACCGGCGCATCCTCGGCGTACCAGTCGACCTTGCGAGTCAGCCGCACGGCCACCGCGAGCGCTGCGAACACGACGAGCGCGCCGGCGAGCAGCGCGTAGTCTTCGGCTTGCAGGACCACCCACAGGATCGCGAAGCTCGCCGCAAACAGCGCGGCGGCGATGCCGGTGCGCCGGCCCGTGCGCAGCACCGGCACCATGTACGTGACGACCAAGCCGATCGTGCCGGCCGCCGCGGTCGCGTAGGCGGCGACGAACGGCACGAGCTCCGAGAGCGCGAGCAAGATCAGGAAGAACACGCCGAGCGCGAGCCCGACCATCGCGTACTGGAACGGATGGATCCGGACCTTCGCGACGACCTCGAACAAGAAGAAGCTCATGAACGCGAGCACGATGAACAGCACGCCGTAGCGCACCGCGCGATCGACGCAGCGATAGCTATCGACACTCGCGAGCAGATCGACGCCGAACAGCGAGCTATCGATGCCCGCGGGCAGCTCGCCCTGCCCGACCTGGCCGAAGTCGCGGCCGTAGTACGACACGCTCCACGCGGCGGTGAACCCATCGGCCCTGACCGTGCGCGTGCCCGGCAGGAACGCGCCCGTGAAGCTCGGGTTCGGCCACGTCGAATCGATGTGGATCTCGTTGTGGATGCCGAGCGGTGCGAACTGGACGCTCTTGCTGCCGTGGACCGGCAACGACAGTGCGAACGGGATCGAGTCAGCCGCGATCGCGACCGGAACGTGCAGCCCCGACGGCCAGCGCTGGAGCTGCGAGCCCGGCAGCATGGGGCGCGGCTGCTTGTTCCACTCGAGCATCACCGTCGTGCCGGTGCCGCGCAAGTCCGAGACCGCGACTGCGAGATAGGCCTGGTCCCACAAGACTTGTTCCGCCGGTACGCCGATCTCGGCCGGCGTCGGCTTGTGAAACGTGCCCGCGAGCTCGAGCTTCGCGCTGTACACGACCGCCGCATAGATGCCGCGACTACGTTGCTCGGGCGCGAGCACGCCGCTGGCCTTCAGCTCGTCGGGAAACGCGTACACCGTGCCCTTTTGCAACGGCACGACGAGCACCGGCCCGATGATCGTCTGCGCGCGGCCCCAATCGCTCTCGATCTCGGCCACCGCGCGATCGTGCAGTGCCGCGCGGTCGTCGACGACCGGCGACAACAACCCGAGCGGAATCAACAGCGCGAGCGCCAGGACCAGAATCGCGCCGAGCTTTGCGAGTGTTCGATGACGCAACAGGCGACTACGAGGTGCGGGTTGGACCTCCGGCGCGATCGACGGCTCGCTCATCACACCGCAACGCCGTGCCCGGCCGGTTTATTTGCACGTCGCCAGTCAGCCGTCCGGCGCTCTCCACACCATCGACCGTCGGCACCGCAGCTATCGCCTCTTCGATCGCCTCCTCGGTCGACCGATTCGCATCGAACGCCTCTCGCACCCGGTCGAGGCGATCGATCACCATCAACCACCTCGCGTCGAACGTCGCCCTCGACGCCAGCACGGTCGTGTACATGCTGAACGTCATCCGACCCGCGCCGAGCTGCGCCATGTGATCGGGCGACAGCGAATCAAACAGCTCGCGGGCGGTATCGAGCGCGCAGGCATGCCGCACAGCATGCGCCTCGCGCGTCGCGCGGCCCGGATCGAATTTAGGTTTCTGCGCGCGCTCGAGCACGATCACATGGCCATCCGTTCGAAGTCGAACCTTCGTCTTCCGTCCCAGCCCCATCGTGCGCAGCAGCTGCTTGTCTAGCACCACACCGAGGCTGTTTCCGACACGAACCAAGTGTTTCTCGAAGTGCATCAACGATCGGTACAACGTCGCTGTGACACTCGTGGCGCACGACTGTCCGCTTTTCGGACGAGGTCACAACAAGGCGCGCGCAACGCTCCGGCTTCGAGATGTCGCACATATAGGGGGGCCCCCCGTTCGAGAGTCGTAACAACCGTAATTACATGGGTCGATGCGAATCGGTCCGAGGTTCCCAGCGGCGCCGTAACGGCGTTCTTCACATCTCGGCCCGCTCGACACGCGCGACTACGACGCCGAGCATCGAGACGATCGTCCGTTCACACGAGTGCGCGACAAGACGAAGCATCGATACGGCGTTCGTACCGTTCTCGAACAGGGACATGGTGTTTCGAAGGTCGTGGCTACCATCGCCTTAGGCACCGGCGAAGCCATGTTCCGCGACGCACCTACGCTGTAGGTACGGTTATTACCGGTCTCGAAAGGGACATGTCTTCATGTGGAGCCCTCGACGCGCGCCACTGGAGAGTGCGCGACGCACCGGCGAAGCTTGCGCGACCCACCGGCGACGCTATAGGTACGGTTATTACGGTCTCGAACAGAGACACGTTGTTATAGGTCGGGCTGTTTGTATGGATCGGACTGACGGATCTGGCGTGGTCTGGCAACGTATACAGGTCATGCGCGCACGTCTCGCGATCGTATTGGCAGCAACGACCGCGGGCGCACTCTCGGCGTGCGGAGACAACGTACACGGCGGATACGCAGCGGGCACGCGCCTGGTGCCGGTCGGCTACGTGTACGAGGACGGCACGACCCAGCCGATGGCGGATCGGTTTCACGACCTCGTGCGCGACGAGGACTGCACGCTGCAGGCGTGGGCGGACGGCGAACGCTACTGCACGCCGGCGGCCACGTCGTTCGTGTTCTCCGATCAGTTCTGTCGCCAGCCGATCACGAAGGTCAACCCGGAAGCGCCGGTCGGGTACGCCGAGGTGCCGTTTGTCGCACCGGATGGGACAACGTACGTGTCGAAGTTGCGCCCGTTGGGAGCGCCGCTCGGCGACGTGCCCTACTTCAAGGCGATTCTCGGCGACTGCGTCGGGCCGAACGTCGACGACACCGCGACGTTTGTCGAGGTGACGCCGACCGAGCTCGGCGAAGCGGACTTCGTGCACGTGACACGCGCGCTCGACGAGATCGACGACACGTTGTCGGCACTGCGACTCACCACGCCCGACGGGCTGTCGCTCCCGATCGGGTTCTACGATCGCGGCGACGGCATCGATTGCGCCGGCCGCGACGCACCGGATAGCGAGGCGACGGCATGCGCGCCGACCCACGGAATCGCCGCATCGGGGTTTTTTAGCGACGCGCAGTGCACGATCCCGAGTGCGAGCGCGACCGCGGTGGATCACGATCCGACGCTCCAGGCGATCACGCTCGACGCCGGCGGTTGCAAGCGCGACTTCGCGCTGTCGAGCGATCGCTTGTTCTTCCCGTCGTACGCCGTGCGGCCCGACGGCACGTGCGTCGAGTCCGACGGTGACGGCGACCTGTTGTATGCGGCCGGCAAGCCTCTCGAGGATCTTCCGCTCGACCGCACGCGCGTCGAATCGAACACGCGGTTCTCGCGGATCGTCGACGGCTGGGTCGAGCTCGATATCCGCGATACGTACGTGCATGACAACGTCGGCGGCTTCGACTGCAAGCCGGTCGGCGGGCTGTGTCAGCCGGACTCGATCGCGACGACCTCGCTATTCGCTGACGAGCAGTGCATCGTGCCGCTCGAGCTCGCCTATGTCGCCCCGCCGACCTGCGGCGATCCTCCGAAGTTCGCGACCACGATCGATCACCGCGTGTTCGCGATCGGCGATGTCTACGCGCAACCGGTGTTCACGCAGCGCTTCAGCCTCGGCGTGGTGTGTGGGCGCGCGTCCGCGATCCTCGGCAAGGAGCCGCACGTGCTCGGCAACGAGCTCGAGCTCGGCACGGTCACCGAGGCGGCGTTGCGATAAAATCGGGCGCTGGCGCAGCGCCGGGGCCGCATCCTCGCGATCAAGTGGGGAATGAACCCGAACTCGTCGAGCCTCGGCGTCGACGTGACGTTCTTGCTGGTCGGCGCGACCGCGCTCGCGATCACCGCGTGCAGCTTCGCGTCGCCACCGCCGGAGCTGATTCAGCTCGCAAGGTGGTGAGCGCTCACGTCCGCGGGGATGCGTCGGCTCCGGATCCCGAATGCCCTCGCGTGCGTGCTATAGAGCGGTTCAGACAATGAAGACGGTGATGATCATCAGCGATGCCACCGGCGAGACCGCCGAGCGCATGGTGCGCGCGGCGACGCTGCAGTTCAACGAAGCGGTTCAGATCCGGTTGTTTTCGCGCGTGCGCCTCGAGAGCGAGCTCGAGCAGATCCTCGAGAAGGCGGCGGAGCTCAAGGCGCTCGTCGTGTTCACGGTCGTCAATCAAGAAGAGCGAGATTTGATCTCGAAGCTCGTCGAGCGCCACAGCATCGAGACGGTCGACCTGATGGGCGCGCTGATCTCGAAGCTCGCGCTGTACTTGCAGGCGCCGCCGGCCGGCGTGCCGGGCCTGTTGCACATGATCACCGAGGACTACTTCCGCCGCATCGAGGCGGTCGAGTTCGCGGTCAAGAACGACGACGGCGCCGAGCCGCGCAACCTGCCGAAGGCCGACCTCGTCCTTGTCGGCATCTCGCGCACGTCGAAGACTCCGCTGTCGACTTACCTCGCGCAGCGCGGCCTCAAGGTCGCGAACGTGCCGCTCGTGCTCGGCGTCGATCCACCGGAGGAGCTCACGCAGGTCGACGACCGCAAGGTGTTCGGCCTGATCGTCCAGCCCGACATGCTGATGCGGATCCGCCAGGCGCGCCTCTCGCACCTCGGCATGCCGAACGATTCGAGCTACGGCCAGCGCGCGCACATCGACAACGAGATCGCGTACTGCCGCGAGATCTTCCGCAAGCACGCGAACTGGCCGGTGATCGACGTGACGAATCGCGCGATCGAAGAGACCGCCGCCGACATCCTGCGGATCTTCCAAGAGCGCAACCAGCAGCCGTCCTAAGGCGCGACGGCCCAGGCGGTGATCGCGAGGCGCGTCGGCGTCACGCGGACGTCGACGTCGCGAAAGCCCGCGGCGATCAACCCGCGCTCGAGCGAGCGCCGCGAGAACCGCGTCGGATGGATATCGCGGCGCGTGAAGCCGCCCTTGCGCGCGACCAGCTCGAGCACCGTCGATTCGAGTGCGGGCAACCACGGCTCGCCGTAGTTCGGCGTCGACAACCACAGCTGGCCGCCCGGCACGAGCGAGCGCCGCAGTCCCGCGAGCCAGCTCGGCCACGCGAGCACGTGCTCGACGACCTCCTTCGCGTAGATCGCGTCGAAGCGGTGCGTGAAGTCCAGCGCCTTCTCGGGCGCGACGACGATGCCCTCGACGATCCGCGGATCGTCGCGCTCGAGCACGGCCTCGACAGCGCGCGCATCGACATCCGCGACGACGAATTGCACGCCCGGCGGCGCGACATCGAGCTCGTGCAACAGGCCGCAGCCGACGACGAGCACGCTGCCGTGAACGTCGGCGAGGAACCGCGCGAGGTCGCGCTCGAGCGGGCGGTGATAGAGCGTCCACGGGAACCGGCGCGCCCTCGCGTGGTTCGCGAAGTAGTCACTCTGCCCGGGCTGCGTCATATCGCGTGCGCGACGATCAGGTACTCGTACGCGTGCGGCGAATCGGCCGGCACGATCGGATCGGACACCGCCCAGCGCACGAGCTTCGCGAACGGCGTGAGCACCGAATCGGGCAAGATGCGCGCGAGCCGCGACGGATAAAATCCGGTGACCTTCTTGACCACGAACTCGACGAACGCCGGCGGCAAGAACGCGCGAAACAAGAACTCCGATCGCGCGGAGCCGAGCCCGACGGTGGTCTCGACGCGCCAGCCATTCTGCTCGAGCAGGCGCTGCCACACCTTCGCGTCGTAGAGGTGCCAGTGCTGGAAGAAGCCGTTGAGCGCGCCCGACACGCTCATCGCGATGCGCGGTGCGTACTTGAGCAGCAGCTTCTGCGTGTTGCCCTGATAGGCCCAGCGCGGCGTCGGCACGAACATCAACAGCCGTGCGCGATCGCTCGCGGCCTTACGGAGATTGGACAGCGCCGCGTCGATATCGGGCACGTGCTCGAGCGAGCAGTTGCCGATGATCTCCTCGAACTTGGTGCCGCGGAACGGCGTCTCGCGCGACACGTCCGTGAGCTCGGCGTGGATGCGCTCGCGCGCCTGCGCGACCTCCGACGCCGAGATGTCGATGCCGTAGACCTCTTCGTTCTTCTGGCGATCGTCCTCGCGCACGGTCCACCAAAAACCGTCGCCGCAGCCGACATCGAGCACCGGGCCGTGCTTCGGTTGGCGCAGCTGGAACGCGTGAAACGCGACGAGCCGGTTGATCTCGCGCAGCGACAACGACAGCGGCGCGTGACGCAGGTACGCGAGCGCCCAGCGCAAGATCTCGTCGTCGCTCAGCTCGGTGGCCGGCGCGGCGGGCGGGTTCGGGACCGGACGCAGCGTCATGTTCGTGATCGATGGTAGCGCAGCCAGCGCGCCGCGCCGAATCCCGTGCCGCCGAGCATGACGATCAACAGCGCGATGCCGAGCGTTTCGGTCTGCGGCGCGTCGCGCCACCACAACATCACCCACCAATCGAGCCGCAGCCGCGGGTAATCCTCGTCGAGGCGAACGTCGAGCGACGTGTAGGTGCGCCACGGCGCGGTCTTTTGCGCCTCGCTCGCATCGTCGCCCCGCGCCAGCGACTTCAACAGCCACCAGTTGCCGCGGATCGGCTGGAACGCCGGCGTCCACATGAGCTCGTAGGTATCCTCGAAGCACGAATCGCAATGACCGCGCCCGCGCGCGGGAATGTACGAGCCCGAGCGGTTCGGCTGACCGAGCCACTGGTTCTTCGTATCGATCGCGAGCCGGATGAAGTGATCCCAGTACAGCGCGACGCCGAGCAACTGGACGCAGATGCCCGCCGCGATCACCGCCGCCGCGATCGCACGCTTTGCCCGCGACAGGTGCTCGGAGCCATGATCGATGAACCACGCGATCGGGACGAGCAGCGGCGGCACCATCCACACGAAGAACCGCGGCCCCCACGCGTAGTCGCCGCTCCACGAGCGGTACGTGCAGTACACGAGGAACGTCGGCACGCACAGTGCGACGATCGCGAACGCGAGCCTCGGTACTGCGCGAAACGCAGCCGGCGTACCGAGCAGCGCGAGCACGAGCGGCGGCGAGTACAGGAGCGCGCTCTTGTTCGGCGAGGCGAGCATCCCCCACGCGCCGTCGAAGATGCTGCCGCCGAAAAATGCATCGAGGTAAGGGCCGTAACCGGTCGCCGTCACCGAGCCCCAGCGCGCGTAGTTGTAGACCAGCGCAAGCACGAGGAACGGCACGCCGGTGACCGCGGCCCACAGTGCGACGCGCTTCAGGTCGTCGCGGCGCTGTCGCAGCGTCCAGCCGATCATCACGGCCGCGCCGACGACGGCGAGCGCGAACACGTACTTCGCATCGACGAGCATGCCCGCCCACGCGCCGAACCACAGCGCCTCACGTCGAGTGGGCTCGTTACACGTACGCAGCGTCGCGCGGAACATGCCGAGGAAGCACGTGAGCTGCAGGATCTCCGAATACGGATAGTGCGCGTACACCCACGTCGTCGTCGCGAACGCGAGGATCGCGGTGCACGTGCTCGCCGTGCGGAGACGAATCCCCAGATCGCCGAGCAAGAGGAAGAACAGCACCGCGGCGAGCGCGCCGAGCGCCGACGGGCCGAGGTGCGTGGCGAGCGGCCGCACGAGCGTGTCGTCGTCGCGCACGAAGCGATGCGAGACCGCCGCGATCGCCGCACCCGGCACGTGCATCAGCGCCGGCCCGATCGGCGCGATGCCGTAGATCTTGTTGTTGCGGCCGAGCGGGATGTCGTCGGGCCACCGGGTCTTGATGTCGATCCGGCCGCCGTCGACGAGGCCCTCGGCGACCTCCCACATCGGATGCGCGTCGCCCCACGCGGGCTCGCGGCTCGACGTCAGCATGTAGAAGCCGAACACCGCGATGAAGATCGCAAGAGCCGGCTTGTGCACGAGCGCACTACATCACAGCTTCGCGACCTTCGCGACGTTGCTAGGCGCCGCCGGAGTGCGGCTTGCCGGGCGCGTAGCGCGTCACCCCGACCCCCTCGATCGTGTACGGCAGGTTGAACACCTCGAACAAGCCGTGGCCGACCTTGCGCAGGCCCTCGTGGTTGCCGTCGCGCAAGAAGTAATCGATCGCGCCCTGCACGTTGAGCGACACACCGACGTACAGCGTCTGGTGCGCGTTGATCCGATCGGTCGGATCCGGCGGCGGCTTGTAGTCGCGGCTCTGGAACCCGACGCCGACGTCGACGAACCGCGACCACGCGCCGTACTCCGAATCGCGCAGCGAGTGGATCGAAGCGAGGTGGAACGCGAGCAGGTAGGTCTGTCCCGAATAGTCCTCGGCGATGTTCCACTTCGAGCACGCGGTCTTCGGGCACGACGGCGTGCCGTTCTTGTTCGGCGAGCCGTCGAGGTTGTCGAGGTAGCGCGCGCTCGGAAAGTACTGGACGCGGAAGTCGAACATCTCGTCGAGCCGCGGCCACAGGTCGAGCAGGATCGCCATCGCCATGCCGACCGTGTCCATCGACAGGTCGCCGAACGAGAACTCGAAGTAGAAGCCGTCGCGGATCTCGACGTTGAGGAACAACAGCTCCGAGAGGCCCGCCGACAGCAGCGTCGACTTCGTGTGATCCCAGCCGCCCTCGCTGAGGATCGCGGTGCCCATCCGCGCGAGCGACATCGTCGCCCACGTGTGGCCCAGCTTGTCGGCGCCGCCCGCGTAGGTCTCGACGCCGAACATGCCGTCGCCGCCGAACTTGTAGTTCGAGAGCGGCGGGTGATTCCGGTACCACGCGAAGTACGCCCAGATCGCGAAGCCGGTGTAGAAGCTCCCGAGCTCGATCGCCGCGCGGAGGCGATGGTCCTCGCGACCGCCCAGGAAATTGTCGTCATGTGGATCGCTGTGGCGCGCGAGAACATCGTTCGGCGCGAGGTCGATCCACGGCGTGACCGCGCCATTCTGATCACGGTTCGTGCTCGCCGAGCCCGTGCCATCGGTTGGTCCGGCCAACGCGACGCACTCCAAGGCCGCGATCAAACACAGAGCACGTAACACGTGCACCGTATCTCACCCGGATCCTGCAAAAACAAGTCAGGGTCCCCTCAGGATCCTGAGACCCAGGTGCATCCGTCACGGACAATGTGGCAACATGCGTTAACCAACTTGAGTTGCTGGTTGAACCATACTAGTTTGCTCGCATCTTCTTGATTCCTCCGGTGGTCTGGTCCGGCTACTAATCTCCGGCCCCGCTCATCGCTCTTAGCCCTCTCTTATGACGACGCACGTACTCTGGGTCCTGGTCCACTCGCTCGCGCTGGTGGTCTTCATCAATCGCTACGTGGCAGGCCTTCTGCTGCGCAGCGTGCGAGGCAAGAAGTGGGACGAGGTCGTCGACTACGAGCCGACGGTGACGGCCGTGATCCCGATGTTCAACGAGGGCAGGACGGTCCAGGAGACCCTCCTGAGCCTCCTCGAGTCGGACTATCCGCACGCGAAGCTCCGCATCATCTGCGTCGACGATTGCTCGACCGATAACAGCTACGAGCTCGCCCGCGAGATCGCGCGGACGTCGCACGGCCGGCTGACCGTCATGCGCAACCGCGTGAACATGGGCAAGCGCCGCTCGATCATCCGCGCCGTGCGCGAGGCCGACTCCGAGGTGATCCTCTCGGTCGACTCCGACGTCGTCGTCGATAAAGATGCGGTGCACCAGCTGATGCGCCGGTTCACGAGCCCGCGGATCGCCGCGGTCGGCGGCTGGGTCGACGTCCGCAACAAGCAGGACAACTGGCTCACCCGCATGCAGGTCGTGCGGTACTGGTTCGCCTATCACTTCTCGAAGAACCTCGAGTGGGGCTTCCGCCGCGTGATGTGCCTGTCGGGTTGCCTCACCGCGTACAAGCGCGACGTCCTGATCGAGCTCGAGCCCGTCCTCGAGCACCGCTCGATCTGCGGCGTGCCGATCAAGTACGGCGAGGACCGCTTCCTGACCCGCCAGGTCGTCAAGGCCGGCTACCTCACGACGATGACGCTGACGGCGCGCTGCCGGACCACGGTGCCCAACACGCTGTCTGGCTACTTCTCGCAGCAGCTCCGCTGGCGCCGCTCGAACACGATCGACTATGCCGGCGGCTTCACGCACGTCTGGCGGCTCAACCCGATCATCGCGATCCACTACTTCTCGCTGTTCGCGCTGCAGTTCGCCTATCCGATCGCGATCGTGAAGGCGCTCGCGTCCCAGAAGTTCTTCGCCGCGCTCGAGATCCACATCATGGTGATGGCGGTGTTCGGCGTGTTCTATCGCTGGAGCGTCCGCAAGGTCCCGAAGGCCGAGCGCGTCGGCGCGTTCGACTTCCTGCCGCTCGCGGTCCTGATGCCGGTCGCCTACGCGTTGCTCGCACCGCTCGCGCTGTTCACGCTCGATTCCGGCAGCTGGGAAACCCGCGGCAACGAGCACCCCGAGGCCGCCCCGGCCGAGGCAATCACCGATATCTCCGCGCCGGTCCTCGTCGCAGGGTCACGCGTCGGTCGCCAAACCGGCGATGCCGTTGCGGTCCGACAACTACCTGCTGCGTAGGCCCAGTTTTTGGAGTAGGACTCCATCCGCATGGAAGCGCCGAACAAGCAGAGCCGGGGATTCTGGGAGGCCGCACAGCCCATCATCGTGCGGCTCTACAAGGTCGCCGGCCTGTTCGCCCTGACCGCGATCCTGATCGGCTTGATCGGGTTCCTGATCGTCAACGTCTTCTACTTCTTCGATCACACGTGGGTGCGGCCGATCTCGCTGACGCCGAACTACCCGAAGGTCGTCGAGGCCACGACGCAGCTCAACGACGCCCGCCTGCGCGCGGCGCAGCTCGATAGCGAGTCGCTCGAGATCAAAGCGCAGCTCGACGAGATCGAGCGCTCGCTCACGTTCGACGCCAAGTTCATCGCCGAGGTCGGCGCCAGCGTCGACCAACCGAAGACGCCGGAGCAGTGGCTCGTGCGCCGCGAGCTCGAGCGCGCCGAGCTCGACAAGGACAACCAGGTCGGCAAGAAGCCGCCGCTGACCTCGCGGCTGGCGAGCCTCGACAAGCGGGTCTTGGAGCAGAAGGATCTGATCCAGAAGCTCGAGGCCTCGCCGTACCTGCGGGCGGCAAAGCACAACATCGTCCTCGCGTTCGTCCCGTACTCGAACAAGGACGTGAAGCTCGGGACCAAGCTGTACGGCTGCTCGTGGGGCCTCGTGATGTGCAACAAGGTCGGCAAGGTCACCGCGACGATCGACGGAGAAGTCGATTCCACGCACCCACATGACGACTCGATCCAGCGCGGCATGATGGTCGAGATCGAGCTCACGACCCCGTCGGCGGCAGAAGCGAACGTGTTGTTTGCCGGTGGCAAGCCGCTGTGGCTTTTCTAACCACTTACGACGCAACGCGACTTCTATAGGGAAATCCCACACGTACCCCAGTGTGGGAGTGATCTAAAACGTCGAGACGCGTACAATAGTTGGTCGCGGGGACCAACAAGATGAGTGAAGACAAGCCGTCTTCGACCGAAGCGAAGACGATCATCGGCACCGAGGGTAGTGGTGCGCATCGGCGGCCACTCGCGCCGAGCGAATATTCGATGCACAAGCCGGCGAGCCGCTTCGAACAGAGCGGCCTGTTGCGGCCCAACGCGGCCGGCACCGGCAGCAGTGGTGCACCGACGCCGGCGGGACCGTCCGAGCGCACGCGGCGACCGAGCGACGCACCGGCTCCGCCGGCGGGCGTCACGACGATCATGCCGAACAATGCGGCGCCGCTTCCGTCGACGCCGGGGACGTTGCCGCAGGGCACGCCCGCACCGATCGCGCCGAACGCGACGCTCGCGGGACAACCGCGGTCGCGCCGCGGCTCGCAAGCGCCCTCGCTCGGCGGCAAATCGAATCAATGGGACAAGCACTCGGATAGCAATCGGCGGTGCCGCACCCCGGCGTTCGCATCAACCAGTACGAGATGATCAAGATGATCGGCGAAGGCGGCATGGGGACCGTCTATCTCGCCCGCGATCTGCGGCTCGGCCGTCGCGTCGCGATCAAGTTCTTGCAGTCGAACCAGCCCGAGCTCACGCAGCGCTTCCTCGTCGAAGCGCGTGCGACCGCGCGCTGCCAGCACGACAACATCGTCGTGATCTACGAAGTCGGCGAGCACAACAACTCGCCGTACATGGTGCTCGAGTTCCTGAACGGCAAGCCGCTCACCGAGACCATCAAGGACGGCCAGCGCGTCCCGTACTCGCGCGTCATCGAGATCATGATGCAGGTGCTGAAGGCGCTCGACTGCGCGCACGGCCAAGGCATCGTTCACCGCGATCTCAAGCCCGACAACATCTTCATGATGGACTCGGGCACCGTGAAGGTCCTCGACTTCGGCATCGCGAAGGTGCTCGAGGCGCAGACCACCAGCGGCGCCGTGATGTCGTCGGGCGCGATCCGCATGCCGAGCCCGCTCGAGCTCGCGACCGGATCGAACAA
>Ga0193728_1000723_pt1 | contig 16333 bp, 13 predicted proteins | sample U1c1metaG_FD_143037 | JGI IMG/M metagenome (GOLD analysis project Ga0193728, IMG submission 143037) | Soil microbial communities from a riparian zone of the East river system, Colorado, United States - U1c1 | ecosystem: Environmental > Terrestrial > Soil > Riparian zone | place: USA: East River...
GCATCGCGTCGCAAAACGCGTCGAGCGTCTCCTTCGTCTCGGTCTCGGTCGGCTCGATCATCAAGGCCTCGGGAACGACGAGCGGGAAGTAGATCGTCGGCGGGTGGTAGCCGTAGTCCATCAGCCGCTTCGCGACGTCGAGCGCGGTGACGCCATGGTCGCGCTTGAGGTTCCGGGCGGAGAGCACGAACTCGTGCATGCAGAGCCGGTCGTACGGCAGCTCATACGCGTCCTTGAGCCGTGCGAGCACGTAGTTCGCGTTCAGCACCGCTGTCTCCGACATCTCGCGAAGGCGCGGGCCGTACGCACGGATGTACGCGTACGAGCGCACGAACACGCCGAACGGACCGGTGAACGCACGCACCTTGCCGATCGACTTCGGACGGTCGAAGTCGAGGTCGAATGTTCCGTCCTCGTTGCGCACGACCGCGGGCACCGGCAGGTATGGCTCGAGCACCTCGCGCACCGCGATCGGCCCGCCCCCCGGGCCGCCGCCGCCGTGCGGCTGCGAAAACGTCTTGTGCAGGTTGATGTGCACGATGTCGAAGCCCATGTCGCCGGGACGCGAGATGCCGCAGACGGCGTTGAGGTTCGCGCCGTCGTAGTACATGAGCGCACCGACGTCATGGAAGATCTTCGCGACCTCCTCGATGTTCTCGTCGAAGAGGCCGAGCGTCGAGGGGTTCGTGAGCATGAGCGCAGCGGTGTGCTCGTCGACCTTCGTACGCAGGTCGTCGACGTCGATGTTGCCGCGCCGATCCGTCTTCACCGGCGTCACCTCGTAGCCCGCCATCGTCACCGACGCCGGGTTCGTGCCGTGTGCGGTGTCAGGGATGACGACCTTGCGCCGCTGCTCCGACTCGCCGCGATCCTCGAAGTACGCGCGCACGAGCATGAGGCCCGTCAGCTCGCCCTGCGAGCCCGCCGCCGGCTGCAGCGACACCGCGTGGAGGCCGGTGACCTCCGCGAGGATCTCCTGCAGGCGCCACTCGAGGTCGAGCGCACCCTGGATGCCGTCGACGTCCTGCAGCGGGTGCAGGCTCGCGAAGCCCGGCAGCCCGACGAGGCGCTCGTTGACGCGCGGGTTGTACTTCATCGTGCAGGAACCGAGCGGATAAAAACCGTTGTCGATCCCGAAGTTGCGCGTCGAGAGCTCGGTGAAGTGGCGGACGAGCTCGAACTCCGGCACCTCTGGCAGGCGCGGCGGCTCCCTGCGGCGCAGCTGCGCCGGCACGTCTGCGGCGGGCAGCGTGTCGTACTGCGGGATCGCCGACGCGCGACGGCCCGGCCGCGACTTCTCGTAGATCAGCTTCATCGCGCCACCTCGGCCAGCACGTCGGCGAGCCGGTCTATGTCGGCAGGCGTCCGCTTTTCAGTGACCGCGACGAGCAGCACGTCGTCCATGCCCTCGTAGTCTCGCCCGAGCGCGTAGCCCGGATGCACACCCTGCGCACGCGCGTCTCGGATGACGTCGCGGGCGTTCCGTCCGACGCGCACGGCAAACTCCTTGAATGTTGCCTGTTCCGGAAACACGAGCTCGAGGCCGGCGCGCTCCTGGAGCTGCTGCTTCGCGTATGCGGCCAGCGAGAGACAGGTCTCCCCCACCTCGCGGAGTCCCTGCGGGCCCAGCCACGTGAGGTAGACGAGCCCGCCGAGGGCGAGGAGCGTCTGGTTCGTCGTGATGTTCGAGGTCGCCTTCTCGCGCCTGATGTGCTGCTCGCGCGTCTGCAGGGTGAGGACATAGCCGCGCTGACCCGCGGCGTCTACCGTCTCGCCGACGATCCGGCCCGGCATGCGGCGGATGAACTCCTGCCGCGACGCGAGGAACCCGTAGTGCGGCCCGCCGTACGCGGGGAAGTTGCCGGCTCCCTGACCCTCGCCGAGCGCAAGCGCGCAGCCGTAGCGTCCGGGCGCCTCGAGCACCCCGAGTGAGAGCGGATCGACGTGCGCGACCGACAGGGCCTCCGCCTCGTTGGCCGCGGCGGCGAGCTCCGGTGCCGGCTCGAGGCAGCCGAAGAAGTTCGGTTGCTGGAAGATCACGGCGGCGGCGTCGACGGCCGCGCTCCGCAGCTCGTCCGGGTCGGTCGTCCCGTCGCGATGCGGCACCTCGACCACCTCGAGGCCGAAGCCGGGTGCGTACGTCTTGATCACCTGGCGTACCTGCGGGTTCGTCGCCTCGGTGACGACGATCTTCGCCCTGCCCGGGCGCGCGTGCTTGGCGATGTAGCAGGCGTCGGCGGTGACGGTCGCGCCGTCGTAGCCCGAGGCATTCGAGACGTCCATGCCGGTGAGCTCGCAGATCGCCGTCTGGTACTCGAAGATCGCCTGGAGCACGCCCTGGCTCATCTCGGGCTGGTACGGCGTGTACGCGGTGAGAAACTCCCCGCGCTGCATCAGCGTGTCGACGACCGCCGGCACGTAGTGGTCGTAGATGCCGGCGCCGAGGAACGAGAGCTCGCGCGCCATGTCGACGTTGCGCGCCGCGAGATCGCCGAGGTGCGCCGAGAGCTCCACCTCGCCGAGTGGGCGCTCGAGATCGAGCTCACGGCCGAAGCGGACGCCGGCGGGAATGTCGCGGAACAGCTCGTCGATCGACGAGACCCCGATCGTCCGCAGCATCTCCTCGCGATCGTCGTCGGTGAGAGCGAGGAACGGGTGTGTCACTGCTCGGCCAGGACCTGCTTGTAGGCCGCAACGTCGAGGAGCGCGTCGACCTCCGGATCAGCCAGCCGTCGCCGTAGGGGTCCTCGTTCACCGTCTCGGGTGCGTCGACGACCTTCTGGTTGACCTCGAGCACCTCGCCGGAGAGCGGAGCGATCACGTCGGAGACGGCCTTCACCGATTCGACCTCGCCGTACGACGCGTCCTTCGTCACGACGTCGCCCTCGGCCGGCGGCTCGAAGTGCACGAGCTCACCGAGCGCGTCGCCGGCGAACCAGGTGACGCCGAGCACCGCCTCGTCGCCGTCGATCCGCGCCCAGTCGTGCTCGCGGTGATACTTGAGGTCGTCGGGATACGACTCCGCGGCGGCCAAATTAGCCCTCCCTCTTGTAGATGGGTCGTTTCACGATCCGTGCCTTGCGAAGCTTTCCGCGCACGTCGATCGACAGCGGGATGCCCGGCTCGGCGTGGCTCGTCGGCACGTAGGCCATGCCGATGCCGACGTCGAGCATGGGCGAGTGCGTGCCGGAGGTGACGACGCCGCCCTTGACGATCGGCATGAACTGGCGCGGGACGGCCTTCTCCTCCATTACGAAGGAGACGAGCTTGCGTGTCGGCCCTTCCTCCTTGATGCGGCGCAGCACGTCGGCACCGGTGAAGTCCTTCTTGTCGAGCGCGCACGTCCAGCCGAGCCCGGCCTCGATCGCGTCGGTGTCGGGCCCGATGTCGTTGCCGTGCAGCGGCAGCGACGCCTCGAGGCGCAGCGTGTCGCGCGCGCCGAGCCCGCACGGCGTCACGCCGCGCGCGAGGATCGCGTCCCAGAGCGCGCCGGCATCCTCAGTCATGCAGAGGATCTCGACGCCGTCCTCGCCGGTGTAGCCCGTGCGGTTGACCATCGCCTCGATCCCGTCGATCCGCTCCTCGGAGAACGTGAACTGCTTCGCAGGCAGGAGCCCGAGCTTCTCGACGGCGCGCGGGCCCTGGACGGCAATGAGCGCGTACTCGTCGGAGACATCGCGCACGTCCGAGCCGCTGATCTCGTGGTCCTTGATCCAGCGGAAGTCGGCCTCACGGTTCGACGCGTTGACGACGAGCAGGAACCGGAATTGGTCGAGCCGGTACGCGATCAGGTCGTCGATGATCCCGCCACGCTCGTTCGTCAGCAGCGTGTACTGCGCATCGCCCGGGTCGAGGCGGTCGAGGTCGTTCGAGAGCAGGCTCTGCAGCAGCTCGAGCGCGCGCGGGCCCTCGACCTCGATCTCGCCCATGTGCGAGACGTCGAACGCACCGGCGTCGGTCCGCACCGCGCGGTGCTCCTGGATGACGCCCTCGTACTGCACCGGCATCTCCCAGCCGGCGAACGGGACCATCCGCGCGCCGAGCGCGACGTGCCGGTCGTGCAGTGGAGTGCGCTGAAGCGTCTGCGCCATTTCTAGAGAGCGATCCTAGTGTCTGCCTCGTTCACGACGCCCGCGGACCGCAACAGTCGTAAAACGGGGCCGCCCCGGCGTCATCCGAAGATGGGCCGGGGCGGCGGACCGGGTCGTGGGGTTGGCGTCTGAAGAGCCAACCCGTTGAGGGCACGCACTATCTACCGCGTGCGGAAAAGCTCAAACATCGAGGCTCAGTCGTCGCGTAAGAACGACGGCACGTCGAGCGCCTCGTCCGGGATCTCGAAGCCGCCGCCCGGGATCGGTGCGGCCGGGATCGGAGCCTCGGCGCCCTCGCGGCGCCGGCGGCGGCGCGTGCCGCCGAACCCGGTCGCGATCACGGTGACGCGGACCTCGTCGCCCATCGAGTCGTCGATGACGGCGCCGAAGATGACGTTCGCGTTCTGGTCGGCAGCGCCGGTGACGACCTCGGCCGCCTCGTTGACCTCGAAGAGCCCGATGTCGGCGCCGCCGGTGATGTTCAGCAGGATTCCGGTCGCGCCTTCGATCGAGGTCTCGAGCAGCGGTGAGGAGACCGCTCCGCGGGCGGCCTCTGTGGCGCGGTTCTCGCCCGACGCGGTGCCGATGCCCATCAGAGCCGAGCCTGCGTCGCGCATGATCGTGCGCACGTCGGCGAAGTCGAGGTTGACGAGGCCTGGCACGGTGATCAGGTCGGTGATCCCCTGGACGCCCTGGCGCAGGATGTCGTCGGCAATGCGAAACGCATCGGTGACCGAGGTGCGCTTCTCGACGACCTGGAGCAGCCGGTCGTTCTCGATCACGATCAGCGTGTCGACGCGGTCGCGGAGGTTCTCGACGCCCTGGTTCGCCTGCTGCGTCCGCTTGCCGCCCTCGAAGACGAACGGCTTCGTGACGACGCCGACGGTGAGCGCCTGGAGCTCGCGGGCGAGCTCGGCGACGATCGGCGCGGCGCCGGTGCCGGTGCCACCGCCCTCGCCGGCGGTGACGAAGACCATGTCGGCGCCCTTCAGCGCTTCCTTCAGCTCGTCGCGGCTCTCCTGCGCGGCGGCCTGGCCGACCGCCGGGTCGGCGCCGGCACCGAGGCCGCGCGTCGCCTGGGAACCGATGTGGATCTTCACGTCGGCGTCGCACATCATCAGCGCCTGCGCGTCGGTGTTGACCGCGATGAACTCGACCCCGCTGAGGCCTGCGTCGACCATGCGGTTGACCGCGTTCGTTCCGCCGCCGCCGACGCCGACGACCTTGATCACCGCGAGATAGTTACCGGACTGGTCGCGCATGCTCATGCCGACACCTGAACCTTTGGTGGAGCGTAGGGGCGTGGAAACGGACGTCGGGGCGCAGGGTAGTTATGTGGCATGTGGCTGTCAATCAGAGGTTGACCCTTCATAGTCTCCACCTCTACTTGAGAGTTGAGGGTTGGGGTCCGGCAACCGGCCGACCCGGGACGCTGACGTCGAGGTAGACAGAGCCGGCAGGCAGGTCGCGCAGCGCACGCCGCGCGATCGCAAGTTTCAGCCGCACGTCGGCCGGTTGGCCGAGCCGGAGCTCGATCCCGGAGCGCAACCGCAGCACGAGCTCGCCGTGCGTCATCGCGGCGGTGGCGATCCGGCCGGGGAAGCGGGAGCCGAGCGCGAGCGCGCGCGCGGCGCGGCCGGCGCCGTCGGGCTCGACGAACGCCCCCGCCTCGACCTGCGTCGCGCGGGTCACCCAGATGCGCGGCAGGAATGGCCGTGTGCGGGGCTGGATGCGCTTGACGGCGCGTCCGCGGCCCGAGAGCAGCCAGGTCTCCGAACCACGGTGCAGCACAGCTACGGGTACCTCCGGGACGACGGTCAGGCGAAGCGTGTGCGGGAAGGCGCGGTCGTACCGCGCCGAAACGATCGTCGGCAGCGACTCGACACGGCCCTCGAGCGCAGCTCCATCGAGTGAGAGGAGGCTCGTGCCGCGGAGCGTAGACAGCTCGTGCCGGACCTGTGCTCGGAGCTCCGGCGTGCCTCCGGCCACCTCGATGCGCGAGACCGAGAACATCGACGTCTGCCGTGCCGCAGCATACGCCCCGGCCGCAATCGCGATGAGCCCCAGGCCGGTGAGGATCGAGCGTCCCGACGGGAGGAAGCGGTAGACGCCGCCGCCCTTGAGCCGAATCGCACGGGGTGCCGGTGCCGCGGCGGCACGGCTGCGCGAGGCTCTCTTCTGAGCGGTCACCCGCTCAGGTTCGCCGCGCGCGCGGCCGCTCCTACGTTCTATGGGATGGCCAGCCGACCGAGCAGCTCGACTTCGTGGCGCAGCTCAATCCCATACTGCTCGCGGGCGCGACGCCGGGCTTCGACCATCAGCGCCACCGCCTCTTCACTTCTCGCCCCGCCCGCGTTCTCGATGAAGTTCGCGTGCTTCGGGGAGATCTGGGCGCCGCCGATGCGGTGGCCCTTGAGGCCGCACGCCTCGAGCATCCGCCCCGCGCTCAGCTCGTGGTCGGGATTCTTGAAGACACTGCCGAAGGTGCGCTTGTTCGTCGGCTGCGCCTCCTTGCGGCGGGCGTTCAGCTCTGCGACCTCGGCCTTGATCTCCGCGGGAGGCCGCGGCGTCAGCTTGAGCTCGGCCTGGACCACCACGTGGCCATGCCGCAGGTTCGAGTGCCGGTACGAGAGCCCGAGCTCGGCCGGCGTCAGCCAGCCGCTGCCCTCCGCCGTTGCGACGAGCGCGCGGACGAGCACCTGCGAGAACTCGCCTCCGTACGCGCCGGCGTTCATCCAGACGCCGCCGCCGGTCGTGCCGGGGATCGCGCAGGCGAACTCGAAGCCGCCGAGCCCGGCGGCGCGTGCCTTGTGCAGACCGACGGCGTTCGCCGCCCCGCCGCCCACCCGGAGGAGCTCGCCGTCGGTCTCGACCTCGGCCAGCCCGCCTGCGAGCTTCAGAACGAGCGCATCCACGCCGTCGTCCGCGACGAGCAGGTTCGAGCCGAGCCCGACCGTTGCGACTGCGAGATCGCGCTCCGCCGCCCACCGCAGGAGCTCCTCGACCTCCGCCACGGATTCGGGTCGCGCGAAGGCGCGCGCCGGACCGCCGGTACCGAGGGTCGTGAAGCCCGAGAGCGCGACGGCCTCTTCGATCCTCACGCGAGCGCCCCGAGCAGGAGCGGCGCGGCGCGGTCGACATCGCCCGCGCCGAGCGTGAGCACGGTGTCGCCGTCGCGCGCCCACGAGGCGACGACACGCGCGGCCTCCTCGACCGACGGCACGAATGCCAGCCGCATGCCGGGCCTGACCTGCGCGAGCTCCTCGACGATCAGCCTGCCGCTCACGCCGTTCACCGGCTCCTCACGCGCTGCATAGATGTCGGTGACGCACACCGCGTCCGCTGTCGCGAGGGCGACGGCGAACTCGTGCTTGAGATGAAGCGTGCGCGAGTAGAGGTGCGGCTGGAACAGTGCGAGCACGCGACCGCTCCCGTTGCGCACCGCGGCGATGTCCGCCGTCAGCTCGGCAGGATGGTGCGCATAGCTGTCGAGCACGGCGACGCCGCCGGCCTCGCCCTTCTTCTCGAGGCGACGGCCCGCACCGGCGAAGTCGACGATCACGCGCTCAGCGTCGGCGCGCGCAACGCCGGTGAGCTCGAGCGCCGCGATCGCGGCGGCGGCGTTGCGCCGGTTGTGCTCGCCGGGCACCGCGAGCTCGAGGTCGACCGGCGCGAGCTGCTCTGCGCGCACGACGTTCGGCACGTGCGCGAGCCACCGCTCGAAGAGCTCCGACACCTCGGCGCGCGAGCCGAAAGTCGTGTGATGGTCGAGGTCGACGTTGAGCAACACGGCGACCTCTGGCCGCAGCGCCTCGACGGAACGGTCGGACTCATCGCCCTCGACGACGAGCCAGCCCTCCCCCGCGCGTGCGTTGCCGCCGAGCTGCGCGACGTCGCCGCCGATCAAAAAGGTCGGATCGAGACCGAGCCGGTCGAGGCAGAACGCGATCATCGCGCTCGTCGTCGTCTTGCCGTGCGCGCCCGCAACGACGATCGACCGGCGCAGCGACACGAGCTCCGCGAGCAGCTCCGCGCGCGGCCGTCCCTGCACCCTGCCGGCAAACGCCGTCGAGACGTAGCTCTCCCAGCCCTTCGGGGGTGCAGGCGGCTCCGGCGAGATCTCCACCGTAATGCCTTGCAGATGCGCGAGGTACGGCGTGTCGACTCGGTCCCACCCCGCGACTTCGGCGCCCCATGCATGCGCGACGAGCGCGTACGCACTCATGCCGGCACCGCCGATGCCGGCGATCCAGATTCGCCTACCGGTGAGCGGCTGCGAGGGCGATGAGCTCATCCGCGATCCTTTCGGCGGCGTCGGGCTTGGCGGCCGCGCGCATCGCCGCGCCCATCTTCTCGAGCCGCGGCGGTGCAGCCAGCAGGTCGTCGACGAGCGGCGGCACGCTCGCCGCCGCGTCGCGATCGAGCACGACCATCGCGCCGCCCGCACGCTCGAAATGCTCCGCGTTCGCGCGCTGGTGATCGGCGGTCGCCTCGGGGTACGGCACAAGGATCGCGGGCTTGCCGGCCGCTGCGATCTCCCAGACCGATCCGCCCGCGCGCGACACGATCAGGTCGGCAGCGCCGAGCGCCGCTCCGAAGTCGTCCAGGAACGGAACGAGGTGATAGCCAGCCCGCGAGACGCGGCTCCGCAGCGTCTCGTAGTCGCGCTCGCCCGACACGTGCAGCACCGTCGGTCCCGCCGCTCCCCACGCGTCGAGCGCGAGCTCGTTGAGCGTGCGCGCACCGAGGCTGCCGCCGAACACGACGACCAGCGGCCCTTCCGCCGGCAGGCCGAGTGCCGCGCGGCTCTGCTCCTTCGGCTTTGCCGTCGAGCTGGCGGGAATCGGCCGGCCGACGACGCGCGTCTTCCGCCCGCTCCCGGGATACGCGAGGAACACGCGTCGCGCGAACGGCGTCGCAAGCCGGTTCGCCAGGCCGACATGCGCGTCGGCCTCCGTCAGCGCAGCAGGGATGCGCCGCAGCCACGCGGCGAGCACCATCGGTCCGGCGACGTAGCCGCCGCCGCCGAGCACGACGTCCGGCTTGCGGCGCGCGAGGATCCGCAGGCACGCGACGGGCGACGCTGCCGCGACCGCGAGAGCGCGAAGGAGTTGCAGGCCGGGACGCCGCGGGAAGCCCGCGATCCGGAACCCGTCGAAGGCGTAACCGCGCTCAGGAACGAGCCGCGCCTCGACGCGATCCGGCGACCCGGCGAAGGTCACCTCCACCCCGCGCGCGCGCAGCGCTTCCGCCACGGCCAGCGACGGGGCGACGTGCCCCACTGTCCCGCCGGCCGCGATCAGGCACCGCAGCTGTCTTTGTTCCTGCATGACCACGGGCGATGTTAAGGAGGATCCCGACCGACAGGAGGGCGATGACGAGGCTACTGCCTCCGTAGGAGACGAACGGGAGCGGAATTCCGGTCAGCGGGGCGAGCCCCAGGACGGCCGCGAGGTTGACCGCGGCCTGTCCACAGATCAGGGCCGTGATGCCCGCCGCGAGCCGTTTTCCGAACGGATCCTTGCAGCTGATGGCGAGCCGGAGCCCGGCGTAGGCGAAGACAGGCAGACGATCGCAGCGCCGACGAGCCCGAGCTCCTCGCCGATCACCGCGAAGATCATGTCGGTGTGCGCCTCCGGGAGGTAGTGGATCTTCCCGATGCCCTGCCCGAGCCCGCGGCCGAAGATTCCGCCCGAGCCCAGGCTGATCAGCGCCTGCACGTTCTGGAGCCCGTTGTTCGAAGGGTCCTTCCATGGGTCGAGGAAGATCAGCAGGCGGGCGCGGCGGTACGGCGACGACCACGCTGCGATTGCGCCGAGCGTGAAGACGAGCCCGTACGCCGTTGCGAGCGTTGGCAGCCTCGTTCCCGAGACGAGCAGCATCGCGCCGACCATGATCACGATCGTGATCACGGTGCCGAGGTCGGGCTCCACGAGCACGAGCCCGCAGAACACGCCGACGAGCAGGCCGACGGGACGCGCGAGCTCCTTCAGCGACTGGGGCGCCGGCTTACGGGCGAGATAGCCCGCGCACCAGATGACCAGCGCGAGCTTCGCCAGCTCGGACGGCTGGAACGCAGCAGGGCCGAAGGCAATCCACCGGCGCGCGCCGTTGATGCGCTCTCCGACGACGAGCACGGCGGCACAGAGGACGAGGGATGCGACGATCAGCGGAGGGGCGAGCGCCTTCAGCTTGCGGAAGTCGGTGCGCGACGCGACGACGAGCAACACGAGCCCGATCGCCGCATAGATGCCCTGCCGTTCGAGATAGCCGATCGGGTTGCCGTTCCCGAGCGCAGCCGACGCCGACGTCGCGCTGTACACCATCACGAGGCCGAAGAACGTCATCGCAAGCGTGACGAAGACGAGCAGCTGGCGCTCGAGCGAGCGCGGCTTCGCACGGGCGGTCATGTCAGCTCCTCGACGATGCGGCGGAACGAGTCGCCACGATGCTCGAAGTTGTCGAACTGGTCGTAGCTCGCGCTCGCCGGCGACAGGAGCACGACGTCGCCCGTTTCGGCATCGGCCGCAGCGAGCTCGACCGCATGCGCGAGCTCACCCGCGCGCAGGTACGCGCGTCCCGCCGCGTCGAGAGCAGCGGCGAGGTCGTCGGCCGACTCGCCGATCAGATAGATGGAGCGCACGGTCGCCGGTAGCTCACGCGCGAAGCCGGTGAAGTCCTCGCCCTTGGTCGAACCGCCGAGGATCAGGCGCAGGCCGGCGTCGCCGTACGAAGCCGCGCCGCGGCGTGCGGCGGCGGCGTTCGTCGCCTTCGAGTCGTTGACGTAGCGAACGCCTCGCAGCTCGCGCACGAGCTCGAGCCGGTGCGGGACGCCCGCGAACGTTCGCAGCGCCTCGGCGATCGCCGTGTCGTCGACCCCAAGCGCGCGGGCGGCTGCCGTTGCTGCCGCGGCGTTCTCACGGTTGTGCACGCCGGGGATCAGCGGCTCCGCCGGCAGCGGATCGTCGGCGGCGAACTCGATGCCGTCGAGACCCGAGCCGCGTGGCACGACCTTCGCGCGCGCGCGCTCGAAGATGCGGAGCTTGGCATCGCGGTATGCCTCGAAACTGCCGTGGCGGTCGAGATGGTCGGGCTCCAGATTGAGCAGCACGGCGACGTCGCACGCGAGCGTCTCCACGTCCTCGAGCTGGAAGCTCGAGAGCTCGCAGACGACCGATGCTCCGGGCTCGATCTGCTCCGCCACCTCGGTGAGCGCCACGCCGACGTTGCCCGCGACCTCGACGCGCCGGCCGGCGTCGCGGAGGATCGCGCCGAGTAGCTCGGTCGTCGTCGTTTTGCCATTCGTTCCAGTGACGCCGACGAACGGATTCCCGGGGAGGAGCCGATAGCCGAGCTCGACCTCGCTCCACACCGGCAACCCACGCGCGCGTGCGGCCGCCACGAGCGGCGACTCGCCCGGCACCCCGGGGCTCTTCACGACGAGCTCTACTCCTTCCAACAATGACGCCTCCTCTGTCCCCACCCGCACTTCGACACCCGCCGCGGCAAGCCTCCCGGGGTCGGCGCTCTCCGAGCGGTCGGCCGCGATGACCTCCACCCCGCGCCGCGCCAATGCGAGCGCCGACGCCCGCCCGGAGCGTGCGAGGCCGAGTACGAGCGCACGCCGAGGCAACCAGTCGTCCATGCGGTCTGAGTTCGGCGCCGGAGCGCCGTCGCCTACGTCGGTGGGACGACCCGGCCGCCCGGGCGCAGCACCCGCACGACCTCCGGGTCCGTCGGATCCGCGCCGACGAGCAGGTCGACCGAATCGTCCGGCATCGGCAACACCGGCAGGCTGCCGAGCATGTAGTCGAGCCGGGGGTCGGCGAGCTCCGAGACAAGGCCCTCGAGCGCGGGCACGTCGGAGTCGAGCACGACGATCTCGTCGTAGTCGCCGAGCTCCAAGAGCGATGCGCGTGCGGTTTCGACGCCGAGGACGAGCGCGGTCGTGCTCACCGCTGCCCGAAGTAGTAGCGGTAGTAGAGCGCGAAGCCGGCGGAGCAGAGGATGCCCGCGACGATCCAGAAGCGCACCATGATCTTCGTCTCGGACCACGCCTTCATCTCGAAGTGATGGTGGATCGGAGCCATCAGGAACACGCGTCTGCCGAAGTACTTGAACGCGAACACCTGGATCATCACCGAGAGCGCCTCGATCACGAAGATGCCGCCGATGAGGACGAGCAGCAGCTCGGTCTTCGTCATGATCGCGAAGGTGGCGATCGCCCCGCCGAACGCCATCGATCCGGTGTCGCCCATGATCACCTCGGCGGGGAACGCGTTGTACCAGAGGAAGCCGATCGCGGCCCCGATCAGCGCGGCGCCGATGACCGCGAGATCGAGCTTCGTCAGGTTGCGGAGCGCGGGATCGGAATTCGAGCGCACGAACGAGACGATCATCATCGCGGTGAACGTGAAGATCGCGATGATCCCGGTCCCCGCCGCGAGCCCGTCGACGCCGTCGGCGAGGTTCGTCCCGTTCGACGCCCCGGCGATGATCAGGAAGAGGAACACGTACCACCCGTACGACAACGGGATCGACACATCGGCGATCGGCACGTAGACGTCCGTGCTCAGATGGAGATGATGCGCGACGATCGCGACTACCGCGGTCACGCCGGCGAGCAGCAGCATCTTCCACCGGCCCCTGAGCCCCAGCGAGCGAGCCCGCGTAAGCTTGATGAAGTCGTCGAGGAAGCCGATCGCGCCGCAGGCGAGCGTTGCGAACAGCACGGTCAGCCCCTGCAGCCGGAAATGCGTCGTCGGCAGGAAGCCGATCGTCGCCGCGAAGAGAATCAAGAGGCCACCCATCGTCGGCGTCCCCTGCTTGGAGAAATGGTGCTGCGGACCGTCCTCGCGAATGTGCTGGCCGAACTCGTTCGCGCGGAGGAACGCGATGAACCTCGGCCCGGCGAGGATCGAGACGATCAGCGCCACGAGGCCTGCGATGAGAACGCGGGTCATGGTGCGGTGACTCCGTTCAGTGCGTCGGCGACGACCTCGATGCCGACGGCGCGCGACGCCTTGACGAGCACCGTGTCGCCGGAAGCGACGACGGTGCGCACGAGCTTGCTCGCCGCGGCCGCGTCGGCCGCCCACTCATCCGGCGCATAACGCTTCGCCAGCTCGCCGACTCCGAGGATGACGTCGACGCCGAGCCCCCGCGCAAACGCGCCGACCTCCTCGTGGTAGCGCGGCGCCTCGACGCCAAGCTCTGCCATCTCGCCGAGCACGGCGACGGTGCGCCGGCCTGCGGCGCGCTCGACGAGATGCTCGAGCGCGGCGCGCATCGACGCGGGGTTCGCGTTGTACGCGTCGTTGATCAGCAGCCCGCCGCCCGGCAGCGGCGATTCCTCGCAGCGCCACCGGGAGAACGGAACCTCGACGAGCTCCTCAGGTAGCGGCAGCCCGAGCGCCTCCACCACGGTCAATGCGGCCACGGCATTCGCTGCCTGGTGGCGCGCGGTGAACGAGAACGGAACGGCGCGCCCGCTGAACTGAACAAAGGCGACACCGTCGCGCAGTTCGACCTCAGGAGCGGGGAACCTCCGCACGTCGAGGCCGTCGGGCACGTATGGCTCCAGCTCGGGCGCATCCTCCGGGATCACGGCAATGCCGCCCGGGCCGAGGGCATGCAGTAGCTCCGCCTTCGCCTGCGCCACGCGGTCGATCGTGCCCAGAAGCTCCAGATGGACCGGCCCGATGTTCGTGATCACGCCGATGTCCGGCTGGGCGATCTCAGCGAGCGCGGCGATCTGTCCCAGGCCGCGCATGCCCATCTCCGTGATCAGCACGTCCGTGTCGGGCTCGAGGCGCGTCAACGTCAGCGGCAGGCCGATCTCGTTGTTGTGGCCCTCCTCCGCCGCGACGGTGCGGGCCACCGGCCGGCACAGCGCAGCCAGGATGTCCTTGGTCGATGTCTTGCCGCTCGAGCCCGTGATCGCGACGACGCGGGCATCGCTTCGCTCGCGGACGGCACGCCCGAGCGCGGCCATCGCGGCGAACTCGTCGCTCGGGACGAGCGTCGCCGCCGCGCCGCGCGAGCGCGCGTGGTCGACGAACGCGACGCCGCCGCCGAGCGCGACAAAGAGGTCGCCCGGAGCGACGCGGCGCGAGTCGATCTGCACGCCCGTGATCGTGTCGGCCGTCACGTCGAGCTCTCCAAGCTCGAGCGCGCGCAGCTCCGCGGCAGTCAGCGAGATCATGTGGGTGCCCCGAGCGACCGCAACGCCTCGCGCGCCGCCGCGCGGTCGTCGAACGGGATCGTGCGATCGGCGAACTCCTGGCCCTGCTCGGCGCCCTTGCCCGCGATCAGGACGACGTCGCCGCCGCGCGCCTGCTCGATCGCGCGCGCGATCGCTGCGGCGCGGTCGATCTCGACGTCCACCACGCCGGTGGCTCCGGCGACGATCGCGTCGACGATCGCCTGCGGATCCTCGCTGCGCGGGTTGTCGGAGGTGACGATCACGACGTCGGCCAGCTCCGACGCGAGCTTCCCCATGAGCGGCCGCTTGCCGCGGTCACGGTCGCCTCCGGCGCCGACCACGAGGATCACCCGGCCGCCCGGTGCGAGCTCGCGCGCGGCGTACAGGACGTTCTCGAGCGCGCCCGGCTTGTGCGCGTAATCGACGATCACCGCGAAGGGCTGCCCTTCGTCGACAGCCTCGAATCGTCCGGGCACGCCGCGCAGCGACTCGAGCCCGTGGGCGATCGCGTCGCCGGAGATGCCGAGCAGCCTGCCTGCAGCGAGGGCGCCGAGTGCGTTCTCGAGGTTGAAACGGCCGCGCAGCTTGACGTCGATCCCGTCGAGCGCGGCAGGCCCGAGCTCGGCATCGTCTGCAAAGCCGAACGTGAGCGCGTCGGGGAGCTCCGCGGCAAGCCGTCGGCCGTAGTCGTCGCCGACGTTTACCGCAGCGCGCGTTCCCGGCTCGAGGAACAGCCGTCGCTTTGCCTGGAAGTACGACTCCATGTCGCCGTGGAAGTCGAGGTGATCCTGGCTGAGGTTCGTGAAGATGAGCGCGGCGAAGCGCACGCGGTCGAGCCGATGAAGCTCCGACGCGTGCGACGACGCCTCCATCGCGCAGGAGCGGTCACCGACGTCGAGCATCTCGCGGAACAGCCGCTGCAGCTCGATCGCCTCGGGCGTCGTGCGCTTGACCCCGCGGCGCTCGCCGCCGACCCGCGCCTCGACCGTGCCGAGCAGCCCGGGCCGCCGGCCCGCCGCCGCGAGGATCGCGAAGAGCAGGAACGACGTCGTCGTCTTGCCGCTCGTGCCGGTGACGCCCACGACCTCGAGCTCCTCCGTCGGCCGCCCGAAGAACTCGTCGGCGACGACGGCCATCGCGGCGCGCGCGTCGGAAACGACCACCTGCGGCACCGACACGTCGAGCGGCCGCTCGACGACGAGCGCGACGGCGCCCCGCTCGACCGCATCGGACGCGAACTCGTGCCCGTCGGCCTGCGAGCCGGGCACGGCGAAGAACACCGCTCCGGGTGTCACCGACCGCGCGTCGTAGGCGAGGTCGCGAATCTCGACCGGAGCCCGACCGACGACCTCATCCGCCCCGAGCGCGGCGACGAGGCGCTCCAGATCCATCATCGGTGGGCGAGTCTACCGGCCGACTCAGCGGAGCGGCAGGTCGGGCGGAACCTCAAGGTACTGGAGGTCGAATGCCGCGATCTGTGCAAAAGCGGGCGCGGCCACGACGCCGCCGAAGATCGCGAGCTTCGGCTCGTCGACCGTGACGAGGATCACAAGACGCGGATGGTTCGCCGGCACCATGCCGACGAACGTGGCGACGTACTTGCCCGCAGCGTATCCGCCCCTCGGGCTCGGCTTCTGCGCGGTGCCTGTCTTACCGGCGACGGTATAACCGGGCACGCTCGCGGCGGCTGCTGTGCCGGCGTCTGACACGACACCCTTCAGCATCGTCAGGAGCTGCTTGTCGACGTGCGGCGAGAGGATGCGGCGCGCGCGGATCGCCGGCGGCTTCTCGCCCTGAATGTGGTCGACGAGATGCGGCTGCCGCCAGACGCCGCCGTTCGCGATCGCCCCGTACACGGATGCGAGCTGCATCGCCGTCACCGAGACGCCCTGACCGATCGGTACGTTGCCGATCGTCGAGCCCGACCAGTACGACGGCAGCAGGCCCGCCGTCTCGCCGGGATAGTCGATGCCCGTGCGCTCCCCGAAGCCGAACTGGTCGATCCACTTCTTCAAGCGCGACTCGCCGAGCAGCGTGC
>Ga0193728_1000725_pt1 | contig 16329 bp, 13 predicted proteins | sample U1c1metaG_FD_143037 | JGI IMG/M metagenome (GOLD analysis project Ga0193728, IMG submission 143037) | Soil microbial communities from a riparian zone of the East river system, Colorado, United States - U1c1 | ecosystem: Environmental > Terrestrial > Soil > Riparian zone | place: USA: East River...
CGCCGCCGCCAGCGTGAGGCGCGCGAAGCGACCACCGATTTGGCTCTCCCGCCAGTATTTCATGGAGGCGATCATCGGGATGAACAGCAAGACCACGCAGGCTGCCACAGCGAGCCACGCGGCCCTCGAGCGCGACAGAACCAGCGCCGCACCCAGTATCGCCCCGCCCAGCGAGCCCAGGAGGGCGCCCAAGGGCCGCCGAGCGGTAACCGTGCACCATACGAGCGACGGCAGTCCGATCACGGCCATGTGGGCAACGAAATTCCGGTTGCCGAACGTCCCTCCGGGAGCGCGGTTGGCGCTGAAGTACTCCGTCTCGAGCCCGTACGCCTGCGCCAGCGACAGCGCAGCCGCGACTACGGTCGCTATCGCGGCGGCGATGAGGATCGGCCTGTAGGAGCCACGCGCGGCCACTGAGCGTGCCCCCCAGAAAACGATCGCGCTCGAGACGCTGATGGCTACGGAGCGTTGGGCTACCCAATGATTTGTCGCAAAGACGGCCGAGGCAATGCTCCAGAGCAGGAAAAACGCTATGAGGCCGTCGACGATGTCAAACGAAAGCGTCCGTCGGCGCGCGACCAGTACGAGCGCGATCATCAGGGCAGCTACGTGTAGAACGAGCTCCTTCGGCACGAAGTACCGATCGAGCTCGAACACTTTGTAAGGGAGCGCGGCAACTACGGCCGCAATCACTCCTGCCTGTATTGCCAGCCTGATCAACCGATCCGCCATCCGGGAAATATGCTTCGGTCAGGGAGCCGCTGAAAAAGGTCCGCTCAAAAAAAAAGCCCCGCTCGACTGGAGCGGGGCTTTTCCGGTGTTACCAACTTTTCATCAGGTGCAGACGATTGCGCCGGTCGAGTTGTCGCAAGTCTTTGCGGACTGCGAGTGCGTCGCGGTTGCGCTCCAGCCCATTGGCGGGCCAGCAACCAGTACGGCGGTGATCGTCACGTTCGAGGAAGGCGTGAACCCCTGAAGCGTAGCCGGGCTCGTCGCAGCTCCGGCGAAGTAGGCGCCGTTGTTGTCGGCAGCGTACTGCTCTTCATAGGTCGCCAGGTTGCGCAGGTCAGATTTCATCGCTGCGACATAGGCCTTGTCCTTCGTGTTAGCAAACTTCGGGATCGCGATCGCGGCAAGAATACCGATGATGACGACCACGATCAGAAGCTCGATCAGCGTGAAACCTTTCTTGTTGGTTTGCATTTTAGAAGTCCTGTGATGTGGTTAACCGACGCGAAAGCCGATAGTGTCGGGCACTACAGCTGTGATTTGTCGTGGGCTGGATGCTCGAGATCATCTCGGCACATCTCGCTCGCGTCGAACTGCGTCTGTGAGAGCACGCGCTTCACTCAAAAGACGCGGAAAACCACTCCTCGGCAACACCATTTCGGTGCGCGTAAACGCGATTTATGGCCAAAAATTATGCCTAAAGCTCTTGCGCGATTGCGATGTCGGACCATCTACCATGCAAGTCGCGCTATGCCCGGGAAATCACGTATAGATGGTCCGGATTTTGGCGCCACGGCTTCATGAATTGAACGTGACGGTTTCGTCAGACTTCTATCGCGAGCTCGATCCGTCGCTCTCCGTTCGGACAATCGAGCGAATGCTCGCGAATCCGTTACGTTACCCGCGGCGAAACAGCGAGCCGAGTACTCCTCCCGACACGCCGCGGGCGCGATTGACGCGCCGCAGCTGATCCAGCTCACCTTTGTCGAGCCAGATCCCACCGCATTCCGGGCATTCGTCGATGCGAACGTGCTCCGCGTGCTGTTCTTTCAGGTCGGCGCCACACCGAGGGCATTTGTTGTGGTGCGCCTCCCGCTCCATCGCCTTCCGCTGGGCGTCCAGCTTCACCCGCATCTCGTGAATGATCTCGAGATTTTGTTTGGCGAAATATTCGTGTTCGTTCCTGCTTGGCTTCTCATCCGTCGGCATGGTTGTTCCGGTCTCTCCTGGAGATTGTACACGCGAATCGGCGGATGGATCACCGTGTCGCGTTCAGGGCGAGACGCTTGCGAAGAAAATCTCCAGGTTCGTAGGAAGCGTTCCGAATGTTTTTCCAACACCCGTCCAGGTCATGCCAGCGGTGCTCGCGAGCGAGACGATTCCGTTGTAGTCGCCGATGAACGGGCGAACGGTGGAACCCGCGGGGACGCCATAGGCCGATGGATCGAAGCTCGACTTCGACACACGCACCGAACGCCAGGTCGCGCCGCCGTCGCTGGATGTCGCATATGTCAGGTCGACCATGGTGTTCGACGTGTAGGCCCGATCGTAGAACGCCACATCGATCCGGCCGCTCGGCGCGATGCCGAGCTCCGCGGCGAAGCGGTCGCCGCTGGGCACCGTGGCAACAACGGAGCGCGGAGTCCAGTTCGCCAGATCGCTCGCTGAAGCGGAGGTAATGAAGATCTTCCCAACGCCATCGACATCGATATCGGCGTAGGCGACGTAGAGCCGATTGTTCGAGACGTTGTACGCAGGTGCCGGGTATGAGCCAGGACCGCGGAATTGCCCGCCGGTGATGTTGAAGCAATAGGGCGGGAATAGACACACGGGATTCGTGAAAACGGCGAACTGAAACGGCGTGCTCCAGCTTTGACCGTGATCCGTCGACTTGCTGACGAACATCGCAGTCCCCTTTCCGCCCTGAATCGAATTGTCGAAGGTGACGTAAGCGACGCTTCCATCCGCGTTCGTCACAATGCGCTGGTCCTGATCACTCCGGACGTTCCCGCTAGAGACCTTCACCGGACGCGAGAACGAGCGTCCACCGTCGCGGGATGTCGAGATCCAGACCGGCGAGTTGGAGCCGAAGCCATGGAACTGCGCCCACGTCACGTAAATCGTGCCGTCCGCACCGACTGACATCGCCTCGTGATCGGGGAATTGGCCGTTCGAGCCTTTCGATATTCCCTGGCCGTTGAATGCGCTCACAAGCGTGAGGGGATCACTCGGAATCGCGTGCGCCCCCGCCTGCCAGGTGGCGCCGCCATCGGTCGAGCGACTGAGAAAGAGCATCGTGCTCGTACCGTTGTAGCTGAAGCACGCGAAGTAAGCGGTGCCGTCGGGGCCGAAGGCGGCGGCCGGGTCGCCCCCGAAATCTCCGTCACCCGTTCCTGCCTCGTCCGGATCGTTCGTGAAGCGCGTGATTCCCGGAAGGAAGCCGTTCGGCAGAGTTTTGGTCCACGTCTTTCCGCCGTTGAACGACGCATTCACGCCGCAGCCGTCGTTGTAGTTCCAGTCGTTGTTGCCGGTGACAAGGTTTTGAGCGTTGCGCGGATTCACGGCCAACGGCGTCTCGTTCTGGGCGGTGGTGTCGTTGGTGACATTCACGACTGTATTCACCGTTGGGCTGCCCGAGACCGACGTTGCCAGACGAACGGCCGCAGGAGCGTTGAGAGCGTCGGGTGATGCATTGTCAGAGCAGGAAGCAAGCACTGACAGGCTAAGGAGGGCGGAGCCGCAGAAGTAGAAGCGCATGGGAGACCCGGTGGCGGATGGACAAGCGGAGTGACCATATAATTCACCCAGTTTCACATTCCGCAATCCCCGAGCTGCGCGCTAGCCAGTCAGGTACGCTTTCTTACAGTCACCGAGCGAACCAGTAGGTCGCTTTCACCAGGAAGACGTTGCTTGGTCGCCCGAAGATGCCCATCGTCTCTCTACCCGTACGAAAATCGCCTTCGAATGGCAGAAAGTCTTCACGCTGCTGCTGCCACACAAAAAACAGGGCCGAGCCGGGACGGTACTCCCAGCGAACCACTGCGTTTCCGCGGAGCGAGTGGGTACGGAAGTCGGGATTGTTTATCGAGAACGATGGCGCACCGCCGGACCCGTCCGGATCCGCGGTGTACGACAGCGTCTTTCCGGTCGCCGGATCTCTCACCGCCACGATCGTGCTGGCATTGTCTCGTCCATAAACGAGGTAGCTCTGCGTCCCCGGCGTCACCAGCTCCTTGAAACCCCTGAAGCGTCCCGCCGAAGCGAAGGGCTGCGCATAGAGCTGGAACGAGAGGAGGGGCGTCAATGTCCATTCAACGCGGGTCGTGGCCGACAGCGTCGTCTGGAAAAGATCGCTGAAGACGTACCGCCGTCCGTAGGTCATCGTTGCCAGCGCATCTGGCGTTCCGCGCACGAATTGAATGCTATTGTGAAAGAGCGACAGCGCGGGCGTGAAGATCAGGTGAACCGAGGAGCTGGGCCTGACGTCGACGCCAAAGCTCACATCCTTGGCGTAGCCATGGGCTTCGTCACCATAGTAATCGCCGAACACATCGTAAGACACGACCGACCTTTTGTCGGTGGTGATTTCTGTCCAGCCACCCCACTGCGTCGGTTGGCGGCCGCTCGGACCGCCGCGCGTAAGCCGGTCATCGATTCCGCTAGGATCGTATTCGGTGCCGGCGTACACTGACCACAGGTTCGTGAAGTTGAGCGTCACCTGGTTGAAAAAGCTCGTCCAGAGTTTATCGCCGCCGTGATTCCAGGCGTGATTGGTGCCGGCGAACAGAGAGTAGCTCCGAAGAACCTTCCCCGGCGTGTAATTGTTGTACGATCCACCTGATCCGATATTGCGATAGTCGACGCGGCCCATAAATCCCAGATCGTTCACTTCGTACCCCGGACTGATGTCCTTCGCCGTTGCGGAAAACGACCATGTGCCCGACTTGACGAGGCCAAGCTTGGTCGAGTAGCCGGTAAGCGAGCTCGCGGAAGGATTGACGCTGAGGTAGTCCGCGTCGGGCCGCTGGTAATACCGGGCGCTCGATTGCTGTGCGCTTTGTATCACAGCCGTCGATCCTTCGATGAGCGACCGGGAGAACGCTCCCGACAGGGACCACTGGCGATTGGCCCAGCGGTGCTCGAAATCGAGGCTGCCGACGTCGGCGTTCGATCGGAGCAGGCTCTTGAACGCAGTGTCGCTCAGATCCCGATTCACCGCGGTACCGCCAAACCCAACGATCGTGTTCCCGCCGCGAAAATCGTGGCTCACGCGCCCGACGAAATAGTTCGTCAGCGGCTCGACCGGCGTTGTGGATTCGATGTTCAAGGCGTCGATGACGCGCGCGTGCTCCTCGCCGGTCACCGCGTTGAGCACTCCCACGGTCCACGGTCCCACTTTGCCGGTCAACTTGCCCGCGCCCAGAATCGTGGTTGCATCGGGCGCATCCACGAATTGCCCGTCCGCGAATCGCTGCGGAGCGCGGCCGATTCTCCGGGAGTAGAAGATCTGCTGATTGCCGTACGACGGGCCGCCGATAATCGACCCGATGTTGAACGTGTTCGACCCTTCGACGAAGAAAGGGCGCTTCTCGGGGAAAAACGTCTCGTACGCTGAGAGGTTGACGACCGCGGGATCGACCTCGACCTGGCCGAAATCCGGATTAACGGTTGCGGTCAGCGTCAGTCCGCTCGGAAGTCCGTATTTGAGATCGGCACCCGCCGACGGTTTGGCGTCGTTGGCTCGATAGAACGGATTGGCTGGGTCACCCGGTGCTCGCGTCAGCTTGCCGCTCACATACGGCATGATCTCGAGACGACGAGGGGTCGGAATGTCGACGATGCCCGCGAGATCGCCCTCGAACGAGACGAATCCAGGATCAGTCTGCTTCCAGGGGGACCAGCTATCGCGCTCGTTCCGACGCGCGATGTCGCGCATTATCTGGATCCCCCAGAGGCGCTCCTCCCCCTTTTGCTTTCCGCCGAAACGCAGCTGCGAGAATGGGATTCTGTACTCGGCGGTCCACCCGAGTGAATCGACGAGGGTCGCGACCTGCCAGACGGCGTCCCAGTTGGAATCCTCGTTCCGGTCATCGAACTCCAGCACGTCCTTCTGCACGCTCCGCGGATTCACCGAAAAGCGGAACGACGTTCGGCGATCGCGATATGAGTCCACCATTACATGCAGCCAGTCCGAATAAATTCCCGTTGCATCCCGCCGTGCGAGCTGGGCGGCGATCGAATCTGGATGCGCATCGAACATCCGCACGCCGACGTAGAGCGCGTCGTCGTCGTAGAGAATCCGCACTTCGGTCGCGTCGACTGGTTTGGCACCAACATTGGGATAGCTCTGGGTGAAATCTCCCGATGGAACAGCCGTGGTCCAGGCCGGCTCGTTCAATTTTCCGTCGATGTTGATAGCGGTCGTTGTGCGGCTCGCGCGCATCGTGCGAACAGTGGACGTCGATGTCGGCGGCGCCTGAGAAGCAGCTGGCGGACCCGCAGGCTGACTCGGATACGAAGGCGTTTGTGCGGCGGCTGCGCTCGAAGCAGCGAAAACAGCAAAGGCGGCGATTTGCTGGGACGCACGACGAACGGTCATAGGCGCGGAACGGGTTGAGGAAATGGGCGAGCCTGACGCCATCGCTAAGGTTAGACTCCGCTACGCCTCTAAAGGTTGGTTCGCGTCGACGGGCCGTCTGGTCGACTGTGACGCGAGTTTAGTGCTTCTTGGGTGCCGTTGGGATTTTGTCCCCAGCGATGACCGGTTCCGCGTTTCCGGTCGCGGCCCGTCCGAGCCGGTCCTGAAGACCCACGGCTCTCTGAGGGAGATCGGGCGGCGAGACACGACAGGCCGCGCCCGCATCAGGCTCAAATTGATTGATAAGACTTCTGGCCTTCGCGATTTCCCCGGGGCTTCCCCGCACCGTGATGGCAGAGATGCCAGAGGTGGGAAGGTAGTACGTGCTGCCGGCCTCGCGGATATACGGGCTGATGACATCCGCTGCCTGCTGCGGCGAGAGGCACTGTAGAGAGATGGTCTCGGTCCGCAGAGTCTTGCGAGCACCCATCTCGGAGCTGTTCATCGCTGGAATGACGGTGTTCGCAGCGACGAGCCAAATCGTGACCACGAGCGCGGCCCCACTCAGCATCACGACCACACGACCGACCCGGCGGCGGTGGGCAGTGAGCACCGACGCTTCGGCGACAGCGATCGGATTGCTCATCGGGGGAAGATTGTTGAGTACTGTGGCTGCCTCGTACTCCCGGTCTCGGAGCAGAGTGGTCAAGCGCGAACAATCGGGACAGGTCGCGCAATGTCGCATCACCGCCGAGTCGGAGGGGAGATCCCTCAGCGAGCCTGTGGCGAGCTCTGAAAGGCACTCTTCGCACGTCATCGCGACAGCTCTCTGTAGGCGGGGTGCGTTGCCAGCAGGCTTTCGCGAATGGCCTTCCGCGCCTTGAAAAGGTTGGCTCTCACCGAGACCGGCTTTATGCCCGTTCGCTCGGCGGCTTCCGCCGGAGAAAATCCCTGTAGATCGACGAGATCGAATATTTCCCGCTGGCGCCGCGGAAGCGTCGCGAATAGCTCGCGAATCAGACTCGCCGCGCGCTCACGATCGACGCGCCCGCCCGGATCTGTCGTGTATACGTCACGAAGAGGCTGCGCCGCCGGCGAGAGCGCGAGGCGGCCGCGACGTTTGCGTGTACGCCGCATTTGAGTAGCCGCGCGTCTCGTCATCCGATAAAGCCACGCGTCGAGCGGACCGTCGGAGCGATACTGACCGAGCTGGCGGTAGGTACGGACGAAGACTTCCTGCGTGATGTCTTCCGCCTCATCAGGATCGTTGGCGAACATCAGCGCCCAGCGAAACACCGCCGGATGAAAGCGCGTCACCAATGTCGTGAACGCCGAGTCATCGCCGGAGGAGGCGAGAGACGCCAGCTGCGCATCGATGGCCCAGGTGGTCCGATCGCGGTAAACGGTCGCGGATGGACCCGGGTCGCGACCGCTCTTTCCGAATCGGTTGGGGCTCATAGCCAGGCTAATATATGATTGCATCGGCATTACGCCCGAACGTGTGAGGATCGTATCGCTCCAAAGATCTTCACTTAACAGAGGCCACGAGTTGGGCGGGCGTTTACTCGTTAAAGCAAGGACCGGATCCAACCTCCGTCGACCGCAATCGAGCTGCCTGTGATGTAGCTCGCGCGCTCCGATACCAGAAAAGCGGCGAGCGCGGCGAATTCACGCGGCTCGCCGAGACGGCCCATCGGAATTTCTTTCTCCCACTTGGCGAACATGTCCTGCGCTGGGGCCCCCGATCGCTCTCCGACGGCACGGGCAAGCTCCTCGACGCGATCTGTGCGCGTATAGCCGGGCATGATGTTGTTGACCGTCACCTTGAACGGCGCAACTTCATTGGCCAACGTTCGCGCGTACCCGGTGACCGCCGCGCGCAAACTGTTCGACAGCATGAGTCCGTCGATGGGCTGCTTCACCGCGATCGACGTCACGTTGAGAATCCTGCCCCACCGCCGCTCCTTCATTCCTGGCAACAACGCGCGAGCAAGACCGATGGCGCTGGTGAGAAGAAGGCGCGTAGCGGCTTCCCACATTTCAGGTGTCAGGCTTTCGAACGGTCCACTCGGTGGTCCCCCCGAGTTCGTGACGAGGATGTCAACTTTCCCGAATTTGTCGAGCGCGGTTTTCGCGACGCGATCGATCCCCGACTGTTCCGACACATCGGCCGCGACTTCGACGACGGTGACGCCCGAGCTCTTGCGAATCGAATCCGCGGTCTGGCGCAGCGCGTCCTCACCGCGTGCGCATACGACGAGATTCGCCCCTTCAGCGGCCAGCTCTTCCGCGATCGCGCGGCCGAGCCCTTTGCTGCTGGCTGATACCAGCGCGACCTTGCCCCTAAGACCGAGATCCAAGTCTAGCGCCTCAGGTAATCGTCTTTCTTGTCCAACCAGTCCTGGCGCGGTGGACTGAAGACGTCGACATCGAGAGTCTCCTCGAGCGCCTCGGCCATGTGCGGGATGTTCGACGGGATCAGGAGGACTTCACCCGCGCTAACAACGATCTCTTCCGCTCCATCATCGCCGATCTTGAACTTCAAGGCACCCTCGAGGATATACGTGAGCTGCTCGTTCTCGTGGGAGTGCTTTGGTACGATGCAGCCTTTCTTGAGGTAGACGTGCGCGAGCATCATGCGATCGCCTGTGATCAGTCGGCGCTCGAGCATGTCGGACACACGCTCCTTCTTCATCGAGTCCCAGCGATAAAAGCTGACCTCGCTTTTTGCGGCCATCAGAATTCCCTCGTTTCTTTCATGTCAAAGCTTCGCGTCGACGGGGACGCCCGCAAAAAAACTAGCGGAATTCTCTCGAGGTGCGGTGGTCCTGAGCGTTTATCCGGAAGCTCTGCCGTCCCGCCTGGACACCGGATTTGAGTTTCCGCGTTTCAGCCCGCGCGTCTTACTAGTGGATTCACGCGTGGATCGCGCGCCAGGAGTCGAAGGGACTATAACCGAGAGAAGGACAATGAGACTGAATACAGGTAAGAATGCGCTCCTCGCGCTTGCAGTAGTCGCAGGTCTAACGACCGTCGCACGTACGGCCGCGGCGCAGTGGTCCGCATCGGGTTTTCACCCATCGTTCTACGGCTCGACCGAGCTCGACACGCGCCACAGCGATTTCTATCTGCTCGGGGTGTACGTCGGCGTCGGTGGATTAGGATGGTCTCCGTACTTCAACGTCAACGGTTACTACCTCGACTACACCTTCTCGCCCACGATTCCCAAATCCGACAGAACTCTGAGTGCATGGTCACCGACGCTCGGACTGGCCTATGCCGGCCGCCGGAGTGGTGTCTCGTTCGGGGGCGGTTACGCGTTCGTCAACAATGAAGATGCAGGCGCGCCCGGAGCCGAAGGTGGCGGCGCGACCGGTGCGACGGCGAGCCTGGGTGCGTACCACAGTGCCACCGGCAAGCGTCCGCTCCACACTCAGCTTCTGTCCAACTACAACTTCGGTAGCCAATACTTGTGGGCGCGTGGACGCGCGTCGGTTCCGTTTGGCCACTCGATCAAGCATGCAGCGCGCATTGGTGCCGAAGTCGTTGGACAAGGTGGCGGCAAAGCTGCACGGAAGAGCAATACGTTTCAGGTCGGGCCCACGCTCGAATACGAATGGACTCCCGCCTTCAGAACGACCGGCGCCATTGGCTACAAGTCGGTCGGCGGTCCCATCTACGCGAACAGAGAGTCGGCGACATACCTGAAGCTCGAGTTCTCATTCTCGCCGTGATTACCTGATCTAACATCGAAATCAAAAACCCCCGAGATCTCTCGGGGGTTTTTCATTTATCGGCGCTGCCTCTTGTCACTCTCTCCGGGGCTTCCCTTACCGGGGCTGCCCCTTGTCACTCAGCGGCCGGGCGGAGGAGCGGGGGGAGTGAGCGGCACGATCGGATGCTTCAAGTGGAATCCTGTCGCCTCCTGATATGCTCTCGCCACCGCCAGCATCTTCGCCTCCTCGAACAGTCCGCCCAGGAAAGTGATTGAAACCGGCGTCCCGTCTTCGCGGAAGCCGTTCGGGATGATCACCGCGGGATGGCCGGTAAGATTCGTCGCCACAAGCTGCGAGAGATTCGCGGCGCCCGTAGGTGTCACGATCACATCGACCGTGCGCATGAGATCGTCCCACTTCTGGATCGCGACCGAGCGCAGGCGGTTGGCGTTCACATAATCGACCGCTGGGATGAAGCGTGACGTCCGGAAAGTGTTCGGCCAATCGAACTTTCCCTGCTGCACCAGCTCGTTGTCGCGATTCGATCGCGTGAGATCGTCGAACGCCGCCGCTGCTTCCGCGGTCAGGATGATCCGCATCGCGTCGTAGGGAACGTCGGGCAGGTCCACCGGAATCAGCTTGATGCCGAGTCGCCGGAATACGTCGAGCGCGGCATCGTCGAATGGCTTGGTCGCGTGCATTGTTCGCTTCGCGTCGGCCGGGTCGGTCAGTGGCGTGTCAAACGCGGACTTCACGTATCCCACTCGCAGCTTCTTGGGAGACAGCTGCGCATTCCAGTGATATCCAGCCGGTATAACGCTGTTGTCCTGTCCATCGGGGCCGTAGATCGCATCGAGCACGATCGCGCAGTCTTCGACGCTCCGACAGATCGGACCGAGCTTGTCCATCGTCCACGACAGCGCCATCGCGCCCGTTCGAGGCACTCGGCCGAACGTCGGCCTGAGTCCCGTTGTCCCACAGCGCGTCGACGGAGAGGAGATCGATCCGAGAGTCTCGCTTCCGATCGCGAAGCCGACGAGTCCCGCGGCAGTCGCCGACGCGGGTCCGGCGGACGACCCGCTCGAGCCCTGATCTACCTTCCATGGGTTTTTCGTGGTGGCGCCAAACCAGATGTCACCCTGCGCGAGCTCTCCCAGCGTCAGTTTCGCGACTAGCACAGCTCCCGCCGCATCCAGTCGCTGCACGACGGTGGCATCAGCGTCGATCACCTGGTCCTTGAACGGGCCCGCGCCCCACGTCGTCTTGTATCCGCGAACGGCGAGCAGGTCTTTTGCTCCCCACGGAATTCCGTGCAGCGGTCCACGATATTTTCCCGCCCGAATTTCGCCGTCCGCTGCGTAGGCCTGTCTCAGCGCTCGATCCTCGGTGAGACTGATCACGCACTTGAGCACCGGGTCGTACTTCTTCAGGCGAGCGAGATACATCTGCGTGAGCTGGACGGACGTCACCCGCTTCCGACGCACGAGCTCCGAGAGTTCCGTCACCGGAAGAAATGCGAGCTCGTCCTCGGTCGGTAGCGCACGGTGAGCAATTTTGCTTCTCACCATCGGACGGCGGGGCTCGGGCACGATCGTCTTTCCCGGCGGAAGAGGATCGAATACGATGGCGGGACTCACCGAGTTGGGAAGCACGACCTTGTGAAGCGCCTCGATTCGTTGCTCCTGCTGCTTCAGGCCGTCGAGCATCAGCTCCCGCTCGGCGGGATCGAAAGTGATGCCGGCGACTTCCTCCGCACTGGCGATCGTTTCGACCGTGATGTCGGCGCCGGCGGAGATCTTCGCCCAGAGGACACCCGGGAAAAGAGTCGAGCCCAGGCCGAGGCCCGCGAAATAGCCCATGAATTGACGGCGGTCGACTACGGCTGCCATTGCCTTGAAGCTCCTCTTTTGAGATGGTGTGTGCAAAAGAATAGGCGAGAGGTCTCAGTAGCGTAGTTGCCAGTTATCCAGAAACCACGGGTCCGACCTTAATAATCGCTATTCAATTTTCGGCTCGATGAGATCTCTTTCGCTAGACCTGCGATCTCGAAAACGCGGGCTCTCCATCGAATTCCTGGAGCTTCTCGACGTGCATCCAACGGTACTTAGCGGCGACGACGCCGAGTAGTGAAAGAATCTCCGCGTCTCCAGCACTTATAGTGGCGTCACGAAATACGAACCTGCAGCGGAAGTGATCGACGAGTGACACGCGCCGGCCGCTCGCGGGGTAAACCATCGCGCCGCGGTTGGTGATCATCTGCAGCTTGAGGGGGGACGTTTCTGTCAGCTTCTCGAGGTCCGCTGCCAGCTTCGCGGGATCGAGCGTGGACTCGACATAAATGTCGAGTCCCGTCAGGCGCCTGCTCTTTGCAGCGACGACGTTCACGCCGAGCTGCGAAGGCGGCATCTCGACCTTCTTGTAGTTCTTGGGCGGGCTCACCTTCGAGCGCTTCCCGAGATTGGCGATTACCGCCTGCGTGAACTCCGTGGTCGTCGCCGGCGTGTCGACGCCGATCATGTCGCTGGTGCGAATCCCGCTCTCGAGGGCAACCAGGACTGCCTGCTCGACGTCGTTCGCCGCTTTTCCTTCGCCGATCTGGCGCAGCATCATCGCCGCGCTCAGGATCAGCGCCGTTGGATTCGCCTTGTTCTTCCCCGCGATGTCGGGCGCGGAGCCATGCACGGCCTCGAAGATGGAGACGTCGTTGCCGATGTTTGCCGAGGGAGCGAAGCCAAGTCCGCCGGTGAGACCGGAGGTGAGATCGCTCAGTATGTCGCCATTCATGTTCGTCGTCACGATGACGTCGAACTGCTCCGGACGCATCGCGAGCTGGTGGGCGCAGTTGTCGATAAGGATGTGCTTTGACTTGATCGACGGATATTGCGGCGCGAATTCCTCGAAGGTGCGCTGGAGCAGACCTTCGGTGAGCTTCATGATGTTCGCCTTGGTCGCGCAGTGAACCGCCTTGCGCCCTTCGGCGATCGCAAATGCAAAGGCGAGCTTGACGATCTTCTCGCATCCCTCTCGCGAGATCAGCTTGAGGCCTTCCGCCACTCCCGGCGTCTCCATGTACTCGATGCCGGCGTAGAGATCTTCGATGTTCTCGCGGACGATCACGATATCGAGGTTTCGTCCGGTGAACGCCGTCTGCACGCCGGGGAGCTCGCGGACAGGGCGGATGTTGCCGTAGGTCTCGAAGAGAGTGCGAAGCGTAACGTTGGCGCTTCGGTTTCCGTATCCGATCGGGGTCTCGAGAGGGCCCTTGAGCACGACGTGCGTGTGCTCGATGGAATCGATCGTCTCCCTCGGGACACCGGTGACGATCCCCTTCTTGAAAGCTTGTGCGCCGGCCTCACATTTTTCGAATTCGACGGCGACGCCGGTGGCATTGACGATCGCGAGGGCTGATTCAACGACCTCCGGGCCGATTCCATCGCCCGGCAGGACGGTTATCTTTCGTTTTGCTGGTGTCATCCGGGGAATTTAATCCTCAGGGAAGTCATTCACATCGCGCGCGTAGCTCAGTTGGATAGAGCGTCGGCCTCCGGAGCCGAAGGTCGTGGGTTCGAGTCCCGCCGCGCGCATGCTCTTCTCCTCGTCTCGGCTTCTGCGAATTCCGGATTGCTGCGCCGGTCAGTCGGCAGGAGATCCTCTTCGCCGCTACGCTCGCCTGGTCGGAGCCCCTAACTGCGCTCCCTCGCTCTGCTCGGTCGGGGGTCTCCTCCTCGCGCTCGCTTTGGAAAGCGGCTACGAGGACCCCTCCCTCCTTCCCTGTCGAGCACTTTCTGAAAAACCAGATCGCGCGAAGAAATTGCTGTGGCGCGACTGGACTGCGCTGGCGTGCGCGGAGCTAGACGGTTTTGAGTGCCTGACCCACGTGCGTCAACGATTGACGCGCGTCGCCGAACAGCATCCGCGTGTTGTCGTTGTAAAAGAGCGCATTGTCGATTCCCGCGAAGCCGTGGCCCATGCTTCGCTTGAGGACTATCACATTGCGGGCGCGATCCACGTCGAGAATCGGCATGCCGTAAATCGGGCTCGACGGATCGTCGCGCGCGGCGGGGTTTACCACGTCGTTCGCGCCTACTACCAGAACCACGTCCGTCTGCGGGAATTCTCCATTCACCTGATCCATCTCTAACAGCTGGTCGTATGGCACGTTTGCTTCGGCCAGGAGAACGTTCATGTGGCCCGGCATCCGCCCCGCGACCGGATGGATGGCGTACTTCACATCGACGCCGCGCTTCTCCAGATCCGTGGCCAACTCTCGTACCGTGTGCTGCGCTTCGGCGACAGCTAGACCATAACCGGGGACGATCACGACGCTCCTCGCGTATGCGAGGGCAATTGCCGTGTCCTCCGCCGTCGTTTGCCGAACCGTGCGTCCGACTGCGCTGGCCGTCGAAACCGCGTCATTGCTCGCCGCGCCAAACGCGCCAAACAGGACGTTGCCCACAGATCGGTTCATCGCTGTGCTCATGAGCAGTGTCAGCAGCGTACCGGACGCGCCGACTAGAACTCCGGCGACGACGAGCATCTGATTATGGAGCACGAACCCGGTGAGCGCCGCCGCCAGTCCCGTCAGCGAATTCAGAATCGAAATCACGACCGGCATGTCTCCGCCACCGATCGGCAGGACGAACATCGCCCCTAACACCAGCGCCGCCGCGAACAGCAGCCAGAGCGGCATGGCGCCTCCGCCTCCGATGACGACGAACGCGCCCAATGCGAGTACCGAGAGGAGGATCAGCCCGTTGACCACGCGCTGAAGCGGAAACTGCAGCGGTCGTCCCGGCAGGATCTCCTGAAGCTTTCCAAAAGCAACAATGCTTCCCGTGAACGAGATCGCGCCGATTGCCGTTCCGAGAACGATCGACGTCGACTCCCCCGCTCCGATCGCCTCCCCCGCTCGCGTGAGCCTGAGGAACTCGGCCACCGACACCAACGCCGCGGTGGCGCCGCCCATTCCGTTGAAGAGCGCGACCATCTGCGGCATCGCGGTCATCTGCACGGTTCTGGCGAAGTAGATCCCTATCGCGGCACCGATCAGCGTTCCAATCGCGATCGTCCAGAACGATACGATCTGACGATCCAGCAGAGTCACGCCGAGGGCTACGGTCATTCCAATTGCGGCAAGGCGATTACCGGCGCGCGCGGTCGCGGGCGAACTCAGCTGCTTGAGCCCGAAAATGAAAAGAACCGCCGCCACGATGTAGCTGAGCGCTATCACCGATTCGCGGACATCAAGCATTCTTTTTCTGGACCTCTGTCTTCGGCGCGACCGTCTCGCGCTTCTTGAACATCTCGAGCATTCTGTCCGTCACGAAAAATCCGCCGAAGACATTTGCCGCGCCGAATACGACGGCGATGAATCCCAGGACATGGAGAAGCGGCGTGTCCGCCGAGCCCGCAACGAGGAACGCTCCAAGCACGACGATGCCATGGATCGCGTTCGTGCCCGACATGAGCGGCGTGTGCAGCACCGAGGGAACCCGACTGATTACCTCGAAGCCGACAAAGATCGCCATGATGAAAACGTAAATCCCGAGAATCAGCTCCTGACTCACTTGGCAGACCCCACAGTAGGAGATTCGAGCGGCTCCATGCCGAGGCGGCGGCGGGTTGCCTCGTGACGGACGTCGCCGTTGGCGGTAACCACCACTGCGTTGATGATGTCGTCGCCGAAATTGAGATTGAGCTCGCCCTTCGGCGCGAGCAGCACAACGAGCGCCGATATGTTCTTCGCGAACATCTGGCTGGCGTGATAGGCGAGATCGCTCGATATGTGGAGCGGTGCGATTATCGTGACGTCGTGCGTCACGATGGTCTCGCCAGGCACAGTAAGCTCGCAGTTTCCGCCTTGCTCGCCGGCGAGATCCACGATCACCGATCCAGGGCGCATCGCCTTGACCGTCTCCGCGCTCACCAGAACCGGCGCCGCCTTTCCGGGCACGAGTGCGGTTGTGATGATCACGTCGGCCTGCAACGCGTGGTTGTGGATCAATTCTTTCTCGCGCGTGATGTGCCGATCGCTCAGCTCCCGCGCGTAGCCGCCGGCATCCTGAGCATCCTCGAGATGAACATCGAGCTCGACGAAAGTCGCGCCAAGGCTCTGTACCTGCTCCTTGACCACCGGCCGCGTGTCGAATGCCTCAACGACGGCTCCGATACGACGCGCTGTAGCTATCGCCTGCAAGCCGGCGACGCCGGCGCCAATCACGAGAACTCGGGCGGGACGCACTGTGCCCGCGGCGGTCATGAGCATGGGGAAGAACTTCTGGAGTGCATTCGCGGCGAGGAGCACAG
>Ga0193728_1000726_pt1 | contig 16324 bp, 12 predicted proteins | sample U1c1metaG_FD_143037 | JGI IMG/M metagenome (GOLD analysis project Ga0193728, IMG submission 143037) | Soil microbial communities from a riparian zone of the East river system, Colorado, United States - U1c1 | ecosystem: Environmental > Terrestrial > Soil > Riparian zone | place: USA: East River...
GCCGCCATCCCCCAGCCGGCGGCCAGCCCGGACACCACTGCACCCGCGCCGACGGCTCCCCAACCGGTTACGCCGACGCCGACGCCAACGCCGACGCCAACACCCGTCCCGACTCCGGCCCCCGCCCCGGCGCCGCCGGTCCGCGTCATCGCCGCGGTCGCTCCCGTCGTCGCTGCCCCCGTGCCGGCCGAGCAGCCCAGCGGGCATGACCACGGCCACCAGGGACACGATCCGAAGAAGCAGGCCAACGACAATGGCAACGGCAAGAAGAAGGACCATGTGGACGATGCCGGCACCGCGGTGCTCGCCGCCGTCTTGCTCCAACCGGCGACGGTCGACGAGACGCCGCCGGCCGTGACGATCGACCCTGCGGCGGCGGACGACGTCCCGAGCGGGGACGACGGCCACTCGCACGGCCACGACCACTCGGGCGACCAGGGGCAGAGCGATGGCTAGGATGCACTCATGCCCCGCCTCGGCAAGCTCCGTCCCGGCCCCGTCGGTCTCGCGATCACGTTGTACGACGTGTGGCGCCGGCTGCCGCCGAAGCAGCGCAAGCAGGCACTGAGCCTCGCACGCAAGCACGGCCCGAAGGCAGCGGCGAAGCTGCTCGAGCTGCGCCGCACGCTGAAGCCTCGGCGCTAGATATCTAGGCCACCGCCGGCTCCAAGAGCTCGAGCGTGACCTCGTCGCCGGCGTCGAGCCGCGCGCGCACGCCCCACGGGAGGGTCAACAGCGGATCGGTGTGCGAGAAGTCGACGCCGGCGGCCAGCGGCAGCGTCAAGCCCTCCGTCGCGCGCAGGAGGATCTCGTCGATCCACTCGTCCCGTTCGAAGCCGGACTCGGAATGGATGCGACCGTGCACGAGCCCGACGACCCGGTCGAGCACTCCGGCCTGGCGCAGGTGGAACAGCTGGCGCTCGACCATCCACGGCTTGCCGTACTCGTCGTCCTCCTCGAGGCAGAGCAGTGCGCCGTCGAAAGACGGCTCCCACGGCGTGCCGAGCAGCAGGCGCAACGTGTCCAGATTCCCCGCGACGATCGGGCCTTCGGCGGCGCCGCCCCTCACCGTGCGCCACGGCCGTGCCGACTCGCGCACACGCTCCCTGTCGTCTTCGGTGTCCCACCACAATCGCTCCGAGTATCGGTGCGTGGGCTGCCGGAACACCCCGGCCGCCTCCGCATGCATCGCCACGCGCTCGAACGCGCTCCACGTGTACTCGTGCATGCCGCCGTACTCGGCCCACTGCGGCAGGAGTGCGGGCCCAAGCATGGTCGCGAGCCCCGTGCGTGCGTGGATCGCGCCGTGCAACACCGTGATGTCACTGAAGCCGACGAACAGCTTCGGATTCGCCGCGATGAGCTCGTAGTCGATCAGCTCGAGCAGCTGATTCGCGTTGAAGCCGCCGATCGTGCAGACGATCGCGCGCACTTCCGGGTCGGCGAACATCGCGTGCAGGTCGGCTGCACGGTCGGTCGCCGCACCTGCCGTCCACCCCGTCGCCGTGCGCGCGTGCTCACCGATACGCACGCGGAAGCCGCGCCGCTCGAGCTCCGCGACGCCCCGCTCGAAGCGGCGCGGCACCTGCGCAGCGACCGCGCTCGACGGCGAGACGACGCCAATGAGGTCGCCGCGCGCGAGCCGCGGCGGCAGCAGCAACTGCATTACGCGGAGAGCGCAGACGGAGCGAGCGACGCGCGCACGATGCGGTCCTGCTCGCGCAGATGTGCCGTCGGATAGCCCTCGCTCGGGCTTGCCCGCCAGGGACGGCCGACGTAGAGCAGCGGCACGCCGTCCGGCTTCGCTTCCTCGAGCCGGTGCCGGATCGCCCGCCATGCACCCATGTTCTGCGGCTCTTCCTGCGCCCACACGACCTCGCGCAGGTTCGGGTAGCCGCGCAGCACCGTCGCGGCCTGCTCGACCGGGAAGGGATACAGCTGCTCGATCCGCGCGACCGCAACGCGGTACGCCGAGGCGTGGTCCTCGTGCCCGACGATGTCGTAGTAGATCTTCCCGGAGCAGAGCACGAGCCGTGTCACCTGCTCGCGGTCGGCCTGCACGTCGTCGATCACCGGCTGGAACCCGCCCTGCGCGAGGTCCTCGAGCGTCGAGCCGGCCGGCTTGAAGCGCAGAAGGCCCTTCGGCGTCATCACGACGAGCGGGCGCGCGGTCGCGTCGAGTGCCTGGCGCCGCACCAGATGGAAGTACTGCGCCGACGTCGTGCAGTTCGCGATGCGGATGTTCTCCTGCGCAGCGAGCTGCAGGAACCGCTCGAGTCGCGCGCTCGAATGCTCAGGGCCGTTGCCCTCGTATCCGTGCGGCAGCAACAACGTCAGGCGCGACGTCTCCTTCCACTTCGAAAGGCCGGCCGACATGAACTGATCGATGATGATCTGCGCGCCGTTGACGAAGTCTCCGAACTGGGCCTCCCAGAGGACGAGGGCCTCGGGCGCCGCGGCGGAGTAGCCGTACTCGAACCCGACGCACGCGTACTCCGACAGCGGCGAGTTGTGGATCTCGAATGCGGCTGCAGCTTCGTCGAGATGCTGCATCGGCGTGAACGTTGCGCCGGTGTTCACGTCATGGAGCACCGCGTGGCGATGCGAGAACGTGCCGCGCTCCGTGTCCTGGCCGGTGATGCGGATCGGAATGCCGTCGACGAGGAGCGAAGCGAAGGCAAGCGCTTCGGCCTGGCCCCAGTCGATGCCGCCCTCCGTGAGCGCGGTGCGGCGGCGCTCAAGCTGCTTCCACAGCTTCGGATGCGGCGTGAACCACTCCGGCACGCGCAGCAGCTCCTCGTTCAGCTCGGTCAGGCGATCGGCAGCGACCGAGGTGACGACGGTGTCCGACGTTCCGAACGGGATGCGGCCTTCCGGCTGCGGCGTCGTGGTTGCGGCACCGATGCTCTCCTTCAGTACCTCGTGGGATGCGCGCAGCTGCGACAGCACGTCGGCGAACAGCGCATCGGCCTGCTCCTTCGTGACGACGTTCGCCGCGACGAGGCGTTGCGCGAACTCCTCGCGCACCGTCGGATGCTCTGCGATTGCGGCAGCGAGCAGCGGCTGCGTGTACGCCGCCTCGTCCTGTTCGTTGTGTCCGTGACGCCGGTACCCGATGAGGTCGACGACGACGTCGTGACCGAAGCGCCTGCGGTACGCGAGTGCAAGGCGGGTCGCGGAGATCGCCGCTTCCGGGTCGTCGGCGTTGACGTGAATGATCGGCACGTCGAATCCTTTCGCGAGGTCGCTCGAGTAGCGCGTCGAGCGCCCGTCGGAGGGATCCGTCGTGAAGCCAACCTGGTTGTTGCCGATCACGTGCAGCGTGCCGCCCGTCGAGTAGCCGGCAAGGCCCTGGAGGTTCAGCGTCTCCGCAACCTCGCCCTGACCCGCGAACGACGCGTCGCCGTGGATCAGCACCGGCAGCGCGACGCTCGGATCGTGGTAGCCCTCGCGGGTCGAGCGGTCCGTCTGCTCCGCGCGTGCGCGACCCTCGACGACCGGGTCGACGGCCTCGAGGTGACTCGGATTCGACGCGAGCGTGACGGTGATCTCCCCTGCGCGCGTCGCGCGCGTCCCTTCGGCGCCGAGGTGGTACTTGACGTCGCCGGTGCCGCCCTCGTCGCTTGCGACGACGGCCTCGATCGTCCGCTCGCCCTCGAACTCGCGCAGGATCACGTCGTACGGACGGCCGACCACGTGCGCGAGCATGTTGAGGCGGCCACGATGCGCCATCCCGATCACAACCTCATGTGCGCCTTCGTCCGCGGCGAGCTCGATCGACTCGTCGATCATCGGCACCATCACGTCGAGACCCTCGATCGAGAATTGCTTCTGGCCGAGGAACGCGCGGCGAAGGTACTGCTCCATCCCTTCGACCTGACTGAGGCGTCCCAGCAGCGCGACACGCTCCTCGTCGGAGAGCGGCGTGCGGTAGCGCCCCGACTCGATCGCCTGGCGGAGCCACACGCGCTCCTCGTGATCGGAGATGTGCTCGATCTCGTAGGCGATCGTCCCGCAGTACACCTCGCGCAACCGCGGGAGCGCGTCTGCAAGCGTGTCGCCCTCGACGTACAGGCGCAGTAGGGACGCGGGGATGCGCGCCTGGAGCTCCGGGGTCAGCTTCGGGATGAGGCGCTCGGGCTCGAGTGCCGGATCGCCGGGGGGCTCGGAGCCGAGCGGGTCGAGGCGCGCGGCGAGGTGGCCGTGCATCCGGAAGGCCTTGACGAGCGCCATCGCAGCGGCGATGCCGCCGAGCAGCTCCTCGTCGACGGGAGCGGGAGCGGCGGGAGTCGCGGCCGGCACCGGGGCCGGCGTTGGGGCGGGAGGCGCTGCGACAGGCGCGACCGTCGCATGCCCGTTGCCGCCGTTCTCCTCGATCCGCTCGAGCAGCCGGGCGAGGCCGGGCTGCATCGCGAGCAGCTCGTCCGGCTCGCTCGTCTCGAAGAGCGCACGCCACTCGGGAGACACCGAGCTCGGGTTGTCGAGGTACTGCTCGAGCACGAGTGCCGCGTAGCCCGCATTCAGTCCGTCGACCTCGGGTCGGTACGCCATCTCAGACCCTTTGTAGCAGGGCCGCCCGCTCTACCAGAGCGCGCGGCTCGTCAGGACGGCGATCGCCATCCCGAAGAAGAAACACGCTGCCGCGACCATCACGGCGGCGAACGCGAGCCGGTTGTGACGCCCACCCATGGCCGCGGCGATGAGCGCGACGAGGATCGAAGGAAGGATCAGCCGCAGTGGATGCCAGGCGACCGAGATGAGGCTGATGAAGATCGAGACCGAGGCGAGATAGCCCGCCACCGTCTCGGACGCCCGACGTGGTGCGCGAGCCTCCTCGTAGCCGACGTCGGTCACCGTGCCGCCTCCCTCTCAGAGCGCGCGAGCGCGGTGCGCGGTGCGCGTGGATACGTGCGTGACGGGCTGCCATGCGGGCGCGGCGGGAAACGGCGCGGACGCGAGCCCCAGCCCGGGCCCTGGTCGTCGGAGCCGACGCGGACGGTGACCGTGGAGCCCTCCTCCGGGATCGGCTCGGACTTGATCGCGTGCCACACGACCAGGCCGAGATAGACGATCGGAATCTTGAGGATCACCATGAAGAAAACGAGCTCCCACACCGAGTGCCGGCCCATCGCGCAATCCTAGTCGTCCTCGCGCGGGTCCGCACCCCGGAAGCACACTTCACCGTTTCATTACGGCGATTCGGTTAGGAGCAGGCCCCCGGCGGGGATGGAGAACCTATGAGTCACGAGCAGCTGAAGGCCCTGATGGACCACGGCGGAGAGGTGGGGTGTGTCAACCTGTCCGCGTTCACGGCCGTCCTGCAGGAGCTCGACCTCGACGACGACGAGATCGCGAGCCTCTACGAGAAGCTCGACGAGAAGGGGATCGAGGTGACGGACGACTGCAGCCTGCCCGAGGTCGAGGAGACGACCTACGCGAACGCCGAGGTCGCCGCGATGACGAGCGACTCGCTGCAGCTCTTCCTCAACGAGGCCGGCCGCTACCCGCTCCTGACCGCTGCCGAGGAGGTCGAGCTCGCGAAGCTCGTCGAGTCCGGCGACAAGGCGGCGAAGGACCGCATGGTCAACTCGAACCTGCGCCTCGTCGTGTCGATCGCGAAGAAGTACCAGGGCCACGGCCTGTCGTTGCTCGACCTGATCCAGGAAGGGATCATCGGGCTCATCCGTGCCGTCGAGAAGTTCGACTGGCGGCGCGGCTTCAAGTTCTCGACATACGCGACGTGGTGGATCCGCCAGGCGGTGCAGCGCGGCGTTGCGAACAAGTCGCGCACGATCAGGATCCCGGTGCACATCGTCGAGCGCGAGCAGAAGATCGTCCGCGCCGAGCGTGAGCTGCTGACCCAGCTCGACCGCCAGCCGACAGACGAAGAGATCGCGAAGAAGGCGAAGCTACTCGTGAAGCACGTGCGTGAGGTGCGCGCCGCGGCGCGCACCGTCGCAAGCCTCGACAAGACCGTGGGCGACGAGAGCGACACGTCGTTCGGCGATCTCGTCGCGCAGGACAGCTCCGACGTCGCAGAAGAAGTAGTCGTGGGCCTCGGCGAGGACGCGCTGCATCGCGCTATCGACACGCTGCCCGAGCGCGAGAAGCTCGTGATCATGCTGCGCTACGGCCTCGACCACTCGCGCGACCCGATGTCGCTCGAGCAGATCGGCCGGGAGATAGGCGTCACGCGCGAGCGCGTCCGCCAGATCGAGACGCAGGCACTCGGCCGGCTCGCGCAGCAGCGCGAAGTGGCCGCGCTGTCGCCTGCGGCGTAGCCGACCCGCTACGAGTGCGCGGCGTAGGCGCGCATCGCGTCGACAAGCGCGCCGAGACGGCGCCCCGTGTCGGTGAGCCGGTACTCGGCCCGCGGCGGACGCGTGTCGATGACGCGCCGTTCGAGCACGCCGGCCTCCTCGAGCTCGGACAGCCGCGCTGCGAGCGTCCGAGGCGGAATCGTCTCGAGCGCCTGCTTGAACTCGTTGAAGCGCACGGCACCGGCCTCCGAGGAGGCCCACAGGATTGCGAGCACCCACCGCCGCCCGAGGAGCTCCGCCGCGCGGGCGACGTCCTCGGGCAGCGGCTGACAGGTGCGACACCGCATCAGATGGTTGGCCCTTCGGCCGGGTGCGTCTGGGGATGGCTCAGGCCAAGCCGTGTGGACGGGGCGGCCGAAGGCGAGGCTGGTTGCCTCGCCGAGGCCGCCACGGCCGCACGGCGCAGCGCATGAGCCACCATCCAGACGTGCACTGTCGGAGGGCCAGCCATCGAGCTAGGAGACGATCTGCAGGTTCGGCTGCGGCTTCGGCTCGAGTGCGAGATCGAGGACCTCGCTGAGCGTCATCACCGGATGGAACCGCATCGCCTCGCGCACGTCCGCCGGGACGTCGTCGAGGTCGGCGCGATTGCGCTCCGGAATGATCACATCGGTGAGCCCCGCAGCGTGTGCGGCGAGCACCTTCTGCTTGAGACCGCCGATCGGGAGAACACGGCCCTGCAGCGTCACCTCGCCGGTCATGCCGACGGTGTGCTTCACAGGACGCTCCGCGAGCAGCGACGCAAGCGCGGTCGCCATGGTGATCCCCGCACTCGGCCCGTCCTTCGGGATCGCACCCGCAGGGACGTGCACGTGGAACGAGCGGTTCTCGAACTGCTTCGGATCGACACCGAGCTCCTCCGCGTGCGAGCGGACATACGAGAGCGCGATGCGCGCCGACTCCTTCATGACGTCGCCGAGCTGGCCCGTGAGCATGAGCTCCGTGCCGCCGTCCATCGAGGTGGCCTCGACGAACAGCACGTCGCCACCGGTGCCGGTCACCGCGAGCCCGGTTGCGACACCCGGCACCGCGGTGCGCTCTGCAGCCTCGTGGAACACCTTCTGGCGACCGAGCGCATCGCGGACGACGTCGATCGTCACCGCGACCGGCGTCTCGATAGTTGTCTCGTTTTGGGGGCCGCCGGCGATCTTCGTCGCCGTCTTCCGGAGGATCTTGCCGAGCTCCCGCTCGAGCTGGCGAACGCCGGCCTCGCGCGTGTACTCGGAGATCACGGTGCCGAGAACCTCGTCCTCGACTCCGACCTCGTCCTCACGCAGCCCGTGGCGCTCACGCTGACGCGGCCATAGGTAGTCGCGTGCGATGGCGGTCTTCTCGTCGGTCGTATAACCGTCGAAGCGGATGACCTCCATGCGATCGAGCAGCGGACCGGGGATCGTCTCGGCGACGTTCGCCGTCGCGATGAAGAACACGTCCGACAGGTCGAGCTCGACGTCGAGGTAGTGGTCGCGGAACGAGTGGTTCTGCGCCGGGTCGAGCACCTCGAGCAACGCTGCCGACGGATCGCCGCGCCAGTCGGCGCCGACCTTGTCGACCTCATCGAGCAGGATCACCGGGTTCATCGTCTCGGCATCGCGGAGCGCGCGGACGAGCCGCCCGGGCAGCGAGCCGATGTAGGTGCGGCGGTGGCCGCGGATCTCTGCCTCGTCGCGGATGCCGCCGAGCGACATGCGCACGAACTCGCGGTTCATCGCACGTGCAACCGACTCGCCGATCGACGTCTTCCCGGTTCCGGGAGGACCGATCAGCGTGAGGATGGCGCCACTGCGCTTGTCGTTCGCGATGCCGCGCTCCTGACGCAGCTTGCGGACGGCGAGATACTCGACGATCCGTTCCTTGACGTCGTCGAGGCCCGCGTGGTCCGCGTCGAGCACCTCACGTGCGTTGACCGGATCGAGCGTCTCCTCGGAACGCTTCGACCACGGCACCGACGTGAGCCAGTCGAGGTACGTGCGGATCATTGACGCCTCGCCGGAGGAGTCGCCCATCGACTCGAGCCGCTTCAGCTCGCGCTCGGCCTGCGCCCGGACCTCGTCCGGCATGCCGGCCTCGTCGATCTTCGTGCGGTACTCCTCGACGACGGATCCCTCATCTTCGCCGAGCTCCTTGCGGATCGAGTCCATCTGCTTGCGCAGGAACCACTCGCGCTGCTGCTTCTGGGCGCCGGACTCCACATCCTCGCGGATGCGGCGGCGAACCTGCAGCTCGGCAAGACGCTCACGCTGGTACTCGAGAGCGAGGGTGAGCCGGTCGACGATGTCGACCTGCTCGAGCAGCTCGACGCGCTGCGAGAACGTCACGTCGGGTGCGTAGGCGCAGGTGTCGGCAAGCGACCCGGCGTCCGTGATCGAGCGGAGGAACTGACGGATGCGGTCGTCGGCGTCGCGGATCTCGAGGATCTCCTCGACCACGGCGCGGTACTCCCGCTCCAGCTCGCGCGTCTGCACGGGCGGCGGGTTGTCGTCGGGACGCTCCTCCACCTCTGCGCGGAGGCGGCCCTGGGGGTCGGTGTGTGCGGCGCCGATGACGCCGCGATGCAGGCCGGTCAAGGCGACGGCGACGGAACCGCCGGGGAGGCCGACGCGATCGGTTACCTCGGCGACGGTGCCGACCTTCGCGTACTCCTGCTCATGCCTCGGCACGAGGAGTACGCGTGATTCGTCACCGGCGTCGACCGTCAGCGTGACGGTCATGCCCGGGAACACCACGGTGTCCTCGAGCGGGACGAGCAGCAAGTCGCTCAAAGTCGTTCACTCTCCTAATCGTGTACTAGGTATTCGGATTGTACCTAGTCTTAACGCCCGTCCGTCGCCGAAATTCCCGGCCTGCCCGCTCGGTTTCCTGAAGATTCAGCAACCCACCAAACAGGCACGCTTCGGGCTGACCACTTCTCTGGGGAGGAACGATGGCAGCGCCAAGGCGCCGAATGCAGTCCGCGACCGCTGAGGCCGCATTGTGGGTCCTGATCTTCGGTCTCATCTTCGCCGGCGGGGTCGTCGGCTGGGTCGTCGGCCACTACGCCGGCTCCAACGGCACGAAGACGGTGACGGTCGCCGCGTCGGGCACCTCGGCGACGGGCACCGAGACAATCACCGCAGCGCCGAACTTCTCCGCTGCCGATTTGTCGGCGCTTCCGAGTGCCGATTGGCCGACGGTCGGCGGGAGCCTCATGAACGAGCGCTACTCGCCGCTCAACCAGATCGACACGTCGAACGTGTCGCAGCTGAAGGGCGTCTGGCGCACGCATCTAGACGGTTCGGGCGTCGGCGCGAAGTACTCGGCCGAGAGCCAGCCCGTCGTCTACAAGGGCGTGATGTACGTGACGACCGGCGAGGACGACGCGTTCGCCGTCAGCGTCGCAAGCGGCAAGATCCTGTGGTCGTACAAGTCCGGCATCTCGCAGAAGATCACCACGGTCTGCTGCGGCTGGCTCAACCGCGGCGTCGCGATCGGCAACGGCCGCGTGTATTTCGGGCAGCTCGACGGTAAGGTCGTTGCCCTCGACCAGATGACGGGCAAGCCGCTGTGGACGAAGCAGCTCGTCAAGTGGCAGCTCGGCCAGACGATCACGGCCGCGCCGATCTACATCGACGGAACGATCTACATCGGCGTCGTCGGCGCCGAGTTCGGCACGCGCTCGTTCCTCGAGGCGATGGACGCGGCAACCGGCAAGCAGGTGTGGCGCTGGTACACGACGGCAGGCCCGGGAGATCCCGGCGCGAACACCTGGCCGTCGGGCTCGAAGGAGTACCTGCGCGGCGGTGCGACGATCTGGCAGGCGCCTGCCGTCGACGAGAAGCTCGGCCTCCTCTACTTCTCGACCGGCAATGCCGGGTCCGACTGGTTCGGAGGCCAGCGCCCCGGCAAGAACCTCTATGCCGCATCGATCGTCGCGCTCGACCTGAAGACCGGCAAGCTGAAGTGGTATTACCAGCAGGTCCACCACGACGTCTGGGACTACGACTCCGCGAGCCCCGTCGTGCTCTTCGACGCCGGCGGCAAGCAGGGCATCGCGCAAGCGAGCAAGACGGGCTGGCTCTACATGCTCGACCGGGCGACGGGCAAGCCGCTGTACGGCATTCCCGAGAAGCCGGTACCGCAGAACGCCGCCCAGAAGAGCTGGCCGACGCAGCCGATCCCGTTGAACGGCGAGTTCACGCCGCACGGCCCGGTTCCCACGGCTGACGTCGCACGCGTCAAGAAGGAGGCGGTGGGACCGCTCAAGAAGGTGCCTGTCGTCGTCGCGAAGGGCCCGTTCACGGCGCCGCCGCCGGGCAAGCTCCTGATCTACGGCAACGGGCCGCAGGGCGGCGTCAACTGGCAGCCGGTGAGCTACAACGAGAAGACGCACATGATCTACGTGTGCTCTGCCGTCTCGTGGGTCGGCTTCGAGGCGGCGAACGTGCCGTTCGTGAACAACCAGAAGAGCTACACCGGAGTCGCGGGAGCCGCCGGCGTCGCGTGGCCCGAGGGTACCGGCACGTTCACCGCGATCGACGCGACGAGTGGCAAGACCGTGTGGCAGAAGACGTTCCCGGAGCCGTGCTATGCCGGTACGTCGACAACCGCAGGCAACCTCGTCTTCGTCGGCCGCAACGCGGGCCAACTCGAGGCGTATGACGCAACGAACGGCGACCTGAAATGGAGCTTCCAGACCGGCGCCGGCGCGAACAACACGGCGACGATCTTCCAGCAGGACGGCAAGGAGTACGTCGCGTTCCTGTCCGGCGGAAACTCGCTCGCCGCGACACCGCACGGAGACAGCCTCTGGCTGTTCGGGCTCGACGGCACGATCGGGCCGGCGGCGACGCCCGGCAAGGGCACGGGCACGCAGCACGGCGGCGAAGGCGGTGGCAACGGCGCTGCAACTACGACGGGCAATGCGGCCGCGGGTGCGACGGTGTTCGCGAACAACTGCCAGTCGTGCCACGGTGCCGACGGCCACGGCGGCAACGGCGGGCCCGACCTGACGGGGATTCCGAGTGCGAAGAACTACAACACCGTGCTCGCCCAGGTCCAGAACGGCGGCGGTGGCATGCCTCCGTTCAAGGGCCAGCTGACGGCGAAGCAGATCGCGGACGTCTCCACATACGTGACGCAGAAGATCACGAAGAACAACAAGTAGCGATGAAGGCTGGGCTCATCGGTCTCGTCGCGGCGCTGATGCTGGTGGTCGCCGTCCCGAGCGGGACGGCGACCACTTTGCCGAGCCTCATCTTCCATGTAAGCGTGTCGCTGAGGCCGACGACCGTGACCTTGTCCGCCAAGCAGGTGCGCCGCGGCAACTACGTCGAGTTCAAGGTGAGCAACACCACTGCGAAGCGCAGGCTGTTCACGGTCGCTGCACGCACGATCTCGATCCCCGCCCGGAGCTACCGCCTGCTCGTGGTCTCATTCGACGTCCGCGGCAACTACAGGTACGTGAGCCGCGGCACGACCGGCACGGCGGTCCGCGGCACGTTTCGCGTCGTCTAGATGGTTGACACGAGGACGCGCGTCAGAGCACCTCTTCCTCGACGCCCGCGGCGTCGAGTGCCGCGGCGAGGCTCGGCTGCTCGTCGACACGTACGACGCGTCCGTCGCGCATCGTGACGATCGCTGCGTAGCGTCCGAGGTGATACATGCGGCGCGACTGCAGCGGACGTTCGTCGGTCGGATCGGGTGCAGTGCGCGAGAAGCGCATGCTCAGGACAACGCGGCCGCCGATGCCGATGCAGCGGTCGAGGGTGACGGAGTACTCCTCGGCAAGCCTGTCGCGCAGGATCTCGAGCACGTCGGCCCGGTCGGCCGTGCCCGCCACCTCGCCGACTCCGACCCACTCCACCTCGGGGTCGAGCATCGACTCGATGGCGTCGAGGTCACCGGCAACGAAGGCGCGGTAGCCACGCAGCAGGAGATCGACGTTCGCCTGGCTCATGCGCGAACCGTATCCATCTCAACCTCCGCTCCGGCGTGCTCGATGAGCGCCGGATCGTGCGTCGCGCAGACGATCGCCGTGCCTGTGCGATGCGCGAGGCCGCTGAAGAGCAGCCCGACGGCGCGCGCGTTGGCTTCGTCGAGCCGCGCGGTCGGCTCGTCGGCGAGAAGGAGTGCGGGCCGCGCCGCGAGCGCACGCGCGAGCGCCACGCGCTGGCGCTCGCCCATAGACAGGCGCGAGACGCGCTGCCTGGCGAGCTCCGCGAGGCCGACATCCGCGAGCGAGGCCGTCGCGCGCGCCGTCGCGGCGCCGCGTTCGACGCCACGCAGCGTGAGCGCGAGCTCGACGCTCTCCTGCGCGGTGAGGAACGGAATGAGGTCGGTTCCCTGCGTGACGACGCCGATGCGGTCGCGACGGAGCTCTGCACGGCCGGTCGCATCGAGCTGCGAGATCGTCGTGCTCGTGACGACGACGTCGCCTGCGGTCGGCAGGTCGAGACCGGCAAGCAGATGGAGCAGCGTCGACTTGCCGGAGCCGGATGGACCGGTCACTGCGGTGAGCCTGCCGGCCGCGAAGCCGAGCGAGAGATCGCGGAACACCTCCGTCGCGTGCGCGCCGCGACCGTGCACCTTGGTGAGCGCGAGCGTCTCCGCCACGATCGCGCCCGGCTTCTGCTCGTCGCGCGTGCTTGCGACCGGCACCGTGGCGCGCTCGGAGATACGTACGAGGATGCCGCCCGGCGCCGGCTCGAGAACTGCGCGTGGCGCGTCACCGACGAGCTCCTCCGGCAGGCGGATCCAGCCGCCGCGATTGACGACGGCCTCGACGTTCCCGCCGGGACGGCTCTCGCCGCTGACGCGTCCGTCGCGGATCTGCACGACGCGGTCGGCGACCCGGGCCGACTGAGGGTCGTGGCTCACCACGAGAGTCGTCACGGCGGATTCGCGGGAGAGCTCGCGAATCAGCTCGTAGATCTGCGTCGCGTTGGCGGCGTCGAGCTCGCCCGTCGGCTCGTCGGCGATGAACAGGCGCGGCCGGTGGGCAAGCGCGGCACAGATCGCGACGCGCTGCTGCTGGCCGCCCGAGAGCTCCGCCGGATGCGCATCGCGGCGGTCGAGCAAACCGACGCGCTCGAGCAGGCCGTCAGCGACGCGTTCGCGCTCCGCCGCCGGCGTGCCGAGCAGGGCAAGACGCAGCGCGACGAGCTGCCGTGCTGTGAGCTCGGGCGCGAGCGCGCGCGCGTAGTGCTGGTCCGCGTAGCCGAGCGTCAGCGAGCGGTACGCGGCGAGCGAGCGGCCGCGGAGAGTGCGCAGGTCCTCGCCCCCGACTCGCACCGTGCCGGCCGACGGCCGGTCGAGCGCCGCGAGGATGCGCAGCAGCGTGCTCTTGCCGGATCCGCTCGGCCCGAAGACGACGACGAGCTCCCCCTCCTCCACCGCGAGCGTCAGGCCCTGCAGCGCCACCGACGTCCCCTCCGGCGATTCGAAGATGCGGAAGAGGTCGACCGCCTCGACCGCCGCGCTCACTCGATCCCCTCCGCGAAGCGCCAGCGCGATACCCGCTCGTAGGCGTTGCGCGCGGCAAGCAGCACGGCCAGCGCCGAGACTGCGGCAAGCGCGGCCAGACCGATCCCCGCGATGCGCCAGTCGACCGTGAGCCGGAGCGGCGGCAGCGCGATGCCTGCTCCTGCCGTGACGGTCACGACCGAGACGACGAGAGCGCTGACGACGGCGCCCGCGATGATCCCGCCGCCGACGCCCAGCACGCCGACGATCGACGCGCGCAGCAGCAGGTGCCGACGAAGATCGCGCGGTGTCGCACCCTGCGCCTCGAGGTCGAAGAGCTCGCCGCTCTCGTCGCGCAGGTCGCCGACGACCGTGAGCAGCAGACCGACGGCCGCGAGCGCGGCGGCCACGATGCCGGTGACGAGCAGGAGCGCGAGAGAGCCGCGGGCGAGCGGGTCGCCGCGCAGTGCAGATGCAGTTGCGCGCTGCGACGTAACGTCGAGCAGCGAGAACGGCCGCTGCGCCAGCCGCTCTGCGGCCGCGGGCGGCGCATCGAGCCAGAGCTCACTCGCAGTCGTCGTGCCGGGCTCCACCGTGTTGGCCGCAACGAGCCAGGTCGGCAGGTCGGCGACCACGAGGTTCCCGTCGATGCTCGGGAAATGCCGAGCGACGGCGACGATCTCGGCGTCGATCGTGCGGTTGCCGACGTGCAGAGCAAGCGTGGTCCCCGGCGATGCAGCGCGCGCGAGCGCCGGCGACGCGATCACCGGGACCGGCTGATTCTCGAGCGGCTCGTGCGGGCGCAGGATCGAGTCGGCCGCGCGGTTGAGCAGGTAATGGATCGCACCATGGTCGTTGCGCACGCCGCCGCTGCCGATCCAACCGGGGAGCGGAAGGCCTATCCGGAGCACGCCGGTTGCGGCGTCGGAGACCGACAGTCCTGTGCCGCTCTCCTTGTGTCCCGCCACGAACGCGGCGATCACCGGGAAGGAGAGGCGCACCGCGACGAGCAGCCCGCCGCGTGCCTCGGGAGGAAGCGCGACCGTCACGATGCGCGAGCCGCGCGACAGCTGGCCGAGCGAGAGCGTGGAGAAATCGCCGCGCGGATCCAGCACGACGAGCGCAACGCCGAGCGGGTCGCCGTCGACCGTGAGCGGGATGGTGAGCCGCGCGGCGCCATGGGGAAGCGGAACGCCGCGCAGGCGCGGCGGCTGCGCGGGAGCGACGAGGGCCGCGAGCTCGGACGGCGGCTGCCCGGCGAAGTCGCCGCGCCAGCCGTCGACGCTGGCGATCGACGCGGACGGAAGCGCGAGCAGGGTGAAGTCCCTCCCGGCGCCGCCTGCGACGTAGCCCGAGTCGCGCAGGACCGGCGTGACGCGGCCGAGCGATGCATATTGCTTCGCGGTCGCGGCTTGCTGCACGGACACGAGCTGCGTCAGGCTCTCCTGCAGCACGAACGGTGCGGGCACCGCGTACCGCGCCTGCTCACGTTCGCCCCGCTCAAGCGTTGCGCGATACGCAACGGCGAAGAGCGCGATACCGATGCTGAGCGTGAAGAACACGACGGAAAGCACGACCCGTCCAGGCGAACGCGCGAGCGAGAGCAGCGCGAGACGCAGCGCGGGAGGCGCCCGGCGTCCCGCCCACTCGGCCAGGCGCAGCAGCGGGGTGAGCAGGCGCGCGGCGACGACGGCGAGCACGAAGAGGACGAGGCCTGGCAGAAGCAGGAGCACGACACCGGTGCCGCTGCCGGCGAGGGCGCCCGCATCCGCCTTCCCGCGTGCGAGCGCGAGCAGAACAGCACCGAGCGCACCGAGCGCCGCGATGTCTGCCGCGGTGAGCCGGAGCCCGCCGACGGCGATCGCGTCGGTGCGGAGCGCTGCGAGCATCACGAGCACCGTCACGGCGGCGAGCGCGGCGCCGATCCCAAGCGCCCGCCCGGTGAGCACCGAGTGCTCCACGGCGAGCCCGCCGGGCGCACCGAGGTGCCGCGCGAGCAATGCGCCCGCCCCCGTGCCGGCCGCCCAACCGACGATCGTCGCCGCGATCGTGATCGCGATCACCTCGGTCGCGGTGACGAGCAGGATCTGCGCGCGCCGGGCGCCGAACCAGGTCAGTCGACGGCGAACCGCGAGCTGATCGCGACGCAGGCGCGTCGATGCAAGGACGGCGAACCCGAGGAGCAGCACCGCCGCGTCGCCGCCGAGAATCAGCAGCCGCTCGCCGGCGACGCGGCCTGTCGCGCGCGTCGCAGCGATCGCATCGGTCGGTGCCGAGACGGTGAAGAGATCGGTGGCCAGTTCGAGCCGGGACTGGGCGCGGTCGAGGCGGGTGCCGAACCCCGGCAGCTCCCAGGAATGGAGCGACCGCGGCGCGAGCGGCACGATCCAGCCGTACGTCCGCGCGATCGTCTCGGCGTCGGGCAGCGGCGTCCGCGAGAACCCGAGCACGCCGTTCGCAAGGAGGATCGGCGGCCTCCGTTCACCCGTTGCTGCGAAGTACGCGCTCAACGGCGCGCCGGGGCGGAACGTCGCGCGGCCGACGACGTGCAGGAACGAGAGCTT
>Ga0193728_1000727_pt1 | contig 16323 bp, 18 predicted proteins | sample U1c1metaG_FD_143037 | JGI IMG/M metagenome (GOLD analysis project Ga0193728, IMG submission 143037) | Soil microbial communities from a riparian zone of the East river system, Colorado, United States - U1c1 | ecosystem: Environmental > Terrestrial > Soil > Riparian zone | place: USA: East River...
CCGCCTTTCCTGGGTTGGCGTACAGATGGTTGGCTGAAGGCGCGGCATAATAAAAGATTAAATCGGGATAGGCGCAGTAATCTTTACTGTTCGAAATCGCCATTGACATCTGTCGCGACTGCGGCGGCCGAATCCACAGCAATTACAAAGGCCTCACATGTTCGCAAAAGGAAGCGATTCCTTCCTTCTCGATGATGCTTGCAACGCGGACGGCACATTCGAAGGACGGCGCCAAGAAGCGTCGCTTAAAACAGGCGCTTTGCAGAACGCAATTCTCACGAGTGCCAATTTCTCGATTATCGCTACCGACGAAAAAGGGATCATTCAATCATTCAATGTCGGCGCCGAGCGCATGCTGGGCTATCTGGCCGCCGAAGTTGTCAACAAAATTAACCCCAGCGACATCCATGATCCGCAGGAAGTGATGGCGCGCTCGCAGGCACTGAGCCTCGAACTGGGCACCCAGATTACGCCGGGCTTCGAGGCATTGGCATTCAAAGCTTCGCGCGGGATCGAAGACATCTACGAACTAACCTACATCCGCAAGGATGGAAGCCGCTTCCCGGCGGTGGTGTCGGTCACGGCGCTCCGCGACGCAGAGGACGCCATCATAGGCTACCTGTTGATTGGTACCGACAACACCGCGCGCAAGCAGGCTGAAGAGGCGCTACTCAAAGCGGGGGCCCTGCAGAGCGCCATCTTCAACAGCGCCAACTTCTCGAGTATCGCCACCGATGCGAAGGGTGTCATCCAGATCTTCAACGTCGGCGCCGAGCGGATGCTCGGCTACACGGCTGCCGAAGTCATGAACAAGATCACGCCGGCCGACATTTCCGATCCACAGGAGCTGATCGCGCGCGCCAAAGCGCTGAGCGTCGAACTTGCAACCCCGATCACGCCGGGTTTCGAGGCTCTGGTGTTCAAGGCCTCGCGCGAGATCGAAGACATCTACGAGCTAACCTACATCCGCAAGGACGGGAGCCGGTTCCCGGCGGTTGTGTCAGTCACGGCGCTCCGCGACGGGCAGCACACCATCATCGGCTATCTGTTGATTGGCACCGACAACACGGCGCGCCAGCTGGTCGAGGCGGAGCGGGCGCTGCTCGATCAGGCACTGCAGGATAAAAATGCCGAACTCGAGAGCGCGAAGTTCGTCGCAGAGAAAGCCAACCTTGCGAAATCGGATTTCCTGTCCAGCATGAGTCATGAGCTACGCACGCCGCTCAGTGCGATCCTCGGTTTTGCCCAACTCATGGAATCCGGTTCACCGCCGCCCACAGCCTCCCAGAAGCGAAGCATCGATCAGATTCTCCAGGGCGGCTGGTACTTGCTGGAACTTATCAACGAAATCCTCGATCTCGCGCTGATAGAGTCCGGCAAGTTGTCGTTGTCGCTGGAACCCATCTCGCTGGCTGAAGTCTTGCAAGAATGTCAGGACATGATCGAACCGCAGGCGCAAAAGCGCGGCATCAGCCTGGTCTTTCCTCAGTTCGACACACCATACTTCGTCCAGGCCGACCGGACACGGATGAAGCAAGTGTTGATCAATCTCCTGTCCAACGCGATCAAGTACAACAGGGTTGGCGGATCGGTTGTCGTCGACCACGTCACGAGCATCCCGGGACGCATACGCATTTGTGTCACGGACAGCGGCGAGGGATTGACTGCTGAAAGGATGACGCAGCTTTTCCAACCGTTTCGGACAAGAGGCGAACGGCGAGGAAGGCACAGGCATCGGCTTGGTGACGACCAAGCGGCTGATCGAATTGATGGGGGGCAGCATCGGTGCGGAAAGTACTGTCGGAACTGGCAGTATGTTCTGGATTGAATTGAGTCTGTCAGCAGAACGGCAACCTGCTCACGGCACCGCGATATTTTCAGCCGCCGCCCGTGTGCCAATCCGAATCGACACGTCGCTGCTGCGTACTCTGCTCTATGTAGAGGATAACCCAGCCAATCTGATGTTGATCGAGGATCTCATCGCACGCCGGCCCGATATTCGCTTGCTGAGTGCGCGGGACGGAAACCGCGGCATCGAGATTGCGCGCAACTCCCGGCCGGATGTCATCCTGATGGATATCAATCTGCCGGGTATTAGCGGCATCAAAGCGCTGGGAATCCTTGCTGAAGATCCGACCACGGCGCACATCCCGGTGATTGCACTGAGTGCCAACGCGATACCTCGCGATATTGAGAAGGGCCTCGAGGCAGGGTTCTTCCGTTATCTCACCAAACCCATAAGGGTCAACGAGCTCATGGAGACGCTGGATTTGGCTCTGGAACGCGCAGGGACGCAATCCGGGCGCATCCCTCAAACGGAACTGGAACAATGATAAACGGCACCGAAATATTCAACGCCCGGATACTTATTGTCGACGATCGTGAGGCCAATGTCAGTTTGGTAGCTCAGATATTGAGCGAGGATGGCTATACAGACGTTTCCACAACGACGAATTCGCTGGAAGTCTGTGCACTTCATCAGAAAAATCGTTACGACTTAATTGTACTCGACTTGCAGATGCCTGGCATGGATGGCTTCGAGGTGATGGATGGCCTAAAAGCCGACGAATCAGAAGACTACCTTCCGGTGATCGCACTCACTGCCCAACCCGCCCATAAACGCCGTGCACTACAGGCTGGCGCCAGGGACTTCATTAGCAAACCGTTTGATATCGTTGATGTGACGACGCGCATCCACAATATGTTGGAAGTGCGGCTGCTGTACAAAAAGCTCGGGAATTACAACAAGCTGCTGGAACAGAGGACGTTGCACGACATCACAACGGGTCTTCCAAATCGTAACCTATTCGACGATCGGCTGACGCATGCAATTGCACTGGCCAAGCGCCACACTTGGACGCTGGCGGTGATGTTCCTCGACCTAGATCGCTTTAAATGCATCAATGACGCGCACGGCCACGCCGTGGGCGACCTGGTATTGAACGAAGTGGCAAAACGGCTGTTGCAACACGCTCGAGACGAAGACACGGTGTGCCGTTACGGCGGCGATGAATTCCTGTATTTATTGATGAACCCCCAGGGCAGTGAGAATATTGAACGAATTGCCGGGGCCCTATGGAAAACAATTGGGCAGCCTATTGACGTGGGTGACCAGCAACTTGTCATCAACGCGAGCATCGGCATTGCGGTTTATCCGGGCGGCGGCACTAGCGAAGAAGAATTGATAAGAAACGCTGACACCGCCATGTATCTCGCCAAAAAAGCCGGGGTCGGCTGTATCTTTTTTAACGCACTGGAAATGGAAGGGGCCTCGTCCAGAGAGTCATTTCCCCGAGCAGCCGTTTCCGGTTAGGGGTAAGTGTACGGTTGAGTTGTTAGAATCGATTCGCCGCACCGAAGCACGCGGCGCCCTCGAAACCGCTCATCGATGCCTTGGATACTGCGGCCAAATCTTCCGTTACGCCATTGCGACGGGCAGGGCCCAGCGGAATCACGTCCCCGCCCTTCGCGGTGCACTGCCGCCGGTTAAGAGTACCCACTTCGCAAGCATCACCGATCCGAACGGCATCGGCGGCCTGTACGGCGAAAGAGTATTCGCCTCGCGCGGCGCCATGGCGCGCGCGGCCAAGAGCCAAGGGCGATCCTGAATGCCGGTTTGTCACAGGGGACGTGACAACGGATTCGGAGGTTTCCAACCGAGAATCCGGGAGTCGAGTCAGAGTCACGCCTCTGAATATGTGCCGCATGCACGTTCGCGGCGCAGCCGGATGGCTAATATGACTGTAGAGAGCCAGCGGCGCCTCGATGCTCGGCAACGGACATGCGCAAACAAAACAACTATCTGACGTTCATTCATGCGCGGGCCCGACGGGTACTAGGTGCGGCTCTCATCTGCCTTGCTCTGTGCGCGGGTTCCTACGTGCGCGCAGCCGTCTTCCGATGTGTGGACGCGAATGGCGTCAACACGTACGGCGATCGGCCGTGCGTGCCCGACAAAAACGAGAACCAAGGGCAGGCGCGCGTGGGCGCCTCGTTCGACTTGGAACGGCAGCTCGACAGCGCCAAAACCAAGAAAGCTGCACGGATACTGGATCTTCTTCGCATCGCTCCGTCCGAGCCGGAGACCTTCTTGCTTCAACGAACGGTCGACGACGCGGCTCCGGACCTGGTGCAGGCGCTCGATCCCGACAACGCCAGGTGGACGCCGGCCAACGCGAAGTGGCACTCCGTTCTCGAGTTCGTGAAAGCCGATCTACGCCGCGACGTCCAAACGGCGCTTCGGCGTTCTGCGAGTGACATGTCTCGGGCGGCGGCTCAGCAGTTTGCCGCCCGTGCCGACGAGGCGGATCTGGATGCGGTGCTAACATTTCTCGGAAGCGGGGATGGCGCCCGCTATCTCGCGTTCGAGAGTGAAGTCCGTCACATAGTCTATGATGCGCTCGACTCGCTCCTTGCGCAGGAATCCATCCCGGACCAGACGCCGAGCGCGGCGACGTTACGGCGGCGGCAAGAGCTGCTCTCCTTGACCCTGGATTATCGCATCGTGAAGGACGGCGGCGGACCACCGCTGTCCGATCTCTATGCCGGCTCGGCAGCGGTGGCGGATTATTCCGCGCGGCACGATGGATTGGCCCTCGATGCACTAATCGACGAATACGAGCCGTACTTGCTGCAATTTCACGCCTTCACCGACTCGCCTACGGCGAAAAAGCTGTTCCGCGCACTCGAACCGGCAATGAGAACCTATATGGCTCTCTCGAGCGCGGAGACGGCGAATTTCGCCGAGATGGAGCTCGACAAGTACTTCCCGCGCTGGCGAGCGGTCTACGGGCCGCCCATCAAGTCGACGGCTCGCACCACCGTCATAATTCGCGGACGCATGGTCATGATCTCGCACACGACGCAAATGACGAGCAACGCCGCCGGATCGCCCGAGGGCATGGCCATTGCCTGTGAGCAGCGAGAAGACAACCTGTACCAAAATGCTCATCGCTCAACTCCGGATAACAACACCCAAGCCGCAGCGCTCAAAGCGATTCAGAATCGTTGCCGATCAGAACAGCGTCTCCCTCCCTTGTAAACTTCTAGGAAAAAAATCGCGTCTTCCGAAGGCGCGAGGTGAGGCTCGAAGCGCCGAATAAAGCGAAGCGAAGTGGTCGCAACGTGGCGAGCGCCTGGACCCAGATGTTCAGGTTGGACCGCGAACCCAGCAGGATCGCGCAGTGAAGCGGTAACGGCCAGTCCGCTGGCGCAGCAGGGTGAGTCGCATGTGATTGCTCCTGTTCTAGTACACCGCTCAAAATACGGAGTAGAAGTAGGTTTGCGCCGTCTTCGGCGTCGAACCTCCAAAGGAACGGGAATGTTGCGACCAAAGCTTCTGCTGACAATCACTGCATCCTTACTAGCAGCTGCGTGCGGCGGCGGTGGCGGAAATGCGCCGGCACCGCCGCCGCAGGTGTCATCTACACGCGGGCAACTCATTAAGGATCCGCCGAGCAGACTGAGCTCGACCTCGGCCTCGGCGTTGCTCGCAACGCTGAGCAGCAGCGCGCCAGGTCAAGTGGTGTTGCAGTTCGGCCTTGCGCCGACATGCTCCGTCGATACGTACTATCTGGAGTACAAAACCGTCGGTGCCCGAGGGGAGGACACAACCGCCTCGGCGGCATTGATGATTCCGACGGGGTCCGATCCAATATGCCAGGCCCCGCATCCAATCGTGATCTATGCTCATGGGAAGCGGGTGAACAAGGCCTTCAACATGGCCGATCTGTCGGACGAGAAATGGGAGGGCTTGGCACTCGCCGCGGTCTGTGCGGCTCGTGGTTATATCATGGTGGCTCCGAATTACGCTGGATATGACATTTCAGATCTCACCTACCATCCATATCTCAACGCGGATCAACAGTCCGGCGACATGATGGATGCGCTGACTGCGGCGCACAGCGGATTGTCGGCTATGAACGTCGCGGACAATCACAAATTGTTCGTGACTGGCTACTCGCAAGGGGGATATGTCGCCATGGCGACTCACCGTGCGTTACAAGCAGCCGGCATAACGGTGACTGCCTCTGCGCCCATGTCAGGCCCGTACGCGCTATCCGCTTTCGGGGACGCAATCTTCATGGGCGAGGTTGATGACGGTGCAGTTGAAGACTTTATTATGGTGGCGTCGAGCTACCAACGTGCGTACGGCAATCTGTACTCCGACCCGACCGAAGTTTTCGAAACCGCCTATGCATCCGGAATCGATTCCCTTCTCCCCAGCACGACCGACATCACTACACTCATCGCACAGGGGCGATTGCCCGCGAGCGCCCTGTTCAGCAGCACGCCGCCGACTCCCGAGTTCGCGTCCGTCACCCCCGCGACGGCGCCGGCGAAGCTGGCCGGAGTGTTCGCGGCGGGATTCGGCACGGACAATCTGGTCACCAACGCTTCTCGCCTGAGCTACTTGCGTGACGCCGAGGCTGCACCCGATGGCGGATTCCCGAATTTGACAACGGGCGCGCCGCCTGCGAGCCCGGCAAACACGCTGCGGCAGGATTTGAAGGAGAATGATCTTCGGAACTGGTCACCTGTCGCGCCCATGCTGCTCTGCGCCGGCAATGCGGATCCGTCGGTGTTCTATCTCAACACAAGTCTGATGCAGAATTGGTGGGCCGCGCATGCGCCGGGCAGCCAAGCGACGATTCTGGATGTCGATTCACCCGTGTCAAGCGGCGATGCATTTACAAACATAAAGAACGCTTTTGCCGCCGCCAAGTCACAGATCGCGGCCGCTGCAGTCGCTTCCGGAGCGACTGATGGTGGCGCAGCTGCAGTCTTGCAGGTCTATCACGCCGACCTAGTGCCCTCTTTTTGTCTCGTGGCTGCGGCATCTTTTTTTGGGAACTACTGAGCCCGCGGGGCGGAGAGGCGCGTGGCTGAATGAGCGACATGGATAGTGATACAGCAATACGATTGGCGGCATTCGATGCTCACTTAATCGGCATTGATCCGGATTACCGATTACATGTGTCGTCGCAGTGGATCAGAATGATGGACCGATGTTGGAAGGACTGAAGAAGTTGCAGGGAGCGAGTGTGCATTTGCCTCGGCACGCGCAGGATTATCCGGACCGAGATCGATTGTCGTTGCGGTTTGAGCGGTTTAGGGCGGCAAACTGACAGTTAAAGTATGTTTGCTAAGGTCAGATGCATTTTCGCGGACTTGTAGGTATTATTCCGCGCCCTCGGATTCCCGAGGTATCCCCACGAGGTGCGTCATGCGAATCAAAAAAGAACACCTCGAAGCCAATTGCTTTCGAGGTCAGTAGTAAACGTCGGAAAGGCTTCCCGTCTGAAACTCACGTAAAGCGTGGTGATCGCATCGTGGGCGGTACCAAAGAGCTGATAGAGAAACTCGGTCGCAATGATCCGTGCCCGTGCGGATCTGGCCGGAGATTTTAAGCGTTGTTGCATGTTAAGCGGCGAGTTCGATGGGTCGGACAGGCACTACTATTCTAGATAGGGTGCGACCTAACTCGGCTAAGAAGGCGGAAGCCGGAAGCCGACTCCGCACTACCGCGCCCAGAGAAGACGGTCGCCAGGGTACGGTTCAATTGGCGAAGCGTGATTCGCGTGTAAATTACCACAAGGAAGTGGCAACGGACGGCAGTCCGTAAGGCGACTCAGAGTCACGCCTCTGAGTCGCCGTGTCGAGCGAGGGCAGGAGCCCGAACGGCTCGACCGACGAAGAAAGCCCGGTCAGACGAAGAATACGACTAGCTGCGATCATCGGGCGCCCCTACTGACTGGGGCTTGCAGGAATAATGCCCCTCGGCGAGTTTGGTGACCAGCGAGGCGGCCTTGGCCACACAGTAGGCGTAGCCGCTTTTGGAGGACCAGAGGGTCGTGGTTCTGCCGTTCCGTGTGTAGTCCACGCGGCAAGCCTTGGGCTCGCGCGCTGCGTCGGTCTTGACGACGCTCACCACTCGATTATCGGAGCCGAAGGTGCAGATGAATTCCTCCTTGGATTGGGCCTGAGTAATAGGACTCATCACGAAGAGGAAAATGAGAGAAACGAGTCTTGACGCCATTGGTCGTGCATTCCCAAATTTGGTTGCCGGGCAGGTTGGGTGTCGACATCAACATTCTCTGTCGTTCATTTCAACATCAATGTCATCAAAGATCGACTCCCATCCGGGGGTGACTGCAGGTATTTTTGTGTACGCCAGGCGCGAGCAAGTATCTGATTTGTGTGGGATCACAGATAGGAAGCTGTTCAGCAGAAGCCAGGCTATGGGTGATTTGCCGTCACGAAAAAGCGGCGCATGCGGACAGGAAATCGCGCCCTAGCGCAGGCGCGGCGACCCGTGCAATGGCGGCGAATGCGTTGCGCGGGTGACCATGGACGGTCTCCCTGGGTTTGCGCGCAGCAGGGACTGCACAGCGCAATACCCCGAGCATGCGCGAGGGCGGAGGTGCGAAGCACCGAATAACCCGTCCCTGGGTCGAACGCATGCGTTCGACCCTTGTACGCCCATGCGATATACATGTCGCACCCATGGCCACCCGTTCGACGTATACGTCTCACCCTTCGCGTTCGGGAATCGCCTCGCGGTTTATCCGAAGAGCCCGGCCGACGGGAGAGCCCTTGTGGTCACTGCCAAAGAGGGAAATACTTCAACGGTCTGGACAAGCCCGGACGAAGCGAGGACCAAAATGAATCAAGTCGGGAGGCACTCCCACCGCGCGGCCAGATTTCTACCTACAACAAGAGGACATTGCATGCGTGAATACCTGATGCCGATTTTCGTGGTCGCTGCTCTGGCGCTAGCCGGCTGCAACAAGTCGAAGTCGCCGGAAGATGTGTCGAAGGACGTAGCCAAGGCCGAGCAGAAGGCGAACAACGAGGTAACAAAGAGTGAAGAACGCGCGCAGAGCGCGCTGGATAAATCGTACGAGAAGGTTAATGGCCAGGAGGTTAAATTCAACAACGACGCCGCACGCCAATCCTACAATGTGGCCGTCGCAAAAGCCGATGGCAACCGAAAAGTGGCTCTGGCGACTTGCGAATCGCAGGGCGGCGCTGCTCAAAAGGCATGCAGGGACCAGGCGGAAGCCGACTACAAGGCGGCGCGCGCAGATGCCAGGACCAGCGCCGAGATGGCCGTGCAGCAGAAGTAGCACATCGGTGTGCGGCTCTCGTAATGCGCACCGTGGCCTGATCACGTCCCGTGCCTGCACACTCGCGTTGTGAAACCACGAGGTGCGTATAACTCGCTCCACTTCGCTTGGTCGGAGGGTTCTGAGCAGCACTGTGGCGGAACTAGGAAAAGGAATGCAGATTATCGAGGGGAGAAAGGCGTGTGAGAAGGGGAATGGGTCGGTATCGGCCAAAAGTTGACGGTCAAGGTTCAGAACTGGCTGCCGAAGAGCTGCCGTTCGAGGTTCATCGTGCCCGGTTCGTGCCTGTGAATTCGATTCTGTGAGAACGCGTATCAGTCGATCTCGCGTACCGGACGTTGCAAGGCAGCGATGCACGTAACCACAAGGACCAAGGCCCCAGCTCCGGCGAACATGCCGCGCAAGCTCCACTGTACGGCAACTCCTGCTGCCGCCAGCGACAGCGGCATCAGTCCGAGACTGGCAAACATCAGAACGCTCATGACTCGGCCGAGCTTGGCGCGGTCCACTCGTTGTTGGAACCAGGCCAGCAAGTGCACGTTTAGGAAACCGGCGCTTGCGCTCATCACGAAAAGGACTGGAAATAGGGACCACAATTGGCTAAGCAACCCTATCGACGCTGTGCAGATTCCAACGACCACGCTGACCACGAGCAGAAGCCATCCACGCTTACGCTGTTGACGCGCGGCTGCTAATAAGAGGCCGACCAGGCTTCCTGCCGCGACCGAAGACACCAGAAGACCAAAGGCCGTTGGCGAGCCGAATTCACTTTTTGCCAAGAACGCGAGGCCGACGCTCAATGGACCGGCGATGCAGAAGTTCAACACCGAAACCACGAGCAATAAGGTACGCAAGGCTACGTCGTTCTTTACGTAGCGTAGACCTTCAAGAATAGAGTGGACCATATTGGAGTGGGACTCTGCCGTTTCGACCTGTGGCGGATCGCGTAGCTTAAGAAGCGCGGCGATGATGAAAAGAAAACTGATTGCGTCAATGGAAAGCGCCGATGCGACCCCAAATGCCGCGATGATAATTCCGGCCGGTGCAGGCATCGCAAGCATCGCGAGCTGCTGCGTGCCCTGAGACAGCGCGTTCGCGGCTGGCAATTGCTCAGGAACCACCAGCGAAGGCAACAGGGTCTGCGCGGCCGGCGCTGCAAATGCGTCCGCGACGCCGAAGAAGAAGCTCAGCACGTAGATCTGCCAGACTTCAACGTGATGTTTCCATATGAATGCCGCTAGAGTGGCGACTAGGAGAGTCCGGACAGCGGCCGTAAGAATCATGATTTTGCGGGGTGAGACGCGGTCCGTGACCGCGCCGCCGATGAGCATCAGCGCAGCTCTAGGGATGGCTTCCACCATCATGATTCCGCCAAGGACGGCGCCGGATCCCGTGAGTTGCAGGATGAGCCAGGGAAGAGCGACGAGAAAAAACTGGTCGCCGCATCCCGAAATTGTGTTGCCGACCCACAGGTAACGAAAGTCGCGATTGAATAGGGGATGCCGCGCGTCTGAAGTGCTCATGGGCCTTTCTTCTTTGGTATGTAAATGCGTATTTACATTTACATCTGGGTAAAAGTCAACTAAGATGCAAGCGTGCGTAAACCCGGACAGACGTTGGCGCCGCAACAAGCGCGCAGTAGGGACTCTTTAAGGAAACTACTAAGGGCCGCGGTAGAGGTGTTAGGGCAGCAGGGTGTCGCGGGAACTACCATCCCCCGCATCGCTGCGCACGCCGGCCTGACACCTGGCGCCGTATACCGGCGCTTTCGAAATAAGGATGTCCTACTGGAAACTGCGATTCTTCGCATACTGGAAGATCAAGACAAATTCTTGCTTCTCTCGCTCACCGTCGAGGCTGCCGCCGAGATTCCTTTCCCTACGTTGGCGGAGCAAGTCATCAACAGCTTGGTGGTCAGCTATCGTGCCAATGCCAGTTTGTTGCGCGCGGTGCGGCAGTTCTTGCAGGAAAAAGAGGCCACTTCCTTTTCGAAGAAGGCCGAGAGGCTCCAGATCCGGACGTTTGAACATCTAGTCGGCATCTTCGTTACGAGCGGACGTGAGATTAAGCATGCGGAACCCCGCGCCGCCGCAGCCTTTGGGCTAATGATGGTCATCGGCACGCTGTGGGAGGTCGTCGTAAATTCCGGCGACATCAAGTTATGGAAGGGTCTCCTGCCTAAAGACGATCGGACGCTCAAGGGCGAGCTTACGCAATCTTTTTTGAGTTATTTGGGCGTGGAACGGAAAACCAGGTAGTCGAGAACGGGTCGCGAGAATTTCTTTCGCCTTAAGCTGCCGTTCATCAATGGCCCGTTGCGGTTCGAGAGGCGACTATCGGCCAAGCCAAGAAAGAGACGCAGGCCGCTCGGCGCTGTCGCGCCAAGAAAACAAGAAAAAAGGTCTCCAGGGTGGGTGTTATTGGCGTGGCTACATTCAAGCGCAATTTGCTACAGGGAAGTAGCAACGGAACGATGGGCGTCCTCGACCGAGGTCCGAGAGGCCGACCGGAGTCACGCCTCTGGGCCGCCGTCGTCGAGCGAGCACATGAATGTGCGAACGGCGAGACCAGACGAAGAAGCTATTGCACCGATACCACGCGATCGTCGCGGGACCTCGTTGACGGTAACGTCGTTACGTAAACTGCAATTTTAGCAAGGCCATGTAGGAGCAACGGCAGTAGAAAAAGATCGTCAACCACGCCCAACACCGGAATCGCGAAATTAAAGGGCTCCAACGCAAAGAACCCCAAAGCGAGGGTTGCCGGTAGCAGCCAAGTCGGTCGGTTCGGATGGCGCAACGCCACCCACAACAGCCGGATATCGCTGCCAGTTAGTCGCCACAACCTGAAGATCCTGCGCATAAAATCCTCACTTGGATACGCCTATTTATGTTCGACTCTGCGCATTGAAAGTCGTTCAACCCGAAGGGTGTAATGAGTTTTTCGGCGGCGATAGATCGCGAAAATGAAGGGACATGCGCCGGCCAGCGAGAGGGGAAATGGGTCCGGATTCGGCCATTACTTGCCGATCACTGTACTCAAATGGCCGCCCCGAAGCTGCCGCTGACCCATGCCGAACTGCCGGTTGCGCCATGCGCCGGATTACTCTCGCGGGCCCCCGTCACTCATCCACCGATCCCAGGCAGCAGCGGCGATTCGGGTTATTTCTGCGCCGCTGTCGCCATGATCGCCAGAAATTCCTTTGCCGTAGCGACCTCTGGACGGTCACCGTCAGCATCCTTCCAAAGTGTCAGAAATTCCTGATAGCGTTGTTGGGCCATCTCCTGATCGCCGATTGCCTGCGCCGCTTGAGCGATTCCAAATATTGCCTTGGGGCGGCCTGGCGTGCGTTTGAGAGTTTGCAGGAATTGTTCGAGGGCATCGGCGGGACGATGCAACGCCATCAGCAATGTACCGAAGAGCTCATGGGCGGGAATAATTGGATAAGGCGGCTGCGAGAGGGTGTCAATCCCGTCTTCTATCGCAACGGCTTGCTTCATCTTTGCCACCGCCTCAACTGGATTTCCTGAGGCCTTGGCAGCCAATGCTTGGGCCTGTTTCGCCTGCATGAGGATAATTTGCTGAACGAACGGATGCTGTCCGGGCTCCTGGGCGAGCACAACGAGTTTCTCTGCCGCAACCTTCGCTCCAACTGCGTCCGTGTGGGCTGCCGCGGCCATGGTTTCCAGTTGCAATTTGAGCCCGATGAAATCCCGCGAAGGGACCAGCAACGGAATCTTCGCAGCGCCGTCCCAATCCCCGGCTTCAACGACGTAGCGCGTCAGCATGTCAAAATATCCGTAAACAACGCGGCCCGGAAGCGCATAGATTGTGCGCCCGCGCACGTGCCGCGCTTGCAGGTCCGGTGTATCCGTAGCCGTGTTCTTATCCGGCAACGACTCAAACTGCGCGGCAGTGATGTCGAGCGTTCGTCGGGCATCCCGATAGCGGCCTAACTGAAGGTAGGCGTATTCCAAGTAGTTGAGTGAGTGAAAGTCACGCAACGCTCCGGATTCTCCGGCACGCTGAGCGTCATCTTCAGACACTTTCCACGCTTTCTCATTCGTGGCCGCTGACTCCTCCCAATACCCAAGACGGGTGAAGATGTGTGAAGGCATATGCAAGGCGTGCGGGACTGCAGCGGCGGTCTTGGCGTAAGCACGTGCCACAGTGAGCCCTCGTTCGGCGTGCACCGGGTCGTCATAGGCATGAATCAGGTAGTGCAGCACACCAGGATGGTCTGGAATGTGGGCGTAAACTTCCTCAAAGAGCTTGGCTGCCCTTATCTGGTCGTCAAAACCTTTGGTGCCTTCTCGGGCTGTCCCCAGAATGGCAAGGCCGAAGAAAAGCTTGGTCTCATCGTCCGGATAGCTGGCGTAGGCTGTGGCCATAGCGTCGCGATAGGCTGCGTCGCGCGCGGCTTTCAATCCTGCGCCAGAATCTTTGAACAAAGCGGCGACGGCGTTGAGGTAGAGCCGCTCGCGCGAGGACATTCTCTTCGCCGCCAGTCCTTTTTGCACGAACCCCCATGCGGCCGTTTCGTCGGCGGCGGACGGCGCGTCCCAGAGAGGATGGTTGTACGTCATGGCCGCACCCCAATAGGCCATCGCACACTCCGGATCAGCGCTCGAAACTTGGCGGAAGCCGTCCAGCGCGCGCGCGTACCAGAAGTTATGCAGCAAGGCTAACGCACGGTCAAACTTTGGAGCCACCGTCCGGGCACATGAGATGTGCATATGTGCGCGACCGAGACCCTCTTCAGAGACGGGAGCGGCGTGCACATGTTCTTCAGGCTCCTGACTGATGCGCGTAGCACTCAGGGACGCCACTAGAAGGCAAGATATTGCAAACTGGGCGAAGGGGCTCATGGCGAGTTCCATCGGGCGGCAATCCGCACTTCCCGGGAAACGACCTGATGATATCGAATGTTGACCTCGTTTGTAAGCGGTTGCGCACGCCGTATTGACGGCTACCGCTTCATAACATGCCCATTTATAACGAATGGGCATGTTTTCGGGCGTGCCAAATTGCATGCCTTCAAATGAAGACACGTGTTATCGAACCCCAATGCTCGTAAGGAGAGTTTTCACCTTTTGAGTTCCCGATAACCGACGGTCACCGAGGACGGCAACGGGTCGAGAGGCGCCGCCGAGCGGCGTCACTCTCCTAGTCAGGCCTGTTTCGGTGGATAGGGCGTCCCGTCGCGATGACGGTAACGCTCACTGCCCGGCCCGGCGAGCATGTCGATATCGGAGTAGACGCACCGATCTTGCGCATCCGAATTGCCGATCTCGAGCACCCGGGCAGGTCGTGCTGATTTGTTGATCAGATGATGCCCATCCTCAACGCCACGGGGAAACGCGGCGCAGTCTCCGGCGCGCAGCAGTTCCTCGCCACTGTTGGTCACCAGGGTGAGTTCACCTTCCACGACCCAGATAAATTCATCCTCGTGGCTATGCCAGTGACGTTGGCTCGACCAGCCGCCGGGCTCAAATGACGGTTAGATTCACGCCGAAGGGGGTCAGACCTCCATGCCGCGCCAGGCGCTGGCAGGATTGCAGGCTGCAGGGCAGGTCGAAGGGGTATGGATAGTTGCAGTCGGTTTCGGCCGGGATCGAAGCGACAGCGATCTTCTTCATCGGGGATACCTCCTTGAAGTGTGCGCGAGCGGCGCCGTGCCAAGCGGCATTACACCAATTCCGCAATACGCTCGTCGGGTAATTCTAGTTCGATGCACGCGCGACATTGCGGCGAGAATAGAGAAAGGGCTGCAGAGACTTTTGAGGGGGAGAAAGGCGCTCGGGAAGGGGAATAGAGCCGGTTTCGGCCAAACCGGTCGTCGGCGCCGTAGATATGGTTGCCTGTAAGCAGCGCTTCGTGTCTTGCGATATTCTATCGAACCGAGAGGACATCCATTGCCACTGGAACGGCCACTTCTTTGGATTCGTCGTTGGCCTAAGGGAATTAACGCATGAACCGCTGGATAAACAAATATGGAACTGTTGCCGTTCTCCTGCTGCTTTTATTTGTCATAAATCCCGAACTGCGGGCTTTCTTATTACTCGCCAATTTCATCGGACTGGATTTGATGATCTTCTTCATCGTAATTCAGCTGCGGTATATGCTGCCGGCGATCCCTTCATACCCATACCCAATGGGTCGCTTCCTGTGCGTTGCTGGCTATACCGCTCTGCGCGTCACGACTCGCGCAGTCGGGCTGCTCTTGGCGCCTGTCCGCGTGTCGGGGGGCTTGACTACATTGCTTTTTGTTTTGTCAAAGAACATGTGGTGCGCGCGTCAAAAACAGGACTTCCAACAAATCTGACTCTGGTGAGCGATTACGAATTGAGACGGTTATGAGCGAGATTCGAAATGGAAATTTTCGCGGCGTACGTCTTTACAGATAAAAGTCGAAAGCCATGAAGCCAACCAAATTGAATCTCTTCCAGACGTTTGTCGTTTGCTGGGCTTTCGGCGCCATGTCTTATCTGACCGATTGCCTGATCGTCTCGGCTCTCGACCATCCGTCCGATGTGCCGTGGATTGAACGCGGGATCTATTCTGGCATTGGTATTGTGTTCACGGTTGGTTGTTTCGTCGCGCCTATTTTAATAGCGATTTCCGACCGGATAGATAGCCAACCACGACGCTAGTAGACTTCTTCGATGCATCCCAGCCTTGATGAAGAAATGCGGGACGGAATGCGCTTTATGCGGGCTGCCTTGAAGGAGGGTCGCAAGGCATTGCCTGACTGTCTTCCGAATCCACCGGTCGGCTGCGTTTTAGTCAAAGGTGATCAAATAATCGCCTCCGGATACACTCAATTGCCGGGCCAGCAGCACGCGGAGGCCATGGCACTTTCCAAAGTTTCCGGCAATTTATCTGATGTCAATGCGTACGTTACCCTTGAACCGTGCTCCTTCTACGGTCGAACCCCATCTTGCGCCAAAGCGCTTATCGATCGAGGTATCGGCCAAGTATTCGTTGCCACTCTAGATCCGGATCCTCGTAACTCTGGCGCTGGAATAAAGCTGCTCGAATCGGCGGGCATCATGGTCGAAATTGGCATGCTGGAGAAAGAGGCGCTCGAAGAGCTAGGGCCGTATTTGACGCGAAGCCTGCGCCGCATGTGATTACAGCGCGCACCTGCCCTGAGCCGGGTTGGATCCGCGCTGTTGGAATCGTCTGATGGCCG
>Ga0193728_1000728_pt1 | contig 16321 bp, 18 predicted proteins | sample U1c1metaG_FD_143037 | JGI IMG/M metagenome (GOLD analysis project Ga0193728, IMG submission 143037) | Soil microbial communities from a riparian zone of the East river system, Colorado, United States - U1c1 | ecosystem: Environmental > Terrestrial > Soil > Riparian zone | place: USA: East River...
GCGAGATTCGTTCCGGTCAGCGTGACCGGCGGCCGGATCCCAGTCGGTCACGCTGACCGGAACGAATCTCGCCGCTGTCCGCTCTGTCATGTTCGGCGGGGCCGCCGCATCGGCGGTCGCTCCGAGCGCCGACGGCATGTCCGTGACCGTGACGACAACCGGTCACGCGGCCGGAGCCGTCGTCGTGCAGGCGACCTCGGCGGATGGTCAGACGGCGAGCCTCGGGAACGGCTACACGTTCACCGCGTCGCCGGCGCCCACGCTTACCGACGTGTCCGAGAAGATCGGCCCGAGCCGCGGCGGCCGCAAGATCGCGCTGACCGGCACGGGGTTCGGCGCCGCGACGGTGACGTTCGGCGGCGTCGCGGCGGCGATCACGGCCGCGACCGCGACCGAGCTCGACATCATCGAGCCGGCGCACGCCGCGGGAGGTGCCGATGTCGTCGTCACCAACGGCGATGGCCAGTCCGCGACGCTCGCAGGCGGGTACACGTTCGCTGATGTTGCGCCGCCGGAGCTCAAGAGACTGACGACGGCGACCGGACCTGCAGCAGGAGGTCAGTACGTCACGATCGAGCTTGGCGACCTCGTGGGCGTCACGCCGAGCGTTCTGTTCGGCGGCGTGCCGGCGATCGTCGTGTCGGTCGGTCCGACGTTCATCTCCGTGAAGACGCCCCCACACGTTGCGGGCGCGGTCGACGTCTCGGTCACCGATAGCGGCCAGGCCACGACGCTCGCGGGCGCCTACACGTTCCAGTAGTCATCGCGGTTGTAGTCACTGGAACGTCGCGAGATAGCCGGTTGCCGGGCCGTCGAGCCACACGAGGAGCTTGTCGCCGACGCTCTGCGCGAGACCGATGAACGTGGCCTTGTCGCGCTGGTAGAACGGTGCCCGCTCCATCCACGGCAGCTCGCACCACGCGAGCGTGTCGAGATCCTCGATGTAGGCGGTGGCCGTGGCAGGCACCGGTGTGTGCGGGATCAGAAGCACGTGCGTCTTGTCGATCGCGACGAACGCGGCCGGCGCGATCGCGAGCCCTTGGCTCGTGCGCAGTGTGCCGGCCTCGAGGTCGATGACGACCTGCGCCGGCGTGCTAGCGCCATGATTGAAGACGACGGTCGAACCTGCCTGCGCGACGTCGTTCGGCGTGAAGAGCTCGCGATCTGCGAACGAGCGCGGTAGCTCGCCGATTTCCTTCCACACGTTCTTGGCGACGTCGTAACGCCAGAGCACGACCCGGGCGCCGGCGCGGCCATAGACGAACATGTACCCACCCGCTGAGAATCCGCCAAGGTCGGCGAGCGCGGGCGGACCCGACGCCATCGGCGTCCATCTCGCGGTCGCGGGATCCAGGACGACACCATCGCTGGCGTGCGCGCTTCCAACCTTGCAGTCGACGTCGGCTTTCGGTGGTGGGCTCGCGCTCGCGGGGCCGCCCCACATCACGAGCTTACCGGCGACGATCTGGATGGTTGGATGCGAGTGCAGCGTGAACGTGGTCGGGACCGACTCGACGCGATTTCCTTTGAACAGCAACATCCTCTCGGGTTGCCGGAGACATCGGTAGGGCAGCAGGACGAGCGTGTCGTCGACGGCCCATTCGAGGTAATCGGAAGGGCTCCTCGGCGTGTTCGCGGACGCAGCCCAGCGATTCGAGGCGCGATCGTACCTGCGAACGACCCAGTGATCCGCTTTGACCTCGGTCGCGAGCATCAGGCTTCGCTTCGTCAGAAAATGCGAGAAGTGCGTGTGCTCCTCGTTCGCGCCGAGGTCGACACCTGCGAGCTCCTGCCATTTCCGTGCGGTCACGTCGTAGGTGCTGAGGTTGTAGTGCGCACGCGTGAGCGAGCCGACCAATAGCATGTTGCCGTCGAGCTTTCCCGCCCCCTTGAACGGTCCCGTTGGCAGCACGTCGAACATCACCTTCTGTTTGCAGGCGGGGAACGTCGTCGACGCGACCGCGGCATCGGTCGGTGGATGGGGACCCGCGGAACCGACGGCCGGACGCTGCTCGGGTGGCGAATTGCACGCGGCGAGCGCGGCAACGATCAGCATCCATGTCCTCATGCGCCGCGAATATACGACTTGGGTTCGATCACGACGGTTGAGAAGGATGAGGCAGTCCGTGCGCTCGGCTAATACGTTTTAGTACGTATTGTCCGCGACCGTCCAAATGCTGCTGGGCCCCCACGACCGAGGGATGTTCGTCTCAAGGAGCTCCAAACACGAATCGAGCAATTTCTTGATACCGCTCCGCCCAGCTCCGGATCACGGTCAGGCGTGTCGATCGACACCTCGAGGGCCACACGTGCCGCACACCTTTCGCGAATGAATCGTGTCTCGAGAGGAGAATCCACATCATGGACATAGGGAGACAGTCATGAAGTTTACCTTCAACGAGCATTCGTATGACGTGGAGCTCGACAACCGCACATCGCTATTGGACTTGTTGCGAGAGCAACTCGATCTTACCGGCACGAAGAAGGGTTGCGACCAAGGCGCGTGCGGCGCGTGCACGGTGCTAGTTGACGGCGAGCGCATCCTGTCGTGCCTTGCACTGGCCGTGCAGTACGAGGGTCGGAGAATCACGACCGTCGAAGGACTGGCCGAAGGAAACGCCTTGCACGTGCTGCAGCAGGCCTTCATCGAGCACGACGGATTCCAATGCGGCTACTGCACGCCGGGGCAGATCTGTTCAGCGATCGGTCTGGCAGCAGAGGCGAAGCGCGGCGTGCCGAGCTATGTCAGCTCCGATCTCGCGGCGGACGTCGTCTTGACGCGAGCGGAACTGCAGGAGCGGATGAGCGGCAATCTGTGCCGCTGCGGCGCTCACAACGGCATCATCGATGCGATCCGCGACACGGTCGCGGGGGCGAGGGCGGAATGAATCCCTTCAGCTATGCGCGCGCCGGCGACACAGCCGAAGCGCTTCAGCTCGGTGCGGCCAGTTCGTCGGCTTATCTGGGCGGCGGCACCAATCTGGTCGACCTCATGCGTGAAACGATCGCGCGGCCGGCAACGCTCGTCGATGTGACCGGGTTGTCAGACACGATCGAAGAGATCGATGGAGGGGGTATCTTGATCGGCGCGGCCGTGCGCAACACGGCGCTCGCAGAGCATCGAGCGATCCGGACCCGCTATCCGATGCTGACGCGCGCGATCCTCGCGGGGGCATCGCCGCAGATCCGGAATATGGCGACCGTCGGGGGAAATCTGCTGCAGCGCACGCGCTGCGTCTATTTTTACGATACGGCGGGTTCGCGCTGCAACAAGCGAGCGCCCGGTACTGGCTGCGACGCACTCGAGGGGTTCAATCGTAACCACGCCATCCTCGGCGCGTCGAGGATGTGTGTCGCGACGCACCCGTCGGACATGTGCGTTGCTCTCGCTGCGCTGGATGCGACTGTTCATCTGCAGGGCGCGCGTGGCGCGCGAAAACTCCCCTTCACCGGGTTGCATCGTCTGCCAGGCGATCATCCGGAGATCGACTCGGTGCTCGAGCCTGGCGAGTTGATCACGGCGGTCGAACTGCCTGCGTTGCCGTTCGCGAAGACCTCGACCTATCGGAAGGTGCGTGATCGGGCGAGCTACGCCTTCGCACTGGTGTCGGTCGCCGCCGCACTGCAGTTGGACGGTGATCGGATCGCGGATGTGCGGATAGCGTTCGGCGGGGTCGCCCACAAACCGTGGCGCGCGTTGAAAGCCGAGGCGGTACTGCGCAACGGTCCCGCAACCGCGCAAGCGTTCCGCGCAGCTGCGATCGTGGAGCTGGCCGACGCGAGACCGCTTCGCGACAACAGCTTCAAGGTCGAGCTCGCCACGCGTACCCTCATCGCCGTCCTCGGCGATCTCGCCGGAGTAGCAGCATGAGCGTCGTCGACAAGGTCAAAGGCGCCGTACAGTCCAAGGTGCAGGCAGCGATGGCAAAGCTGGTGCCGCACGCCCCCGACAAGTGGATTCCGGGTGGCGTCCCCGATCCGCTCATTGGCCGCGATCACGGGTCGACGGCCCGCTCAAGGTGCAGGGCGCCGCGCGCTTCGCCGCGGAGGTGCCACTCGACAACATGGTCTACGCCGCGCTTGTCTACGGGACGATCGCGAGCGGTCGTATTGCGACCCTGGAGTGTGAAGCCGCCGAGGCCGCACCCGGCGTTGTGCTCGTAATGACGTACCTCACTGCCCCGCGGCTGAAGAGCCCCGCGGTATTCGGTTCCACGCCCACCGCCGCCGCCAGCAGCGATCTGCCGATCATGCAGGACGACCGTGTCCACTGGAATGGCGAGCCGATCGCGATCGTGCTCGCCGAGACGCAGGAACAGGCGGACTACGCCAAATCACTGATCGTGGCGACCTACACGCTCGAGACGTCGACGACCTTGTTCGCCGCAGCACAGGCGGCGGGGAAAAAGCCAGGCGTGTTCATGGGCCAGTCCCTGTTGACCGAGATCGGCGATGCCGATGCGATGTTCGCAGCGGCGCCCCACAGGGTCGACAATGTCTATCGTACGCCGCGGCACAATCACAACGCGATCGAGCCGCATGCAGCCACGATCCTGTGGAAAGGAGACGAGATCATCGTCCATGACACGACGCAGATGGTCACTGGCGAAGCGGCGACCATCGCCGACGTGTTTGGTCTGAAGGCCGAACAGGTGCGCGTGCTCTCGCCCTACATCGGCGGTGGTTTCGGTGGCAAAGGCATGGGAGCCCACCAGATCCTGGGCGCTGCGGCCGCACGATTGATCGGCCGTCCAGTGCGGGTGACGCTGTCGCGCGAAGGTGTCTACCGCATCATCGGCGGTCGGACGTTGACCGAGCAGCGAGTCGCGATCGGCGCACAGGCGGACGGTCATTTCAGTGCGTTGATCCATACCGGCAGCTCGGCGATGACAACCCACAACAACATGCCCGAAGCCTTCATTGTGTCGGCACGCCCCAGCTATGCCGCGGACAGCTTCAGACTGTCGGTCGAGACGGTCACGATGAACATGGTCGCCAATGTCTTCATGCGCGCGCCGGGGGAGTCGGTCGGCAGCTTCGCGCTGGAATCGGCGATCGACGAGTTGGCGATCGAGCTGGCGATGGACCCGATCGAGCTTCGCATCCGCAACGAACCGGACAAGGATCCAACCTCGGGCTTACCGTTCTCGTCACGCCATATTGTCGAAGCGTGGCGTTTGGGCGCCGAACGGTTTGGCTGGGACCTGCGTAGCGCCAAGCCCGGCGAGCGACGGGAGGGCGAGTGGCTGATCGGCATGGGCTGCGCCACGGCGACCTATCCCTACTATCGGATGCCGGGCGCCGAATCACGGATCACGTTAACCCGCGACGGCACTGCGATCGTCGAGGTCGCGGCGCACGAGATGGGCATGGGCACGGCAACGACGACCGCGATGGTGGCAGCCGATCGGCTCGGGCTGGCACTCGATCGGGTCGAGGTTCGCTATGGGGACTCGATCATTCCGGGCGCGATCCTTGCCGGAGGATCGCAGCAGACCGCCGCGATCGGGGGGGCGGTGATCGCTGCGCATCGCGCGCTCGTCGCCGAGCTCCTCAGGCTTGCGGGGAGGGATTCGCCGCTCGCCGGCTTGTCGGTGGACGAAGTCCGAAGCGAGAACGCTGGCCTTGCCAAGCTCGGCGAGCCGTCTCGCCGTCAAGGCTACGCGTCCATTCTGGAGCATGCCGAACGCGATAGCGTGATCGTCCACGAGAAGGCGTCGCTACCGCTCGAGATGATGCACTGGTCGATGCACTCGTACGGCGCGATGTTCTGCGAGGTACGGGTCAGTGCGGTGACCGGTGAGATCCGCGTCAGCCGTTTCTTGGGCTCCTTCGACACTGGGCGCATCCTCAATCCCAAGACCGCACGCAGTCAGTTTCGCGGCGGCATCATCATGGGGATGGGGATGGCTCTGATGGAGGAGACTCAATTCGACGAGCGTAACGGCCGGATCATGAATCCGAGCCTTTCCGAATATCACATTCCGGTACACATGGACGTCCCCGAGATTGACGTGATCTGGACCGACATCCCCGATCCTCACACGCCGATGGGAGCGCATGGCGTCGGCGAAATCGGGATCACTGGTGTAGCCGCGGCTGTCGCCAATGCAGTCTTCAATGCGACCGGTCGGCGTGTGCGCGAGCTGCCGATCACGCTGGACAAGCTGTTGTGAGGGCGCTCCGCGCTCTGTATCGTTACGTCGCTTTCACCGCTTCGACCTCGAGCTCGAGATCAATCCTCGTCCCGACGACGACTCCGCCGCCATCGAGCGGAATGTTGAACTTCATGCCCCAGTCCTCCCGGTTGATGGAGGTCTTCGCCTGGAACGCCGCGCGCTCGCCGCCCCGTGGGTCCTTGCCCTTGCCCTCGAAGGTGGCGTGCAGGTCTACTTCCTTGGTGACGCCGTGAACGCTCAGATCGCCCTTCACGAGGTAGCCCTCGCCGGTCTTGGAGATCGACGTGCTCTTGAAGGTCGCGGTCGGAAACTTCTCGGCGTCGAAGAAGTCGCCCGAGCGTAGGTGTGCGTCGCGCTTGTCCTCGGAGGTGTTGACACTGGCGACGTCGATCGAGACGTCGACCTTAGATCTCGTGAGGTCGGTCTCGTCGAGCTCTAGGGTGCCGTTGAAGTTCGTGAACTTTCCCCGCACCTTTGCGATGACGAGGTGGCGAACCGAGAAGTGGACTCCTGAGTGCGAAGCGTCGATGGTCCAATGGGTCGTAGGCATGGTCTTTCTCCTGTAGGTCCGTTTTTGTTGAGAGCTGCGTGCTGCGGGTCTAGCCATTCGAACGGCGCGGAGGTGCGCCGAAGCGGTAGCTCGAGACGGTGATCGCCCCCATGAAGTCGCTCTGGTGATAGATCGAGGCGCCGACGTCGTCGCCAGCCGCGCCGACCGCGACCATCAGCGGGAGAAGATGATCCTCACGAGGATGCGCGGCACGCGCTGCCGGCGCCGCAGACCAGCGAGACAGGCGCCGCCGACGCTCATCCGGCGACGACTTGATCAAAGTGTCATTGAGCCATTGGTCGAACGCCGCCGAATCCTCGGCCCCGGCACCGCTCCTCATTCCCTGCGTGTTGTGGTAGCTGAACCCGCTGCCGACGATCAGCACGCCTTCATCGCGCAGAGAGGCGATCAGTTCGCCGACCTTCATGTGCTCGTCGGGGTCGTAGTTCGCTCGGAGCGAGAGCTGCACCAGCGGCATGTCTGCGTCCGGATACATCGTATGCATCAGGGTGAAGGTGCCGTGATCGAAACCCCGTTGTGGATCAAGGCTGGAGGCCACGCCGCCACGCTCGAGCATTGCGCGGACCGTCTCCGCCAATGCCGGAGCGCCGGGCGCGTCGTAGCGGATGCGATAGGTGTGCTCGGGAAATCCGGAATAGTCGAACTCCATAGGTGGACGGGCGGCTGACGATAGTAGGAAGCCGCCTGCCTCCCAATGTCCGGAGATCATCAGTACGGCACGGGGCGCCTGTCCGAGCTCACGCCGCACTTCGTGAAGCGACGCCTCGAGCTGGTCATACATCGAGCCCCGTTCGGCCTTCAGCCATGGCCAGGGTCCGCCACCGTGGGAGAGAAAATAGGTCGGCAGCCGCGCTTCTGGGATCATGTCAGTTCCTTGGTCGTGCTGAACATCCGCCACGAGCGTGCACGCGCAGTAGCGAGCACACCCAGCGTGCATCGTGATCAGCGGATGCGTCTTTGACGTGCGGTAGGAGCAACCTTGCTCTGAACCAGAGGGGTGGCGTATCGAGAAAACGCTGTCTTCGCAGTTTCGTGCGGCGGCAGAATTCGCTCGCGCCGCGACGCGATCGCTGGCAGCGCGTCAACGAATGCGCTACCGCCGCGAACGGTCAGGACGTGCAGCGTTGACTTCAGGTCCGAAGGGAACGAGCTGCACTGATTGCAGGCACTCTGTTCACGACGGCGGCCCGGTAGGCTCCGGGAGTCACGCCCATCGTTCGTCGAAACGAAGCCACGAAATGCGAAGGCGACGAATAGCCAATGCTGTAGGCGACCTCGGCGACCGAGCCTTCGCGGCGTCGCAGCAACTCCATCGAGCATTCGAGGCGCCGCGCCATGAGATACTGGTGCGGGGTGTTGCCAGTCGACTGTTTGAAGGCGCGAATGAAGTGGTGCACGCTCAGCCCCGCTGAGGCCGCCAGTACCACGGTGCTGGGCGCCGTCTTCGCCGTGGCCAGCCAGTCGGTGATCAACTCCTCGACTCGGCGCATCGCACCGTGCGCCAGCCCGCCAATCCAACGCTCGCGCCGATAGGACGGAGCTCGCTTGACTAAGCACTCCACCAGTCGCCAGAGCGCGGATTCCATCAGAAGATTGTTGTCTGGGTCTTGTGCATGTGCGGCCACCAGGAGCTGTAGCGTGCCGGCCCGAAGTTCGTGATCGTAACGATCGAAGGAGAGGACACCGATATCGTCGCCTCCGGTGACTTCGTCGAGGCAAGTGGGATCGATGAAGATCTGGACCACATCAGTCTCGCCATCGATCTCCAAGTCCGTCGGGGTCTCGGCGGCGAACACACAGACGCTTCCCGCGCCGACGTCTTGAGAGCTCCCTACGCCGTGTCGCACGACATGTCCGCCCCGCAGGCTGAGGATCACGCGCACGGCGTCGCTGGTGTCCAATCGGAGCTGCGTATCGCCATATCGCCAACGCGCGACCGACGCACGCGAGCTGCACTCAGGACCGATTGCGCGGATAAACACCGGACGCCCGACCGCCGCGGTCGTATCGGCGATGATCTTCATCGATCGAATCGGTTCAACGCGCGCCGGCAACGAATGCTCGCAATGCTTAGTCATGTGCATGTCGCTCGCACGTCCACGCGTCGCCGCCGTTGCAAGCCAACGTCCAGGGCGTTCGCCGAGGAGTACGCAGCGATTGTGCGGCCGCAACGCGCCCAACTACGAGCCGTAGCGACAGATGCAAGCGCACTGCTCGTCCCAGGTGCTCGCAAGTCCCAGGCTTCGCCCTCGTGTCAGATCCGCCCACCGCCGGTTGCGCCGAGCGCCCGTGCACACCCCTCGACCTACGACGAAGCGGCGACGTGATCACGTCGCCGCACGAGCGAATTCTGCCACTGCACGAAACTACGAAGACGGCGTTTTCTCGATACCGCCACCCTTCTGGTTCAGAGAAGGTTCCTCTGCCACCAACTGACGCAGACAGCCTGGGGGAAAAAACCATGAGCCTAGAAGGAAAAAGTGCCCTCGTGACCGGCGCGGCCACCGGTATTGGCGCCGCGATCGCGAAGGGGCTCGCCGCCGCGGGAGCCCGCGTGATCGGTGCCGACATCGCGTGGGATGCGGAGAAAGAGAAAGCGTCGGCCGTCGAGCAAGTCCATTGCGATGTCACCGATCCGTCGAGCGTCGAGCGCTGCGTCGCGGACATCGAGGCGCGTTACGGTGGGGCCGACATTCTCGTCAACAACGCCGCCATGGCGGCGGAGGTCACGCCCAAGCCTTTCGAGAAGATCACGCCCGACGAATGGACGCGGGTCATCACGGTCAATACGCTGAGTCAGTTCCTGTGCACCAAGGCGGTCGTGCCGCTCATGCGCAAGCGAAAGCGCGGACGGATCGTCAATCTGACGTCGGCAACGATCTTCGTCGGCACGCCGTACATGCTGCACTACATCGCGAGCAAGGGCGCGATCGTCGCGATGACACGGTCGCTATCCAAGGAGCTCGGGGGCGACGGGATCACCGTCAATGCGATCGCGCCCGGCCTGACCGTGACCGAAGGCATCGAGCGCAACAGAGCCTATTCGGCCGAGATGCGTGCGGGCGTGGTTGCCACGCGGAGCATCGCACGCGAGGAGCGCGCGGAAGACCTCGTCGGCACCTGCCTGTTCTTGGTGAGCGATGCCGCAAGCTTCCTAACCGGCCAGATCATCGTCGTCGACGGCGGCGCGACGTTTCATTGAACCATCGACTCTCGCTCCATTCTTGGAAGGAAGAGCGCCATGGCCGCTCAGCTGAATCACACCATCGTATGGTCGTCCGACCCAAGAACGTCTGCTCGCTTTCTCGCCACGATACTCGGCCGGCCTGTGCCGGTCCGATTCGGCCACTTCGAAGTGGTGGCGCTCGACAACGGTGTGTCTCTCGACTTCGCTCGTCACGAAGGGCCGATACAGTCACAGCACTATGCGTTCCTGATCGGTGAATCCGACTTCGACGGCGTGTTCGGTCGCATCCGAGAGCACGGGGTCGCGTATTGGGCAGACCCGATGCAGAGACAGCCGGATGCGATCAATCACGGCGACGGGGGACGCGGGGTTTACTTCGCTGACCCCGACGGTCACCTTCTGGAAGTCATCACGCGGCCCTATGGCAATGGCGTCGGCTGAGACTCGCGTTCGACCCAGCGCACGTGATCGTTCTAAGTCCTTCGCGGTCTGCTATCACGCGTGACGCTGGTACCGTTGCGCGGATGAACGAGATCACGCTGTACCAGGCGCCGACGCGGCCCTGGAAGTCACCGAACATGAGCCCGTTCTGCGCGAAGCTCGAGCTCTACCTGCGCATCACCGAGGTGCCGCACAAGCTCGCGGCGGCGAAGTTCACCAAGACGCCGAAGGGCAAGATCCCGTACGTCGACTTCGGCGACGGCGTGGCGATGGGTGACTCCGGGTTCATCATCGAGGAGCTCGAGCGCCGGCGTGTCGCCGAGGGCAAGCCCGCGCTCGACGCCGGCATGTCGCCGCGCGATGCCGCGACCGCCCGGCTCCTCGTCCGCGCGCTCGAGGAGGGCTTCTACTTCGTCGGCGTCTATGGGCGGTGGATACCCGACGCGCCCTACGCGATCGTGAAACAGGAGTTCAAGAAGTTCGTGCCCGGCATCATCGTGCCGGTGATCCGCCGCGGCATGAGGAAGAAGCTCCACGAGCAAGGCACCGGGCGTCACACCGAGGCCGAGGTGATGAAGATCGGCGCCGCGGATCTCGCCGCGTGCGCAGAGATCCTCGGCGACAAGCCGTTCCTGTTCGGCGAGGCGCCGCGCACCGCCGACTGCACGCTGTTCGCGTTCCTCGCCGGGTCGCTCGCGTTCCCGCTCGACACCGCGCTCAAGCACGCGATCCAGAGCCATCCGAACCTCGTCACCTACCACGATCGGATCCGCGAGCGCTGGTGGAAGGACCTCGCGAGCTGAGGCTTTATCGGGACTTGAGATCCAATCCCTTCAACACGCTGTCGAGCACCACCCGCAGAAGAGGCTCCCGCTTCTCGTGCATGTGCTGAGCTACCAGCTTCGGATGATGAAACGCCATCATCGACTCGTGAATGACGTGAGCGATCGCTTCGGGATCCGCGTCTCGTAGCCGCCGCTTGGCGATCGCCTCTTTGGCTAGATCCACGAGCTGGGCGCGCATCGTCTCGAGATGCCGCCGCACGTACGCCTTCTCGATGCTCGACGAGAGATCGAACGACTTGTAGAGCTCCGGGTCATGCTGGATCTTCGCGAGCTTCGCGCGGTGGAGCGTGAGCATCCACGTCAGAATCTTCTCCGAAGGATCTTTGCCGGGTTTCCGGCAGACGGCTGCGAGGCTCTCGTCGATCTGGAGCAGCCAGCGTTCTGAGACCGCATCGAACAGAGCCGACTTGTCCTCGAAATGCGAGTAGAGCGCTGCGTGACTCAAGCCAAGCTTCTTGGCGACGTCGGTCAGCCGGACCTTGTCGAAACCAACCTGGCGCATCTTTACCATCGTCGCTTCGACGGCCTTGTTCCTGATCTCCAGGGCGGTGAGTCCCGTTCTCGGCATTGCTTGCTTCGTGACTGTAGAAGCGAATCCGTCGCGGTTCAAGCCAAACTTACATCCTTGACTGTTTGTAACTTACAAAGTATCAACTTTGAAAGTTAGGAGACGCCGCATGACGACCATGTCCCAACCGCAGACCTACACGCTCCCCGGAACCTCGATACAGCTGAACCGTATGGGCTACGGTGCGATGCAGCTCGCCGGTCCTCACGTCTTCGGGCCGCCCAAAGACGAGAACGCTGCCGTTGCCGTCCTTCGCGCCGCCGTCGAGCTCGGCGTGAACCATATCGACACGAGCGATTTCTACGGCCCGTTCGTCACCAACCAGATCATCAAGAAAGCCCTACATCCCTATCCGCGCGGGCTCACGCTCGTCACCAAGGTGGGCGCCAAGCGCGGCTCGGACGGATCTTGGAATCCCGCGCTCGGCAAGCAGGACCTGATCGACGCTGTTCATTCGAATCTCCGAAACTCGGTCTCGAAGCGATCGACGTCGTGAACCTCCGCGTCGGCGCCCCACTCATTCCGGAAGGCGGCTCGCTCGCCGAGCCGTTCTCGGTGTTAGCGGATCTCAAACGCGAGGGGCTGATTCGCCATCTCGGCGTCAGCACCGTGAGCGCGGCGCAGTTCGCCGAAGCCCAAACGATCGCACCGGTCGTCTGCGTGCAGAACCTCTACAACATCGCCAATCGCACGGACGACGCCTTCATTCGAGAGCTCGCATCCCAACGCATCGCCTATGTTCCGTACTTCCCGCTCGGAGGTTTCACGCCACTGCAATCGTCGACGCTCGACACGATCGCAGCGTCGATTGGCAAGAGCCCCATGCAAGTGGCGCTGGCCTGGCTGCTTCAACGATCGCCCAACATTCTCCTCATCCCCGGTACGTCGTCGGTGAAACATCTCCGCGAGAACCTCGAGGCGAAGGACGTCGTGCTGACGCCAGAGATGGTGGTCCAGCTCGACGCGATCGGAGGGGAGTAGGTGACCGCAGCTCGTTGATCCCGAGCCGAGGACGAAGAGAGCGATTTCTCGATACCGCTTGTCCAGTGCTTGGGACCAAGGTTGCTGTGAAAAGGAGCCACCATGGTTGCCGTCCAGCAGAACGACCGAACCGCGCGCCTGCTCGCCCTGATGAGGAAGGGCGACGACGCGTTCAACTCCCGCGACTTCGATGGAATCGAGGCCGTCCACCACCCCGACATGATCGCGTACATCACGGGCAATGCAGATCCAATCTACGGACGAGTCGCGCACACCGCGGCGATGAAGAAGTTCTTCGCGATCTTCCCCGACATGCGTGTCCACACTCCCTACGCAGTGCAGTTCGGAAGCGGGGACTGGATCACCGTCGTCACCAGGGCCACGGGAACGTTTACAGGGAAGATGGTGCTGCCCGACGGCAAAGTACTCGCTCCGACCGGAAAGGCCTTCGACGTCGAGTTCGGCCAGACCGTCAAGTGGGATGGCGACCGGCTCGTTCAGATAGCCGCGTTCTGGGACGCCGCCTTACAGGCGCGCCAGATCGGCCTCGGATGATGACGTCTAAGGCCGCAATGAATGAACTGAAGTGATTGGTCTATTCACGGTCGCGGCTCTGTAGGTTCCGGGGGTAACACCCAGCCGTCGTCGAAATGACGCGACGAAGTGCGAAGGCGAGGCGTAGCCAACGCTGCTGGAGACCTCCGCGACCGAGCCTTCAGGGCGTCTCAGCAAGTCCATCGCGCATTCGATCCGCCGCGCGATGACGTGCTGGTGTGGCGTGTGGCCCGTCGATCGTTTGAAGGCACGAATGAAGTGGTTCACGCTCAGCCCAGCGGATGTCGCAAGCTCCATGATGCTGGGCGCCGCCCCCGTAACGAGCCGATCGGAGATCAACTCCTCGACTCGCCGCATCGCACGGTGGGTCAGTCCACCGATCCAGCGCTCGCGCCGATAGGACGGAGCTCCCTTGACCAAGTGTTCCACGAGTCGCCAGAGCGCCGACTCCATCAGAAGGTCGTTGTCTGGGTCGTATGCCTGTGCGGCCACCAAGAGCTGGAGGCTACAGGCCTGAAGCTCGGAGTCATGAGTGTCGAAGCAGGGGATGAGGGCAGCGTCGCCTCCGATGACTTCTTCAAGGCACGTCGGATCGATGAAGATCTGGACGACGTCAGCCTCGCCCTCGATCTCCATGTCGGTCGTCGTCTCGGCGGCGAACACACTCACGCTCCCAGCGACGATGTTGCTTGAAGATCCTATTCCGTGTCCTTGTCGGACCACATGGCCGCCCCGCAGGCTCAGGAGCACGCGCACCGCGTCGCTCGGCTCCAGCTCGATATTCGCATCGCCATGCAGCCACCGCGCGATCAACGCACGCGAGCTCGCGTCAGCGCCGATCGCGCGCATCAACGTCGGACGCCCGAGCGCCGCGATCGTATCCGCTACGATCTTCATCGAGGCTTCCGTTCAACGCACATCGCTTCGCGTGCGATTACGCAATCCGCAAGCCAATCGTCAGACGCACGAAGGCGAGTCAGCTCGGCCGTTGACGACCGAGGACGGTTCGCTTTGACATGCGATTTGCGACGAGAAGATGAGGAGGGAGCGCCGTCGGCCCGCTTCTCTCGTCCGATGCGTACAACTACGCAGCGCCGAGATCCCACTGGGCGCTCGCGCACGACGAGCGCCATCGTCGCGGCGTCGCGGATTGTTCCAGGCACGGCTCGCAGCGTGCACGAGTGCGACGAGTGCGCTTGCTACCAACCGGCGATCGCGTTGCTACGTTGCAGAAGAGAGCGAGGTCCACCATGGCGAAGACGATCCTTGCAGTCGGCGCAGTCTCGGGCGCGAGCCCCGGACGCTGCGCGCGTACTTCGAAGAGCTCGCCGGTGGACGCCAGCGAGCCGCTCAACACCGATAGGAGAAGCGTCGTATGACCACACGATCTGAGAGCACATTTCATCATCCGCTGACCGGCGCAGACGGCAAGGCCATTGCCGCGATGCGCGTCGAGGTCGCACCGTTCAAGGGCAAGCTGACCGGGCCTAGTGCGCGCGGTCCATTCGACGACATCTTGGAGCACACGCCTGATGCGGAAGGCGTGCGGTACGACAAGCGCGTGATCGGGGGTGTGGCGGGCACCTGGTGCCAGCCGACGCCAGCGCGTGCAGACGCTACGATCCTCTATCTGCACGGTGGTGGGTACGTCCTCGGCTCCGCGCATGCCTATCGGCACTTTGCCGGCCAGATCGCCGCTCGCACCCACACTTCCGTGTTTGTCGCGGACTACCGGCTCGCACCCGAGCACGCGTTTCCCGCGGCCATCGAAGACGCGCACGCGGCGTACCGCGGGCTCGTCGCACAAGGTGCGAAGGACGTCGCGATCGTCGGCGACTCGGCCGGTGGTGGTCTCGCGCTCGTCTTGCTCTCGGTCGTGCAGGCCGAAGCACGTGCAGGTCGAGGCCGCCCTGCGTCTGCAGCCGTCGTGATGTCGCCGTGGACGGACCTGACGCTGACGGGCAAGAGCCTCGACGAGCGCGCGAGTGCTGACCCGATGTTGACGAAGGACATGCTCGCCATCACCGGAGCGAGCTATCTCGTCGGGCACGACGCGCGCGATTCGCTCGTGTCGCCGCTGTACGGCAACCTCGCCGGCCTACCGCCGATCCAGCTCCATATCGGAACGAGCGAGATCCTCTTCGACGATGCACGCCGCTACGCCGAACGCGCGCGCGCGGCGGGCGTCGATGCAACGATTCACGTCTGGGAAGGGATGACGCACGTGTTCCCGGCCAGCGTCGGAGTGCTCGACGCGGCCGACCAGGCGATCGGGTTGCTCGCCACGTTTCTCGACCGCAACTGGAGCGCAAACCTAAAGCTGCCGCCGGATGATCCAACCCGGCATCTGTCGGTCGTCGATCCCGAGGATCCGAAGCTCCGCCACATCAGCATGGTCGGCGACACGTATACGATCCTGTTATCAGGTGCCGACACCGCGGGTCGGTACTGTCTCATCGACATGACGGTCCCGGATTGCGGCGGGCCCGGACCACATCGACATGACTTCGAAGAGATGTTCACGCTCCTCGAAGGCGAGATCGAATTCACGTTCCGCGGCGAGAAACGGCTCGTCAAAGCCGGCACGACCGTCAACATCCCGGCAAACGCGCCGCACTTCTTCACGAACATCTCCGGCAAGACATCGCGGCTGCTCTGCATGTGCGTGCCTGCAGGGCAAGACGACTTCTTCCTGGCCGTCGGCAAAGCCGTCGCGAGCCGAACCACGCTCGTGGCGAAGCCAAGCGATCAGGAGATGGGGGCGTTCATCAAGAAGGCCGCGGAGCTCGCACCGCGATATCGCACCGAGTTGCTCAAGCCATGACGGACCGCATGCAACCGTCGAGTCGCAACAAGACCGTTCTCGTGCTCGGGGCGACCGGGCATCAGGGAGGGGCTACCGCGCGCGCACTTGTCGCGCGTGGCTTCGCTGTCAAGGCGCTCACGCGCGATCCAGACAAGCCGGCGGCGCAGGCGCTCGTGACGCTCGGAGTG
>Ga0193728_1000729_pt1 | contig 16312 bp, 10 predicted proteins | sample U1c1metaG_FD_143037 | JGI IMG/M metagenome (GOLD analysis project Ga0193728, IMG submission 143037) | Soil microbial communities from a riparian zone of the East river system, Colorado, United States - U1c1 | ecosystem: Environmental > Terrestrial > Soil > Riparian zone | place: USA: East River...
ATCCTCGCCGGCGATCACCTCAAGTCCGCGTCGGACCTTGGCGTTCCGATCATCGCGGCGGGGTTGTTCTATCGCGCCGGTTACTTTCGCCAGGGCATTTCGCGCGACGGCTGGCAGCAGGAGACCTATCCCATCCTCGACCCGGACGGGCTCCCGCTGAGCGTGCTCCGCAACCCCGACGGAACGGCAGCCCAGGTAACGCTGGCGCTCCCCGCGGGCCGCGCGCTGTTCGCGCGGATCTGGAAGGTCGCGGTGGGCCGCGTCACCCTACTGCTGCTCGACACGGATGTTCCGGAGAATGAGGAATCTCTCCGTACCGTCACCGATCGCCTGTACGGCGGCGGCGGCGAACACCGGCTGCTTCAGGAACTGCTGCTCGGCATCGGCGGCGTCCGGGCCATCAAGATCCACACCGAGCTCAGTGGCGGTCCCGCTCCGGAGGTCTTTCACACCAATGAGGGTCACGCCGGTTTCCTTGGGCTCGAGCGCATCAACGACCTCATCGGCGGTGGCCTCAGCTTCGACGAGGCGTTGCAGGTTGTGCGAGCGGGAACGGTATTCACGACGCACACCCCGGTGCCCGCAGGCATCGATCGTTTCCCCGCGGACCTCGTCCAGACCTACTTCTCCACCGACCTGCTGCCGGGCGTCGGTGTCGCAGAGGTGCTCGCGCTCGGTGCCGAGAATTACGAGGGCGGCACGGCGGACACCTTCAACATGGCCGTCATGGGACTGCGTCTCGGCCAGCGCGCCAACGGCGTCTCACTGCTGCACGGGGACGTGTCGCGCGGAATGTTCGGCGCCCTCTGGCCGGGATTCGACCAGGACGACGTCCCCATCACGTCGGTGACCAACGGCGTGCACGCTCCGACCTGGACCGATCCTCTGCTGCTCGAGTTGGCATCCACCAAGCTGGGTACCAGCGATACGACCGCTGCGGACTGGGCGAGTGACCAGGTCAGCGACGCCGACATCTGGGCGGTGCGCGGCGCGATGAAGAGGCAACTGGTGGCGGATGCCCGCAAGCGCCTCTCCGCGTCGTGGGAGGAGCAGAACCCAGGCTCGGGCGTTCCCACCTGGTTCTCCGACATCCTCGACCCGGAGGTGCTCACCATCGGGTTCGCACGACGCGTGCCGACCTACAAGCGGCTGACGCTCATGCTGCGCGATCCGGAGCGTCTGCGCGCGCTGCTCACGCATCCGACCCGTCCGGTCCAGATCGTGATTGCGGGCAAGTCGCATCCGGCGGACGAGGAGGGCAAGCGCCTCATCCAGCAGCTGATCGAGTTTGCGGCTGGGGCGGATGTCCGTCACCGGATGGTCTTCCTGCCCAACTACGACATCGCGATGGCGCAGCTGCTGTATCCGGGAACCGACGTGTGGCTGAACAACCCGCTGCGTCCGCTCGAGGCCTGCGGAACGAGCGGCATGAAGGCGGCACTGAACGGCTCGCTGAACCTGTCGATCCTCGACGGCTGGTGGGCCGAGTTCTACGACGGCGAGAATGGCTGGGCCATCCCGACCGCGGATAGCGCTGGCGACGCGAGCGAGCGCGACGACCTGGAGGCCGACGCGATGTACGACCTCATCGAGCACCAGCTTGCGCCGCGCTTCTACGACCGGGGCAAGGACGGGGTTCCGACCCGCTGGGTCGAATCCATCCGCCACACTCTCGCGACGCTCTCGCCGGCGCTGAGCGCCGACCGCATGGTCAAGGAGTACGTGAACCGGCTGTACGTGCCGGCGACCCAGGCCGAGCGCCAGATCTCGGCGAGCGGATACACGCCCGCGCGCGAGCTATCCGCCTGGAAGGCGCGGGTTACCGCGGCATGGCCGAAGGTCCAGGTGCTGCACGTCGAATCTGGTGGAGTGGATGCCGTTCCCCAGATCGGCGATTCGCTGCACGTACGCGCGCTCGTGGCGCTCGACGGGCTAAGTCCCGACGACGTGAGGGTCGAGGTCGTGTACGGCCACTCCCGCGACGGGGACCAGCTGGCCGAGGTCTCTCGCCAGCGCCTTACTCTGGACTCCGCGCCGTCGGATCAACCGGCGACATTCACCGGCACTGTTGCGCTCGATCGTCCGGGGAGTTTCGGGTACAACGTTCGAGTGGTGCCCTCGAGCGAGTGGCTCGCAACTCCGGCGGAGCTCGGCCTGATTTCGGTCGCGCACTAACTCGCGGTTTGAGAGCGCGAGGTTCGAGTGGACGCGCCCGGCGCGCCCACTCGAACCGACACCGCCGGCTACGGTAGGTAGTACGTCGGGTTCGGCAGTTTCACGTCGAGGTCCGCGTGGCCGCCGATCAGATCGCTGAACTGATCGCCGAAGTTCGCGACGATGTCGTAGCGACCGCCGGACCTTGATTCGATGTGTGCTCGCGTCTGCGACTTGTACTCGATCGTCGTGCACTTTCCTGCCACGGCGCAGGTGATGTACGCCGGCTGCTGTGACGCACCGATTCCCGTCCACTTCGTGTAGTAGTTCGCGGCCGTGAACTCGGGGTACCCCACCTTCGCAAGGTTGGCGAGAGTTGCGGCCTTCTGGTTGTCATTTCGACCGGTAAGGCCGATGACCGTACATCCAGCCTTTTTGGCGATTGCCGCGAGGTTTGTCATGGACGGCACGGCGGGGAACAGCTCGTTCTGCACCCAGAAGTCCTGCAGCGTGGGGTCGTAGACGAAGTGCATCGCTCCGACCTCCATGTCGTAGGTCCACAGGGTGGTGTCATCCGCGTCCAGCACGATTGCCGGGTTGCGATGCAATTTCTTGGCGATGAAGCACGCGGCGGCTACTCGCGGCGCCTCGGTCTGGACGATGCGCTTCATCTCAGAAATGTAGGGCGAGACAGACTTGTTGGAGGTGCCGGTCCCCGTGTCTCCGTAATAGGCCGCGATGGTCGCCTTCACGGAGTCGATGTTCGGAATCCCCTCGCCGCCCTGCGTCAATCCACTCGAGCCATCGGCCTTCATCGTGAAGTGCGTGCGCGCCGAGAGCTGCGGCTCCGAGACGCCCGGCAGATCGGGCGACGGCAGGTAGTACGTCGGATTCGGCAGCTTCTGGATTTTGTCCGCAAATCCGCCCTGCAGGTCGGACCACTGGTCGCCGACGTTCAGTGCGACGTCGAAGCCGAGATCCTGCTCCAGGTGCTTTCGGGTGTTGGCCTTGTACTCGACGGTTGTACACGTGGTTGTGGCACAGGTGATGTAGCTCGGCTGGGCTCCCGCGGCCCATTTGACGTAGTAGTTGGACGCGGTGAACCCGGTGTATCCGACGTTGGTCAGGTTCTCGATGGATGCCGTTTGCTGCGTTGCGCTGCGCCCGGTGATCCCGATCACGGCAAAGCCGAGCGAGCGCGCATAGTTCTCGAACGCAACCATCGCGGGCGTTGCCGGGAATCCCTCCGCCAGGATGTCGGCGTTGTTGAGCGTCGGACTGAAGTTGAAGTGCATCTGGCCGACCTCGTAGTCGTAGGTCTCCAGCATCGTGTCATCAGTGTCGAGAACGATCGCGGGCGTCTTGCCCGAGCGCTGCGCCTTCGCATACTCGGCAGGCAGAGCCGCGGTCATAGTGGCGACGATGTGATTCATTTCGGAGATGTAGGGCGATGACTGCTTGTTCGCGATGCCTGTGCCTGGGTCTCCGTAGTAGGTGGCGATGGTCTTCTTCACGATGTCGCTGTTGGGGATGTTTTCACCCCCAACAGTCAGGCCGCTCGATCCATCCGGCTTCATTGTGAACTGCGTTTGCGGTGTGAGGGCGGCCGAGTGAACCGGGCCGGAGTGGTGCGGATCCTGCGCGAACGCGGGTGCGGCACCCGCGAGGGAGCTCCCGACCAACAGCGTGAGGCCCGCCGCTGTCGCGACGAGCCGTCGAATGCGACGGCCGGTTGGCGGTGCGGCGGAGATCGATTCTCGTGATGAAGTCATGATCGCCTTTCGTTGTCTACCCCCGATCGGGGGACTTCTGCCCACCCTAGACGAGAGGGCGCAGACGGTCCACGGCGCGGGCAAATTGCTTTCGACGGTGAAACGGTTTCAGTTCTTGTACCCCGAAACCGTGTGGAAGCGCTCTCACCGCAGCGATTGGGTCCCGTTTTTGTACCCCGAAACAGCTCGCCGCCGTCTGCCTACCTCTTGACAAATCTGCCCTTCGACCAGCACTTTTGTGGAATGAAGTTACCCCCGTATTGGGTGCGCTTACCCTCTTGTCCTCCTTTGTGCGGACTCAATATGGTTCTCAGAGGGGAATCGTAAGAAACCCCTCAACACCCGAACGGTCATTGCGCGGAACACCCGAGTTTCGCGAGACGGCATTCGGCCAGGGTCCCTAGCCCTGGCCGGTAGCCGCTCGCAAGGCCGGATACCTCGCGTGGTGATCCTGATCCGCTGTGATCACGAACCACGAAGGTTGCTTTTCGATGTCAGTGCAGAAGAAGACGATCGCTATCGTCCTCACGATCTCCGCGATTGGGTCGGTGCTCGGGGGAGTATCCAATTCAATCGTGGGTGGCCTCGTGGCTGCGCTTCTGGTTTCGGCTCTGGGTTGGCAGATCGGGTCTGCTGCTCGGAACCGTGGTCTGTGTCGAGCTAACTAGCTCCTCAGCAGCCGGCAGCAACGCCCGTCGGCCCACCGGTCGTCACCGCCCGCGCGTCCCTAGCGCCGGGCGGTGACGCCATCGGCTCTTGTGGGTCAGCGGGCGATCGCGGCGACCGTGGCGCTGGTGATCACGATGAGGTCGGATGGCGCGAGCTCGATGTCGAAGCCGCGCCTGCCACCCGAGACGAAGACGCTGTCGAACAGCTCCGCGGTTTCGTCGAGCACGGTCGGCAGCCGGGTCTTCTGCCCGATGGGTGAGATGCCTCCGACGAGGTATCCGGTCTTCCGTTCCGCGACCGCCGGGTCTGCCATCACGGCGCGCTTACCGGGTACGGCCGCGGCGAGAGCGCCGAGATCGAGCTTGCCTGTCACCGGGACTATGGCGACCACCAGACGGCCGTCGACATCCACCATCAGGGTTTTGAAGACCTGCTCGGGGTCGAGCCCGAGTACGGTCGCAGCCTCCTCACCGAAATTGCGGTTGGCGGGATCGTGATCGTAGGCGTGCTCCGCGAATGGGATGCCCGCAGCCTTCAGGGCCACGGTCGCGGGGGTACTTGCCACAGAGTAATTATCGTGGATCGGGTGTCGGTGACGCCGCCTTCGACGGCTACTCGACCCGAGGGATCGGGTTTGGAGGCAACCTCGGGTTGAGTACCCGCGCGAAGCCGCCGTTATTGGGTCAGGTTTGGGGGCAACCTCGGGTCGAGTAGGCGCGCGAAGCCGCCGTTATCGAGACCGGCCCTGCGGGTTACACCGTTGGGGTCTCGGTGACGCCGCCTTCGACGGCTACTCGACCCGAGGGATGACCGAGCGAGAGGGGAGCCCCTCGGGTGGAGTAGCCGCGGCGGAGCCCGGCGTTATCGACACCGGTCCCGAGGTACTAGCTCGCGCGGAATAGCTGCATGGACGCGCCGGCGATGGCGAACTCGTTGCCCGGGGCATGCTCCAGAGTCTCGTCGGCGAGGTCGTCGCGCGCGGAATCCCACAGCAGCGTGTAACCGGCGACGCCCTCGTGTTCCGGCAGCGTTACCGTGACACCATGCTCGAGGCCGTGCACGACCAGGAGGATGCGATTAAAGGGTTCGAACTCAGGCGTGGATGCCGCCAGATACTGCAGAGTCCGTGCCGTCGGCGAATTCCAGTCCGCCTCGCTCATCGACAGGCCGTCGGTGTTGTACCAGTCCATCTGCGAGGCGGACGGCACGGTCTCGCCGAAGCGCCCGTAGCGAACCGGTCGTAGTGCCGGATTCTCCCGCCGCAGTCGCAGCAGCGTCTTGGTGACGGCGAGCAGTTCATCCTGCCAGTCCTCGCGGTCGCCCCAGCCGAGCCAGGTCAGCTCGCTGTCCTGGCAGTAGGCGTTGTTGTTGCCGCGCTGGCTGCGTCCGAACTCGTCACCCGCGGTCAGCATGGGGATGCCTGCGGACAGCAGCAGCGTGCCGAGGAGATTGCGCATCGCCTTGCACCGGGACGCGAGCACGGCCTCGTCGCGGGTGGGTCCCTCGACGCCGTGATTAAAGGAATGGTTGTTATCCGTGCCGTCCCGGTTGTTCTCGCCGTTGCCGAGGTTGTGCTTCTGGTTGTAGGCGGTGAGGTCAGCCATCGTGAAGCCGTCGTGCGCGGTGATGAAGTTGACGGACGCCATCGGTCCCCGCGCCTCCGAGAACACGTGCGACGAGCCGGCGAGCCTGCGCGCGAAACCACCGATGCCCTGCGCGGCCACCCCATGGTGTCGAGCCGCGGCGATATCGGTGAGCCAGAAGTCGCGGGCACGGTCCCGGTATCCGTCGTTCCATTCCTGCCAGCCGTCGGGGAAGTTGCCGACCTGCCAGCCGCCCATCCCGACATCCCACGGCTCCGCGATCATCTTCGCGCCCGATAGGGCCGGGTCGTGCACGATCGCGTGGAGCAGCGGATGCTCCGGATCGAAGTCCGCGTCCGCATCCCGGCCCAGCGTGGCCGCGAGATCGAACCGGAAGCCGTCAACCTGCACGTCGTTGTACCAGTAGCGCAGCGAATCGAGCACGAGCCGCTGGGCGGCCGGCAACGAAAAGTTGACCGTGTTGCCGCATCCGGTCACGTCGATGTAATCGCCGTCGGCCATCTGGCGGTAATACGACGCGTTGTCGAGTCCGCGCAGGGAGGTGGTTGGGCCACCCGGACCCTCCTCGGAGGTGTGGTTGTAGACGACGTCGAGCACCACTTCGAGCCCCGCCTCGTGCAGCAGCTTGACCATGCCCTTGAATTCGCGAAGCACGGCTCCGGTGCCACCGAACTGGGCCTCGCGACTGGCATAGCTCGCGTGCGGTGTAAAGAAGTTGAGGGTGTTGTAGCCCCAATAGTTGGCGAGGCCCTGCTTGATCAGGCGCTGCTCGGTCACCGACTGGTGCACCGGCAACAGCTGCACGGTCGTGACGCCGAGATCTTTCAGATAGGCGATGGTGCTCTCGTGTGCGAGTGCCGCGTACGTGCCGCGCAGCTCCTCGGGCACACTGGGGTTGGAGCGGGTGAGTCCCCGCACGTGGGCCTCGTAGAGGACCGTGTGATCTTTGCCGATCCGGGCCTTGACCGAGTCGCCCCAGTCGAACGCGTCATCCTGAACGTACGAGCGCCACTCGCCGCTGCTCGATCGTGCGAGACCACGCGCGTACGGATCGATCAGGTTGCGAGTCGGATCGAAGTCGTGCGTTGTGCCCTTGGGTCCGGATGCGCGAATCGCGTAGCGGGCGCCAGCGGCCAGCTTGGATGTGGTCACCGACCAGACATCGCCGTCGCCCTTGGCCAACGGACGCACGGCCGTGACCCAGCTGGGATCCTTGCTGTCGAAGACCACCAGGTCCATGGCGGTCGCGTTGTGAGACCACACCCGCAACTCTCCGCCGCGGGAAGTCGTGCGCACCCCGAGGTTGCGCAGGGGATCGGTCGGTGGCATGCGTTCTAGAGTAGTTACCTTGCAAGTCGGCAATGTTTCGAAGGCTCGCGCAGTCAAAGGGAGCACAGTGGCCATCTACCTCGATCACGCGGCGACGACGCCGATGTCGTCGGAGGTGCTCGCCGCCTACGTGTCGGCGCTGTCGGTCGTTGGCAATCCGTCGTCGATTCACAGCCAGGGCCAGAACGCGAAGCGGATGCTCGAGGAGGCCCGCGAGCAGGTTGCGGCGTCGCTCGGTGCGGATGCCGTCGAAGTGACCTTCACCTCGGGCGGCACCGAGGCGATCAACCTCGCCATCAAGGGCCTCTACTGGGCCCGCAATACCCCGGTCCCTGAGCTGGTCGAAGGGCCCATCCGGTTAACCCCAAAGAGCCCTTCGATAAGCTCAGGGATCCGCCGCCGCATTCTCATTGCAGCGGCCGAACACCACGCCACGATCGATGCCGCAGCCTGGCTTGCCGCATCCGAGGGCGCGATCGTCGAGGAGGTTCCCGTCGACGCGCTTGGCCGCATCGATCTCGGCGACCTCGAGCGGATGCTCGGAGGCGACGTCGCTCTCGTCAGCGTGCTGCTCGCCAACAACGAGGTCGGTACGATCCAGCCCATCCGCGAGATCGTCGCGCTCGCGTCGCGGCACGACATTCCGGTGCACGTCGACGCGGTTGCCGCCTACGGCTATCTGCCCATCGATTTCCATGCCCTGGGCGTCGCGGCAATGAGCGTGTCCGCCCACAAGATCGCCGGTCCAGTCGGCGTGGGCGCCCTGCTGATTGCGCGCACGGCTACCGTCGTTCCGCTGATCCACGGCGGCAACCAGCAACGCGCCCGCTCCGGAACGCAGGATGCCGCGGGCGCCGTGGCCTTCGGAGTTGCGGCGACCCTCGCCGCCGCCGGGATCGAAACGCGGCAGGCCCGGCTGCGCGCGCTGCGGGATCGACTGATCGCCGGCATCCGGACCGCCGTTCCGAGCGCGGTGCTCCGCGGTGACCCGGTCGATCGACTCGCGGGCAACGCGCATTTCACCTTTCCCGGCTGCGAGGGCGACTCCCTCCTGTTTCTGCTGGATGTCGCGGGCTTCTCCGTCTCGACCGGCTCCGCCTGCCAGGCGGGAGTCCCCGAGGCGTCGCACGTTCTCCTTGCGATGGGCGTTAGCGAATCGGACGCCCGTGGCGCCCTCCGCATCACGCTCGGTCCGGAGACGACGGAAGCCGAGGTCGACTCGTTCGTTGCCGCACTTCCCGCCGCGGTCGAGCGGGCATCCAAAGCCGGTCTCGCGGATCGCGCCGTCCGTGCTTAGGGCGCTCGCGGTCGCCGGCGCGCTGGCCGTCGTCTTCGGCCTGGCCGGCTGCAGCCTGGTCGGGTCGAGCCCGAAACCGGCGGCGACCAGCACGGCTCCGTCTGCGCTGGCCTCCCTGGTGCCCACCTACCCGGCCAAACTCACGACCGCAACAGCGAAGAGCGGAAGCGTCGCGGCGGCGGATGCCATCCAGGCGCTCATCGCCACTAGCGAGATCGTGCACGTGGATGACCAGTCGACCGGGTTCGACACGATCGACCAGGGCGTCGCGATGGAAAAACTACTGGTCGAGGCCGGATGGATCGAGCGGGCGGAGAACACGAGCACGTCGGCATACTCCGTGCAGCTCACGACGTATACATCGGCCGGGGTCGCGGCTTTGCTCATTCAGGCGGATGCGACGCCGGGCGCTCCGCCGGTCATCCTGATCGAGCTCGAGAGCCCGGACCTGCCGAAGAAGTAGTGGTGGGGATTTGCGTCGAGCCATGAAGTTGCCGGAACGCGTAAGCGCCGTCGTCTTCGACTGCGATGGGCTCCTGCTTGATACCGAACCCTCGTGGACCGTAGCGCAATCCTCCATCTTCGCCGAGAACGGGTTCGAATTCGGCCCGGAGCAGAAGCGGCTGGTCATCGGCAAGTCGATCTCCGGCGCGTGCGCCGCCATGGCCGAATACTTCGGCAGGCCTGGGACCGGCGATAAGTTGGCCGGTCAACTGATGGACCTCGTTGAGGCTCAGCTCCTGCTGGGGGTCGCGCCGCTTCCGGGCGTGGTCGCGCTTCTCGATGCCCTGGGCGATCGCATCCCGATCGCGGTCGCCAGCAACAGCCCGCGGCGATTTCTTGATGTCTCGCTCCGCGGCTCTGGACTGGACGACCGATTCACGGTCACCGTCTGTGCCGAGGATGTCGAGCATCCGAAGCCGCATCCACAGGTCTACCTGGAGGCGTTTGCCCGGCTTGGCGCCGACCCGGCGCACGGGGTGGCTCTCGAGGATTCGGCCACGGGGATCGCCTCCGCTCGGGCCAGCGGCGCCTTCGTGCTTACCGTGCCCTCGCTGCCCGGCGGGAGCCCGGACGGCGACTATGTGACAGCGTCCCTCGCCGATCCCGTGGTGCTCGACTGGGGTCGCACCGTTCAGCCGATCTAGGCTTCCATCCGATCTAAACTGCCATCCGATCTAAGCTTGACGGCGTGAAGGTTCTGGCGGCGATGAGCGGGGGAGTTGACTCCGCAGTCGCTGCCGCGCGTGCGGTCGACGCGGGTCATGATGTCGTCGGCGTTCATCTCGCCCTCAGCCGGATGCCCGGAACGCTGCGCACGGGATCGCGCGGATGCTGCACCATCGAGGATTCGATGGATGCCCAGCGCGCGGCCAACATCATCGGCATCCCGTATTACGTCTGGGACTTCTCCGAGCGATTCAAGCTCGATGTGGTCGATGACTTCATCGCCGAGTACTCGGCCGGCCGTACCCCGAATCCGTGCATGCGCTGCAACGAACGGATCAAGTTCGCGGCGCTCCTCGAGAAAGCTCTCGCTCTCGGGTTCGACGCTGTCGCGACCGGTCACTATGCGACCATCCTCACCGATGCCGACGGCAACCGCGAGCTGCACCGCGCATCCGCCTGGGCGAAGGACCAGAGCTACGTGCTCGGCGTTCTCACCGCGGACCAGCTCGCGCACAGCATGTTTCCACTGGGGGCAACTCCTTCCAAGGCCGAGGTTCGGGCGGAAGCAGCAGCACGCGGATTCGGCGTCGCATCCAAGCCGGACAGCCACGACATCTGCTTCATCCCCGATGGTGACACGCGCGGCTGGCTCGCTGACCGGGTAGGGGCGCAGCCTGGGGACATCCTCGACCAGAGCGGCACTGTGATGGGGAAGCACGATGGTGCACTCGCCTTCACGATCGGTCAGCGCAAGGGGCTCAACGTCGGGTTCCCGACGGACGACGGCAAACCGCGCTTCGTGCTCGAGATTCGCCCCAAGGACAACACGGTCGTCGTCGGCCCACGCGAGGCGCTCGATCTCGCCGAGGTCGCCGGATCGAAGATCAGCTGGGCCGGGATGCCGCCCGCAGATGCCAGCGTGCCGTTCGATTGCGACGTGCAGATTCGCGCGCACGCCGACCCGGTGCCGGCCGTCGCTGTCGTCCGCACTTCGGCTGGCTCAGGTACCGAACTGGTCATCCGTCCGGTGAATCCGCTCAATGGTGTCTCGCCCGGCCAGTCCGCCGTCATCTACATCGGCACCCGGGTCCTCGGCCAGTGCACGATCGACCGCACGGTCTCCGCCGTCCCCGCGTAGTCCTCCCCTCCGAAAGTACCGATTTGTCGCCAGAGTCACGGTAATTTTCGGCGATCTCGAGACAAATCGGTACTTTCGGGGGTACGCCACCGGGGTCGGGGGTCGGCCGTAAAGTGAGGGTGTGGCGGACAATTACTCACTGGACGAACTCGACGCGGCCAAGGTCGAGGCCGATGGGCTGATCACGCGCATTCTCGAGCTGCGCGAGGCCTATTACGACAAGGATGCCGCGATCGCATCCGACGCAGAGTACGACGGGATGATGCACCGGCTCGAGGAGCTCGAGCGGCTGTTTCCCGAGCTGCAAAGCCAGGACAGCCCGACGCAGACCGTGGGCGGTCCGACCGAAAAGACACTCTTCAACCCGATCACGCACGCCGAGCGGATGCTGAGCCTCGACAACGTCTTCTCGATTGACGAATTCCTGGCCTGGGCGACCAAGGTCGAGCGTGATGCCGGCCGCCGCGTCGACTATCTCTGCGAGCTCAAGATCGACGGACTCGCGATCAACCTTCGCTACGTCAACGGCGTTTTGCAGAGTGCGGCGACCCGCGGCGACGGCGTCGTCGGCGAGGATGTCACGGAAAACATCGCCTATGTGAAATCGATCCCGACGCGCCTCAGGGCCAGCGACGAGGGCGCCAGCAACATCCCGCCGCTCGTCGAGGTTCGTGGTGAGGTCTACTTTGAGGTCGAGACCTTCCGGCGCCTCAACGAAGAGCAGGTCAAGGATGGGGAGCGGATCTTCGCGAACCCGCGGAACGCGGCATCCGGAAGCCTCCGCCAGGTGCGCGAGGGCAAGAGCGCGGCGGGCCTCATCCGCATGGATCGTCGGCTCGCGGGCCTCAGCATGCTGGTGCACGGCATCGGCGCCTGGGCGAATCCGCCGGTCGACAGCCAATCGAAGACCTACCAGCTGCTGAAGGCGTGGGGACTTCCGACCAGTACGCACTATCGCGTCGAGCAGACGAAAGAGGGCGCGGCCGAGTTCATCCGCTACTACGGCGAGCACCGCGACAGCGTCGAGCACGAGATCGACGGCATCGTCATCAAGGTTGACGAGCTCGCGCTGCACGAGGAGCTCGGTGCCACCAGCCGCGCCCCCCGCTGGGCGATCGCGTACAAGTACCCGCCCGAGCAGGTCAATACCAAGCTGCTCGACATCGTTGTGAGCGTCGGACGCACCGGTCGTGCGACCCCGTTCGCGGTCATGGAGCCGGTACGGGTCTCCGGCAGTACCGTTCGGCAGGCCACCCTCCACAATCAGGATGTCGTCAAGGCGAAGGGCGTCCTGATCGGCGATACCGTCGTGCTGCGCAAGGCGGGCGATGTCATCCCAGAGGTACTCGGCCCGGTCGTCGAGCTGCGCGATGGGACCGAGCGCGAGTTCGTGATGCCCACTCATTGCCCAGAGTGCGGCACACCGCTCGCTCCCGCCAAGGAAGGGGATGTCGACCTTCGCTGTCCGAACGCGTTCAGTTGCCCCGCCCAGGTTCGCGGCCGCGTCGAGCACGTCGGTAGCCGTGGAGCACTCGACATCGAGGTGCTCGGCGAGGTGACCGCCGCGGCGCTCACCCAGCCGTACGAACCGGCGGAGCCGCCGCTGCACAACGAGGCGGGTCTGTTCGACCTGACCCTCGAGAGAATTTTCCCCGTCGCCGTGGTCGTGCGCGACAACGAGACGGGGATGCAGAAACTCGACGATGACGGCGAGCTCAAGCGCGAGACCCCGTTCAAGCGCAAGCGGCAGAAGAGAGACGCTGAGTTTGACCCGGACTCAGGAATCTTTGCCGGCGACGCCGGCTACGTGCCGTCGAGCAATGCCACAAATCTCATCGCGAACCTCGAGAAGGCGAAGACCAGCCCGCTCTGGCGCATCCTGGTCGCGCTCAGCATCCGCCACGTCGGGCCGGTCGCGGCGCGCGCCCTCGCCGACTATTTCGGCTCGATCGACGCGATCCGCGCCGCGACGCGCGAGGAACTTGCGGCGGTCGAGGGGGTCGGCGGTATCATCGCGGACGCCCTGATCGACTGGTTTGCCGTCGACTGGCACCAGGACATCATCCAGCGTTGGACGGATGCGGGCGTGCAGTTCACGACTCCCGGTCATCCCGGTCCGGGTGCGGCCGGCGGTTCGGACGGGCCCCTGGCCGGACTCACCGTGGTCGCCACCGGCAGTCTCGAGGGTTTCTCGCGGGAGGGTGCGATCGAGGCGATTATCGCTGCGGGAGGCAAGGCGGCATCCAGTGTGAGTAAAAAAACGGACTATGTCGCTGCCGGGCCGGGAGCGGGGTCAAAGCTCGGAAAAGCGGAGGAGCTTGGGCTGCGAATCATCGACGCAGAGCAGTTCGCACGGCTGCTCGAGGGCGGTCCGGCCGCGCTCGACGCGTGATTCTACTCATACCGTTACCTGCTTTAGGGGGGTGTGTCCCCCATACGGGCGTGTCTACCCCCTAACATGGGACTGCACACCCGTTTGCCTAGGGAATAGAACCGGCGGGCGTGTGAACGAGGGGATTGACCCGAATTGCTGTTTGACGTCGCAGCGCTTCTCATCACCTCGGCGGCAATCGGACCTGCGGCCGAGGCCTCTGCCATGCCCGCAAGCGTCTCCATCAGTGCTCCGCTTGACCCCGGCAACAGCGTTCCGCCCGTCACCATCATCGGTTCGGGCATCCTTGTGGATCCCGCGGCCTTCACGCACGGCATCCCCGTAACGACCTTCGAGATTCCGCGGACCAGCCCGGCCCAGGTGCGGACCCTGAGTGGAATATCCCTCGTACGCGAGCTCGCCGCCCTCTCGTCAGGGCAGATCTCGAAGCTGGTCGCATCCGACCCCGCACTGGTCACGAAACTGCTGGCGTCGCCGCCAGACGCCCGGGATTCCGCATCGCTGTGGTCATCCCTGTCGCCCGCGACCCGCACCAAGCTGGCGACGGCCGCGCCGCGACTCGTCGGCGGTCTCGACGGATTCCCGGTGAATGTTCGCAACGCCGCCAATCGCACCTGGGTGAGCCAGTCGATTGCGCAGCTCAAGGCGAAGCTTCCGAAGGTCGCTGGGCGAGTCCTAGCCGAGTCCGACCAGCACCAGCTGCACATGCTGACCATGCTCGAAGCGGCTCTCAAGCCGACCAAGGGCGGTCCATCCCGCTCGCTGCTCTCGGCCGACCCTGAGGGCGAGGGCAAGGCCGTCATCGTGCTCGGCAACCTGCAGACCGCCGACTACGTCACCTACATGGTGCCCGGGATGTTCTACACCGTCGACGGACAGCTGAGCGCCTGGACCGGCGATGCAGCAGACCTGTACACACAGCAGCAGGATTGGTTGAGGCGTTTGAGCGCGGTCGATCCCGCGGACGCTCACAAGACCGTCGCGGTCGTCGCCTGGATGGGCTACCAGACCCCCGATCTCACGAACATCGGTTCCCTCGATTTGGCCTACCAGGCGCGGGATGCCCTCGCCAGTTCCCTCGAGGCGATGCAGCTCCAGCGCACCGGCCACGAGCCGTACACGACGATCGTTGCGCACAGCTACGGTTCGACGGCCGCACTCATGGCGTTGACCCAGTACGACTTCTCGGTGAACGCTCTGGTGCTCGTGGGCACGCCGGGCAGTTCCGCACAGTCCGCGAAGGATCTGCACGTCAAGAACACGAACGTCTGGGTCGGCGCCGCTGCGTGGGATCCGGTTCCGACGAGCGCATTCTTCGGCAGCGACCCCTCCGCGCCGAGCTACGGCGCACACACGATGGGTGTGGGCGGCGGCACGGACGTCATCACCAAGGCCGGCCTCGGCCAGTCGATCGGGCACAACGAGTACTTCGATCCGGGCACGGAGTCGATCCGTAACATGGCGCTCATCGGCATCGACCACGCCGAGTTGGTCATGCGCGGGGATGCTGCGGACGCGACGCGCACCCTGGCGTCGGCGAAGTAGAGCCAGCGGTCCCTCAGTCGATAAAGGCGAGCGCCAGTTCGGCCCGGGGGCTGGAAATCTTGAGCCCTCCGAGTCCGGACAGGAAGGTGAACCCCGAGCCAACAACGTCGAGAACGTGGGTGTCTGCGGCCTGGTCGTAATCGGTGCAGCGCCCGCTCGCACGTGCGACCAGGTGGCTCGTGACAATTTCCCCGGCGTTTTGGACGTAGTTCGCGGTGAACGTGCGGCATCCGGTCACGCCGGCGAGGGTTCCGTTTTCGCTGAATCGTAGCGTTGCACCGGTCTCCGCAACGGCCGTGGGATTCGCGGTGGCGTAGTAGCTGTCCGGAGCCACTGTCGCGAGCTTCCAGGTGTGGTTGACCACGAGGTTCAGCGGCACGGCGAGGGCGCGCTGGTATCGCAGATCGATGCCACCAGGTGCGAGCAGGTCGAGCACTCCGCCGGTAATGACCCCGCTGCGCACCTGGTTGAGATCGTCGATGTAGCGGCGCTCGATGTCCAACTGCACCTGGGTGCCACAGTGCTGCGCGCGGGGGAGCGTCGCGGTCACCCACAGCGACGATGCCGATCCGTAGACGTGCGCTCGGTAGTCGCTGCAGGTCGAGCGACCAGTCGTGGTGTTGTCGCCGTCGATGGTGAGGCTGATGAGCTGGTTGGCGAGCGGAATCGTGCCGCCGGCATCCGTTGCGTTCAGTAGCTCCCATTGCCCGCGCAATTGAGGATCCGGGCCGCCCTGATCCTGGGGGGCGGCACAGGATGCGAGCAGCAGCAGGATGCAGAAAGCGCCGACGATCGACACCAGCTTCTTCGCCGTGCGCACGAGCCACCTCCCGGGGATGCCGTCAAGCCTTGCAGATGTCAGCTCGCCGCACGCCAGACTATGGGCACATTTTGGTCAAGGTTCGTCACGACGAGGGTGGCCGGATCGTCCTGCCCGGTGGAGCTGACATCGATAAGCAGCGGCCCGTCGAGTAGCAGTGCGGCTTCGTTGGCGAGGGCGCGATCGGCATCGCTGCACCCCGAACCCTGCACCGGTATTACCCGATCTCCGCTCACTGCGAAGTTCTCTCCCTCGATTTGGTAATAGGCGCTGATCGTGACGCAGGCCGAGCTGACGGTGAGACCGTTGGTGCCGTCGAACCTGAGGTGGACCGGATCGATACCCGGTCCGGATGTGACCGCAGGCACCTGCGTCGGGACGGCATAGAGCTGCCAGTCCGAGTTCACGAGCGTGGCCAGGGG
>Ga0193728_1000730_pt1 | contig 16308 bp, 12 predicted proteins | sample U1c1metaG_FD_143037 | JGI IMG/M metagenome (GOLD analysis project Ga0193728, IMG submission 143037) | Soil microbial communities from a riparian zone of the East river system, Colorado, United States - U1c1 | ecosystem: Environmental > Terrestrial > Soil > Riparian zone | place: USA: East River...
GCTTGCAGTTGCCGCCGAGCCGCTCGGATTGCGCCCACGTGAACAGCAGCGGCACCTCGGGGTCGAGGCGATAGGCGATCTCGAACTCGGCGGACGCGGTCTTGTAGTCCTTCGCGTTGAACGCCTTGTAGCCGAGCACGAAGTGCGGGCGCGCATCGGCGTTGAGCGACTGCGCCATCTGCTGCGTGCGCTCGTCGAGGCCGGTCATGTCCTCGTCGGCGTACGCCCGCGTCGCGACGAGCAGGAAGGCGGCAAGAAGGAGCGAGCGCATCTACGGAGGCGGGAGGGCCGAGTCGCGGTTGAGCGGCGCGGTGTGCTTGGGATCGGGTTTCGGCGGCGTGGTGGTCGTCGTGGTCGTCGTCGGGGGCGGCGTCGTGTGGTGATGGTGCTCGTCGGGCTTGATCGTCGGTGGCGGCGCGGTCGTCGTCGTCGAGTGGGTCACCGCCGGGTGCGGCGGCACGGTCGTCGCGGGTGCGTGATGCGGAGGCGCCGGCGTGGCGTCTTCTGGTGCAGCGGCCGGCTTGTCCGTGGCGGTCGGCGCGGCGGCGGGCGCGGTGATCGGCGCTGCGGTCGCGCCTGATCCAACGGCCGATCCTGCGGCTGCATTCGAGCCCGCGACCGGTGGTGGCTCGCGCGCGGGCCGCCGGTCGCCAGCAGCACGATCGCGATCACCGCCATCGCGATCAAGCCGCCGATGATCAGCCGCTTGTGTTGTGCCTCGTTCGGATCCAAGGATCCCGTCGTCTTGTTCTCGCGCCACTCGCGCGGCGCGATCGGGAACGCGGTGGGCTCGCGCGCGTACGTCTGCGCGACGACCGGCAAGTTGTCGGTCGGCATCCGGATCGGTCCCGACGGCTGATGCTGGATCGGCATCGGCGGATGCGTCGACGTCCGCGCGACCACCGGATGCGAGGGCGTGTACGAGGGCTGGCGGGGGACGCCGCCCGACGGGCTCGGCGGCACCGGCATCGGCACGCCCGGCTGCGAGTGGTGCGGCGTGTGATCGAGACGGTTGACGACGACCGACGGCGCGATCGTGACCTGGAGCGGCGGCATCTCGGTCTGCGACGGCCGCGGTGTCGCCGTGCTGATCACACCCTGCATCGTCGGCTGCTGCCGCGAGTCCTCGTCGTCGTCCTCGTCGTCGAGGAACGAGATCTCGTTCTCGCTGACCGGCGTCGTCATTTCGACGATGCTCGCCGACGTGACGTGATCCATGAGCGTGACGCCCGAGGCCTGCGCGCTCTTCCACGCCTTGATCTCTTCGGCGAACAGCTCTTGCATGTGCGAGCGCAGCGCGATCGACGACTGCTTGAGCTTGAGCTCGCGCGCGAGCTCCTCGAGATCGAGCTGGACCTCTTCGGCGGTCTGGTAGCGAGTCTCGGGGTCGTTCGACAGCGCCTTCAGCGTGATCCGCTCGAGCTCCTCGGGACACTCCGGCCGCAGCTCGCGCGGCGGTTGCGGCTTCGAGTTGATGATCAGCTGGATCGTCGCGAGGTCGTTGTCGCCCTTGAACAGGCGCTGCGTCGTGATCATCTCCCACAGCACGATGCCGAGCGCGAACACGTCGCTGCGGCGGTCGACCGTCGAGCCCTTCGCCTGCTCGGGCGACATGTACGCGATCTTGCCCTTGAGCGTGCCGGTCCGCGTCTTGACCGAGCTGGTCGCGGCCTTCGCGACGCCGAAGTCGACCAGCTTGATCGCACCGTCGTACGAGATCAGCACGTTCGACGGCGACACGTCGCGATGCACGATGTCGAGCAGCGAGCCATCCGGCTTGCGGCGCTCGTGCGCGTAGTGCAGCGCGGCGGCGATCGCGTGAACGATCAGCACGGTGTGATCGAGCGGAAACTTCTGATCGAACCTCGCGGTGCGGCGCAGCGTGGCGCGCACGTCCTGGCCGTGGATGTACTCCATCGTGAAGAAGTAGTTCCCGTCGACCTTGCCCATGTCGTACACGTGGGCGATGTGCGGATGATCGAGCGTCGCCGCGAGGCGCGCTTCATCGAGGAACAGCCGCACGAACTTCGGGTTCTCCGCGAAGTTCGGCAGGATCTTCTTCAGGACGACGAGCTTCTCGAAGTTCTCCGGACCGACGGTGCGCGCGAGGAACAGTTCGGCCATACCTCCGCGCGCAAGCTTGCGCAGGATCTCGTACGAGCCAAGGCGAGTTGCCTCGGGCCGTTGAGGATCAGTGGCCGGCACCACCTCCGGATCATAGTCGATGACGCGCTGCAGATTGAAACGATCCGCGGCCGATCATCGCGTGCAAACAGCGGACACCACTCGATCGTCGACTGCACACATGTGTGTGCATGCGTTGCACTTGAGGTGCAGTCACCCGAGATAGACTGCGAGCGTGACGCTCCTGGCCGGCCTGCGCCGCCGCAACGAATGGCTGTGGGCGCCGCTGCTCTACGTGATCGTCGTCGCGTGGATCTATCGCGATCTCTGGCATCACCACGGTCTCGCGACCGGACTCGGTTGGGACACGATCGACACGCACGGGCCCGACCTCGATTTCTTCGCGCGCGATCTGCGCGAAGGCCGATTCTCCCTGTGGAACCCGTACGACAAGGGCGGCTACCCGGTGTTCTGCGATCCGGTGTTCGATCGCTACTACCCGCTGAACTGGCCGTTCGCGGCGTGGGGTGCGCTGTTCGGCACCGGATGGTGGCTCGTGCAGTTGAAGGTGCTCGCGCATCACGTGCTCGCGGCGACACTGCTGCACGGCTTCCTGCGCTCGCGCGGCCTGTCGATCCGCGCCGCGGTGATCGGCGCCATCGGGCTCGTCGCATCGGCGCCCCTATTGACGCACAAGGCGTCGAACATCCTGTGGCCGATCGTGTGGGTGCCGCTCGTGTGGATCGCGATCGACGCTGCACTCGCCCGGCCTAAGTGGTGGCGGGGCGTGCTCGTCGGCGCGGCTCTACTTCTGCCGCTCACCGCGGGCTCGCCACCGGGCGTGGTCTACGCCGCGCTGCTGATCCTGCCGTACGCGGGGCTGCGGTTCGTGCAGCACGTGCGTGCGCATCACACGCGTCCCGAGCTCGTCGCGCTCGCGTGGACGATCGTGCCGGCGCTCGTGATCGCGCTGCTCGTCGTCGCGGTCACGGTGCTCCCGGCGAGCGAGCTGGTCGCGCTGGGCTCGCGCGATCGCCTCGGCACCGGCCCGGGCTTCGCGCTCGGCGGCTCGCTGTACCTGCCGCCAGCGGTGCGTGGCGTGTTCGTGCGCGGCGCCGGCCCGTTCGAGGTCTATTGCGGCACGGCGCTCGTAGTGCTCGCTGCGATCGGCATCGCGCTGCGGCCGCGCGCGGATCGCGATGCGCCGATCGCGTTCGCCGCCACCGCGGTGCTCGGCCTGATCCTGGCGGCGGGCACGACCGCGTTCGTGTTGCCGGTGCTCGTCCATCACGTCCCGCCGTTCGCGCTGCTCCGCGTGCCCGGCCGCTACAAGCTGCTCGCCGCGTGGGCGCTCGCCGCCGGCGCGGGCTATGGCGTCGCCGCGCTCGAGGCCGCGGCTAGCGACGCGGTGCTGCGCAAGCGCGCGTGGATCGTCGCCGCCGTCGCGATCGCGATCACGATCGCGTGTGTGGTGATCGCGGGTGCACCGGAGACGGTGAAGGATCATCCGGCGTGGTGGTCGATCGTCGCGACCGGCGTCGCCGCCGCGCTCGTCGTCGGAGCGACACGATCCGCGCACGTGTTGTGGGCGTTCGCCGTGGTCGTCGCGATCGACGCGCCGCTGTTCACGTTCGTCGAGCCGGGCGCGCCGGTCGCCGCCGAGCCGCGCCAGACCCACGCGCACGACGCCGAGGTCGTCGCGCACCTCGATGGCGCGACCGATCGCTGGCGGGTCTACGACGAATTCGTCCTCGGCGAACGCGCCGGCGCACGACTGCGGATCCGCGACTTCCGCGGCTATCCCGCGGTCGATCCGATCAGCCTGCATCGCTACGTCGACGTGCTCGACTACGCGAAGCAGGAGCCGCGAATCCTCACCGACTTCAACGTGCGCTACCTGTTGCTGCGCCCGCACTGGCGCTACGGCAGCTCGACGAGCTTCCCGCATCTCCCGGCGCCCGGCTTTACCGCGCACGACGGTCTGTACGAAGCCGATCATCCCGCGCCGCTGATCGCGGTGTACGGCGCGGTCACCGTGGTCGCCGATCACGTACTCGATGCCGTGCGGGCTGTGCAAGAACCGGACGGTGAGCGGCGCCGGGCGATCGTCGAAGCAAGCGACGCCGAGGCGCTCCCACCCGAAGCGAGTACCGGCTCACCGAGTGTTTCGGCGGGCACGCTCGAGTCCTACGAGCCCGACACGATCCGGTTCACGGTTGACACTTCAAGTGCAGGGCTCGCAGTGTTGAACGAGCTCGCGTTCCCGGGCTGGTACGTGATGGTCGACGGCGTGCGCACGACGGACATCCGCGTGAACTACTTGCTCCGCGGAGTGTGGGTGAGTGCGGGACATCACGAGATCGTGTGGCAGTTCTCTCCTCTGCATTGGCGATTCCTCGTCGGTGGCTACGCGATCGCGCTGCTAGTCATCCTCGTCGCGCTTGTGTACGGTGCTCGTGACAGGAGGAGGCGATATGAAGTTCCTGATCGTGATCCTAGTAAGCGTGATCGCGGCGTGCGGACCGGCTAAGCGCGGCGATGATGATTTCGGAACCGGCGACGGCAACGGCAGCGGCTGCTCGCAGACCATGTGCTCGCCGGATCTCCACGATGTCGTCGACTGCCACGGCAACGTGCTGCAGACGTGCGCGAGCGATCTCGGCTGCTCGGCCGGCGCGTGCGTCGATCCGTGTCAGGCCGCCGCCTCGGAGACCAGCTCCGTCGGTTGCGACTACTACGCGGTCAATCCCGATTCGTACATCACGACGAACGGCTCGTGCTTCGCGGCGTACATCGCGAACACGTGGACGACACCGGTCTCGATCAATGTCGAGTTCAACGGCCAGCAGCTCGACCCCTCGACGTTCGCGCGCGTGCCGGTCGGCGCGGGCTCGTCGATCACGTATCAACCGCTGATGGGCGGCATGCTGATGCCGAACCAGGTCGCGATCCTGTTCCTCGCGTATCACCAAGGGATCCTCACCACGGCATGCCCGTCGGGAATCACGCCCGCGTACACGGCCGGCGATGCCGCGGTGCACGGCACGACACTCGGCCACGCGTTCCACATCACGACATCGGTGCCGGTCGTCGCGTACGACATCTTCCCGTACGGTGGCGGCACTTCAGCGGTGACGAGCGCGACGCTGCTGTTACCGACCTCCGCGTGGGATACGAACTACGTCGCGGTCGACGCGTACGAGCAGGCGAACGTCCCCGATAGCAACTCGTCGCCGCCGTTCATCGAGATCACCGCGCGCGAGGACGCGACGCACGTGATGATCCGCCCGACCGTCGCGATCGTCGGCGGCACCGGCGTACCGGCCGCGGCTGCGAGCTCGAACGCTTCGTACACGCTCGCGAAGGGCCAGGTCCTCCAGTTCACGCAGAACGAAGAGCTCAACGGCAGCGTGATCACGTCGGACCAGCCGGTCGGCCTGTGGGGCGGTCATACGTGTATGAACGTGCCGAACCCGGTCGTCGCGTGCGACGCCGCGCATCAGCAGATTCCGCCGGTCCAGGCGATGGGCAACCGCTACGCGCCGGTGCGCTATCGCAACCGCTGGCAGGGGATGGAAGAGAGCCCACCGTGGCGCCTCCTCGGCGCGGTCGACAACACGACGCTGACGTACAAGCCGTCGCAGCCGCCGGGCGCGCCTTCGACGCTGAGCCTCGGCCAGACCGCGACGTTCAACTCGCCCGGGCAGTTCACCGTCGAGAGCCAGGATACGGATCACCCGTTCTACATGGCCGGCTATATGACCGGTTGCGAGATGTACAACGACGGCAGCGACTGCCGCGGTGACCCCGAGTTCGTCAACGTCATCCCGCCGGAGCAGTTCCTCAAGGCGTACACGTTCTTCACCGATCCGACGTATCCCGAGACCGACCTCGTGCTCACGCGCGAACGCGACGGCGGCCAGTTTGCCGATGTCACGATCGATTGCGTCGGCACGGTCACCGGCTGGCAGCCGATCGATGCCGCGGATCAGATCGAATACACGCGTGTCGATCTCGTCACCGGAAACTTCCAGGGCGTCGGCAATTGCAACAACGGCCTCCACCTCGCGAGCAGCCCGGTCAAGTTTGGCCTGGTGGTGTGGGGCTGGGGCAGCGCCGCGACCGGGTTGTTCTCGACGCAAGCGGTGAGCTACGCGTACCCCGCGGGCGCGAGCATCAAGCACATCAACAACGTCGTGATCGAATAACGAACGCGACGACGACGATCGCGAGCCACAGCGGCGGCGTCGTCGAGTTGCACCCGGTCGCAGCGCCGCACATCGGCGTCGCGACGAACGGGCGCGGCGGTGCGGGCGCGAGGCCGCGCACCGTGCCGTCGTAGCTCGCGACGACGAGCCAGTCGCCGGCGCTCGCGAGCCCGGCGAGTACGGGCGCGCCGATCGTGATCCGCGCGCGCGGTGCGCCAGTGCGCAGGTCGAGTGCGGCGAGCTCCCCCGAGGTATCGGCGACCCACACGACGTCACCTTTGATGATCGGCGAAGCTTCGTAGCCGGCCTCGCGTGCGCCGCGGTAGTGGGTCGCGCGCAGCGGGCTCGGCAGCCCGGCGTGGCGCCACAGCTCCGCACCGGTCGCGGCGTCGAGCGCGACGACATCGCGATACAGCGTCGGCACGATCAGAATGCCGCGCGCATACGCCGGCGTGCCGATCGTCGCGTTGCCCCACTCGAAGCCCTGATCGGGATCGAGTGCCGCGTGCCACTTCACGTGACCGGTCGCGAGCTCGAGCGCGGTGACCTCGTCGGCGGCATCGACGACGAACACGGTGTGCTCCGCGATCACCGGGGTCGCGTTGATGCCGACGGTGTCGCTCGCCTCGCGTTGCCACAGCGGTTCGCCGGTCGCGCGGTCCCACGCCTGGACGCCGCCGAACGCGCGGTTGAACGTGCCGACGACGAGGCCGTCGCCGACCGCGACCGCGGCGAGCGATTGGCTGTTCTCGCCCTCGGGCACCGGATCGGCGCGCCAGCGGCGATGGCCATCGCTCGCGTCGAGCACGGCGAGCTCGCGCTGGTGGCCGATCATCACGTCGGGACCGTCGGCGGTTACCGACGCGAACGTCGCCGCGGCCTCCGATGCGGTACCGGGGCGCAGCGTGTAGCTCCAGCGCTCGGCGCCGGTCGTGGCATCGAGGCCGAGCACGATCCCGTCGATGCGCGGCACGACGACGACATCGCCGACGACCGCGACGCCGCCGCGAACCTGGATCGGCGTGACCGCGCGCCACACCACCTTGCCGGTCGCGAGCTCGAGCGCGACCACGCCGCCGGTGGTTCCGTTCGCGAGATCGGTGACGGTGACGAACACGATCCCGTTCGCGATCGCCGGCCGCGCCGACAGCACGTGGCCGCCGACCGGCGTCACCCACCGCGCTGCGAGCTGCACGGCGTTCCCACCGGGCGCGTTGTCGCACGCGGTGATCGTCGCCGTCGTCGTCGCGCGGCCGTTCGGCGTCTCGGCGGTGACCTCGACGACGTGCGCACCCGGCGTCAGTGCTGGGAGCTCCGCGCGCCAATCCCAGCCGCCGGCCCAGCGCAACGCGATCGGCGTGCCGCAGTCGAGCCGCGCGGTGACCACTGGCGTGCTCGCGTCGAGCTCCGCCGCGACGACGAGCTCGGCGTGTTCGCGCGCGGCGCATTGCGTACGCGCGGGGGCCATCACCGCGACGAACCCGGTGTCGACCGTCGTGTGGTGCTGCGAGCTCAGCGTGTCGTGCGCGAGCGTGATCACGCGATATCCGGCGGGCGTGAAGTCGAGCCCGCCCATCAGGAACGGCTCGGTATTGAATTCGGTGACCCCGGGATGCTCGACGACTCGATTCGAGTGCGCGTGCCCGGTCAACACGTACCGGACGTGCAGTTGCTCCAGCACCGAGATGATCTGAGGGCTCGGCGGGGCATGGGTGAGTGCGATCACCGGCGTGGTCACGCGGTGGAGGTCCTCGCGCAAGAACGTCACGATCTCGTCCTCGTCGAGCGCCATGTTCCACACGACGAAGTGCACGCCGGCGAGGTCGAACGAGTAGTTGTCGGGGCCGACGCGCTTGGCCCACGTCAGGCCGCTGTCGTACCAGTCGTGATTGCCGGGCACCGGGATCCAGGGCATGCCGGCGAGCTCGCCGAGCGCCTGGTCGACGTTGTCGAACTGATCCTTGGTCCCGCCCTGCGTGATGTCGCCGAGGATCGTGAACATCGCCGGCCCATCGGCAGTCGCGCTCGCGACCCCGTCGGCGAGGTCCATCAAGTAGTTGCCGGGGATCCCGAAGTGCGCGTCGGAGGCGACCGCGAGCTCGATCGGTTGCACGAGCGGGTGCGCGAGCCGCTGCAGCGCGAGCTCGATCGGGCCGGCGGCGCTGCCGGTCGCACCGCCGGTCCATGGGGCCCATACCGGCTCGGGGCGAAACCCTTGCGGCACCCGCACCCACACGATGCCGGGCGTGTCGTCGGGGACGAGCAGCTCGAACTCGCCGGCCGCATTCGCCTCGGTGAACACGCTCGCGCCGAACGCGACGATCGCGTGGCCGACCGGCCGCTTCGCATCATCGACGACACGGCCGCGGATCGTCGCGGCGTGGGCGGTGCCGGCGATCAAGAGCACGAGGAGGCCGAGTGCGCGCAGGCGGTGATTCTAGTGGCATGATGGCCGCGTGACCAAGCGGTTCCAATCGATCGCACCGGACGTGATCCTCGGCGAGGGTGCGACCGTGCACGAGTTCGTCAATCTCTACGGCTGCACGATCGGGGCGTACACGCGCGTCGGTGCGTTCGTCGAGATCCAGCGCGACGCCACGATCGGTGCGCACTGCAAGATCTCGACGCACTCGTTCATCTGTTCCGGCGTGCACATCGCGGACCGCGTGTTCGTCGGCCACGGCGTGACGTTCGTCAACGATCGCCGGCCGCGCGCCTGCAACGCCGACGGCACGCCGAAGGGCCCCGACGACTGGAAGCTCGAGCAGACCTGGGTCGAGGAAGACGCTTCGATCGGCTCGGGCGCGACGATCTTGTGCGGCGTCCGGATCGGCAAGGGTGCGATGGTCGGCGCCGGCGCCGTCGTCACCAAAGACGTCCCACCCGGCGCGACCGTCATCGGCAATCCGGCACACGTGCCGTGACCTTGTCGAGCCTGTCGATCGTCATCCCCGCGTTCGACGAAGCGGCGTCGATCGCGCAGACGGTCGCGGACGCGCTCGCGGTCGGTGCCCGTGTCACGCGCACGCTCGAGGTCATCGTGTGCAACGATGGCTCGCGCGACGCGACCGGCGAGCTCGCGCGAGCGGCCGGCGCGCGCGTGCTCGATCGCCCGGTCAACCGCGGCATCGAGGCGTCGATGCGCACGCTCTACGCGCACGCCCGCCACGACTGGATCTTCCTGATGTCGGCCGATCGCCAGTGGCCGATGACCGCGCTCGAGCCGATGGCCGAGGCCGCCGCCGCCGGCGCCGACTTCGTGATCGGCGTGCGCCCGAACAAGCGCGAGGTCTACACGCGCTATCGCCGCGTCGTGTCCTGGGGCTACGAGCGGATCGTGCGCGCCCTCGGCGCCCCCGGTGGCGACCCGGGCTCGATCAAGCTCGCGCGTCGCGACCTCCTGCACTCAGCCGTCACCGCCCGCGGTGTCTTCGCCGAAGGCGAGCGCGTGATCCGCGCGGCCCGCGGCGGTGCCCGCGTCGTCGAGGTCCCCGTCGAATTCCACCGCCGCGGCGCCGGCAAGGCCACCGGCGCTCGCCGCGATGTCGTGACCCGAGCCGTCGTCGATGCGTTCCGGGTCGCGAGCTCGTTGCTGCTCGGCTGGCCGCGCGCTGAAACGCCGAAGCCAGACGTCTAGTCCAACCCACACCTGGTCGCTCGACGCGTAGTTTGACCGCCGGCGTCCCGAATCGGAACCGATGAACATCTGGTTCCGCTTCCGAAGGCCGAAGGCAAAAAGCCGGCGGTAGGGCTGTGAATCGTGTGGTCGGGCGCGCCAGTCATCCAAGGAACTGCGTGTCTCGCGGCCGTCCAAGTCGCTGTTGGGAACCGTCGCCCGGACGTTCGTGGTCGCGCAGCCGCAACGCGCGGTTGTCCACAGCGACGGCACGATTCACAGACCCGTGCGCTTGTTGACGCGAGGCGCGGGCGTCAGCCGTCGGGAGCCGGCAGGGCCAGAATCCAAGAAAGGCACAATATAAAAAAATCGACGAAATCAATAGTTGACGTACGCACCGTCGATGGCTAGGCTAGATCAATGGCACGTCAGCGAAAGCGCCATATCCAGATCGAGCTACCGAAGCTCGACAAGAACGGCCAGCGCCGCGGTGGAAAGCGCAAGGGTGCCGGCCGCCCCAAGAAGGGCGCACGCGCGAGCGAACGTCACAAAACCCGCGCCGTATTCAAGCGCGGCGAGCCGGTGCACGTGATCATGCGTGTCTCTCCCGGCGTCGGTTCGCTGCGCAAGCGCAGCATCATGCGCGCCGTTCACGAGGCGACCGTCGTTGTCTTGAAGCACGAGGCGCGGTTCCGGATCGTGCACCTTAGCCTGCAGCGCACGCACATTCACATGATCGTGGAGGCCGAGAATCGCGTCGCCCTCGCGACGGGGATGCAGGCGTTCGGGATTTCGGTAGCCCGCAACGTCAACCGCGAGATCAGCCGGCGCACGGGCGAGAAGCGTAACGGCGGCGTGTTCGCCGATCGCTATCACGCGCGGATCTTGAAGACGGCGCGCCAGGTCCGTAACACGATCGCGTACGTGCTCAACAACTGGCGCCACCACGGCGAGGACAAGCTCGAAATCGCGAAGGACTGGGTGATCGATCCGTTCGCGAGCGGCCTGTTCTTCACCGGCTGGATGGAGCGCGAGGACAAGGGCTACTCGTACAGAGCGCCGCCGGGCTACTTGGGGTTCGTCGTATGGCAGCCAACCCTGTGGTTGTTGCGGGAAGGCTGGACGCAGTGGGGACTCATCAGCGCATTTGAAGTGCCCGGCGGCGGAGCCGAGTAACTGCACATCCGCGGCCCAGCCAGCTCCAGAACGCCAGCGCAGTGCCTCACGTGAACAGGCGCTCGTGGCTGTGAATCGTGCCGTCGCTGTGGACAACCGCGCCGACGCCGACGAGACCCTCAACGCCCGGGCGGCGGTTGCCGCACAGCGACTTGGACGGCCGTGAGACACGCACCCTCCTTGAATGACTTCGCGCCCGCCCACACGATTCACAGCGCTAGCGCCGGCCTCTTGCCTTCGGCTTTCGGAACCCGGAACCAGACCCAGAGCGAATTCGAAGTGCGATCGAAGCTGATCCCCGGAATTGGGAACCCGGAATTGCGTCAGGCGCGATCGCTCAGCACGAACCAGTCGCCGTCGACATCGCGGGCGTGACCGTCGAGCAGGTGCTCGAGCGGTGCGGCGCTGGGGAAGAAGTGAAGGTGATAGTCGACGGTGTAGCGGTAGTAGCGCTGGCGCGGCACGACGACGATCACGCGATGCGCGACCCGGCGGAGCTCGCGTGCGGCGGCGTAGAGATCCGGGACGTGCTCGAGCGTGTGGGCGCACACCACCGTGTCGAACGCGGCGTGTGCGAACGGCAGGTTCGGTAGACTCGCGAGCGCGACGATGCAGTGCGCGCGGCGTGCGGTCTCCGCGGCGGAGCCGAGCGTGACCTCGAGCGCGGTGACATCGTGGTTGGCGGCGAGCGCCTGGGCCAACGCGCCGTTGCCGCTGCCGATCTCGAGCACGCGGCCACGCGCGGCCTCGCAGATCGCGGCGACTTGACCCGGCGTGGTGTCGGTATCGCGGTAGCGGCCACCGCCCGCGGCGAGCGCCGCGTACGCGTCGGCGAATTCGCGCGGCGACATCGCGAACGCGCGCTCCTTGAAGTCGAGGTCGAACGCGGGGCCGTGGAACGTGGTCGCCATCCAGCGGTTGAGCGGGCGCCACTCGCGGATCACCGGCGGCAGATAATCGTCGAGGAGTCGGCGTACGACACTCGTCACACGACGGTCTCGCAAGCGGTCGCGCAGGCTCACGCCACGACGCTACCACCCTTGACGCACCTCGACCGCCATGTGACGGTTCGGCGCGTGAGCCTTCGTATCGGCGTCATCGGTTACGGCTACTGGGGTCCGAATCTGGTGCGCAACTTCGCCGCCGGCGCGCGCACCAAGGTCGTCGCGATCGCGGATGCGAATCCCGGGCGCCGCCAGCTCGCGCAGACCCAGTATCCGCACATCGAGGTGATCGAGGATGCCGCGGCGCTGATCGCGAATCCCGACGTCGACGCGGTCGCGATCGCGACGCCGATCTTCACGCACTACGAGCTCGCGAAGCGCGCGCTCGAGGCCGGGAAGCACGTGCTCGTCGAGAAGCCGCTGGCGCCGAGCGCGCTCCAGGCCGAGGAGCTCGCGCAGCTCGCCGACGCGAAGCATCGCGTGCTGATGGTCGATCACACGTTCGTGTACACGGGCGCGGTCAAGAAGATCCGCGACCTCGTCGCCGCGAACGAGCTCGGCCGCGTGCTGTATTTCGACTCGGTGCGGATCAACCTCGGGTTGTTCCAGCCCGACTTCAACGTGATCTGGGACCTCGCGCCGCACGACCTCACGATCATGGACTTCGTGCTGTGCCAGACGCTCGGCGTGACGCCCAAGTGGGTGTCCGCGATCGGCGTGTCGCACTACGGCCGCCACGAGAACCTCGCGTACGTCACGGTCGGGTTCGAGGATCAATTGCTCGCGCACGTCCACGTCAACTGGGTCGCGCCGGTGAAGACGCGGCGCACGATCATCGCGGGCTCGAAGAAGATGGTCGTGTGGGATGACACGTCGCCCGTCGAGCCGGTCAAGATCTACGAGAGCTCGGTCGACGTCCAGCACATCGACAAGGAGTCGGCGTACGCGCTCAACGTGCAGTACCGCTCCGGCGACGTGCACTCGCCCAAGCTCGACGGCCGCGAGGCGCTCGCGAGCATGGTGCAGACGTTCGCGGCCTCGTGCCTCGACGGTGCGCCTTCGCCGTCGGATGCAATCGTCGGCGTGCGGATCGTGCGCATGCTCGAGGCCGCGCAGCGCTCGCTCGAGCGCGCGGGCCAGCGGGTCTCCCTATGAAAGTGCCGTTCGTCGATCTCGTCGCGTGGGCAAAACCGTCGCGCGAGGAGTATCTCGCCGCGTTCGCGCAGGTGCTCGATACCGGCGCATTCGTCGGCGGCCCGCAGGTCGCGTCGTTCGAAGGCGCATTCGCGCAGTTCTGTGGCGCAAACCACGCGATCGCGCTGAACACCGGCACCGATGCGCTACTGCTCGCCTTGCGCGCGCTCGGCGTCGGGCCCGGTGACGAGGTGATCACCGCCGCGAACTCGTTCTTCGCGACGGCCGAAGCGATCAGCCACGCCGGTGCGAAGCCGGTGCTCGCCGATGTCGACGACGCGACGCTGCTGCTCGATCTCGACGACGCGGCGAAGCGCGTGACCGCGAAGACCAAGGTCGTGATCCCGGTCCACCTGTTCGGCCAGCTGTGCGACATGCAGCGCGTGCTCGGGTTCGCGAAGCAGTTCCGCTTGCACGTGCTCGAGGACGCGGCGCAGGCGCACGGCGCGATGCGCGCGGGCTTTCGCGCCGGCTCGTCGGCAGACGCCGCCGCGTTTAGCTTCTATCCGACGAAGAACCTCGGCGCGATCGGCGAGGGCGGTGCGGTCACGACGAACGATCCGGCGACCGCGGAGCGCGTGCGACGGCTGCGCGACCACGGCCAGGCCGGCCGTCACGAGCACGTCGACATCGGGTACAATGCGCGGCTCGATTCGGTGCAGTGCGCTTGCCTCGAGATCACGTTGCGCAGGCTCGCGGCCGCGAACGACGTGCGGCGCGCGCGGGCCGCTCGCTATCGCGCCCGCCTCGGCGACGCGGTGCGGTTCGTGACCGAAGCGCCCGACAGTGCGCCGGTCTATCACTTGATGATCGTGCGCGTCGATGCCGCGAAGCGCGATGCGATCCGCGATGCGCTCGGTAAGGCCGGCGTCGCGACCGCGATTCATTATCCGACGCCGATCCACCTGCAGCGCGCCTACGCTCACCTCGCACAGGGCCCCGGCTCGCGGCCGGTTGCGGAGCAGAGCGTGCGCGAGATGATCTCGCTCCCGATGTTTCCCGACCTTGGCGAAGCGCAGGTCGACTACGTGTGCGATCAGTTGCTGGCGGCCCTGCGCTGACGAATTCCCAGCATCGTCGCGGTTCGACGTAGCATCGAAGCTGCATGGCACGCCCGCATGTCGTCATCATCGGCGCCGGCTTCGGCGGGCTCGAGACCGCACGCCGGCTCGCGAAGGCACCGGTACAGGTCACGCTGCTCGATCGCCGCAACCACCACCTGTTCCAGCCGCTGCTCTACCAGGTCGCGACGGCGGCGCTCAATCCCAGCGACATCGCGTATCCGATCCGCGCCGCCGTCGCGAAGCAGCGCAACGTGCGCGTGCTGCTCGCCGAAGCGCTCGCGATCGATCCGAAGGCGCGCACGGTCACGCTCGACGGCGGCCTCCTCCATTACGACTACCTCGTCGTCGCGACCGGTGCGACGCACTCGTACTTCGGCAAGGATCACTGGGCGCCGTTCGCGCCCGGCCTCAAGTCGGTCGAAGACGCGCTCGAGATCCGGCGCCGGATCTTTCTCGCGTATGAAGCCGCCGAACGCGAGAGCGATCCGGTGGCGCAGCACGAGTGGCTGACGTTCGCCGTCGTCGGCGGCGGGCCGACCGGCGTGGAGCTCGCGGGCGCGCTCGGCGAGATCGGGCTGACCACGCTGAAGAAGGACTTCCGCTCGATCGATCCGACCGAGGTCCGCGTCGTGTTGTTCGAGGGCAAGGATCGCCTGCTGCTCGCCTATCCCGACAAGCTATCGGCCGCGGCGAAGCGCTCGCTCGAGAAGCGCAGCGTCGACGTCCGGCTCGACACGCTCGTCACCGCGATCGACGACCGCGGCGTCACCGTCAAGACCCCTCGCGGCGAAGAGCGCATCGGCACGCGCACGATCCTGTGGGCCGCCGGTGTGCAAGCCTCGCCGCTCGCAGCCGACCTCGGCGCGCCGCGCGATCGCACCGGCCGCGTCGTCGTGAAGCCCGACCTCTCGATCCCCGATCGCCGCGAGGTGTTCGTGATCGGCGACCTCGCGAAGATGCTGATCAGCGACGGCGTCGAGGTCCCGGGCGTCGCGCAAGGCGCACTGCAAGGCGGTCGCCACGTCGCGCGCATCATCGACCGCGAAGTTCGCGGCGAGACCTTCGAACGCCCCGCGTTTCGCTATCACGACAAGGGCAACATGGCGACGATCGGCCGCGCAGAGGCGGTCGTCGCGACCAAGCGCGTCGCGCTGCACGGCTACATCGCGTGGTTGATGTGGTGGGCCGTCCACATCTTCTTCCTTGTCGGCTTCCGCAACCGCGTGCTCGTGATGTTGAACTGGATGTGGTCGTGGCTGACGTTCCAGCGCGGCGCGCGCCTGATCACCGGCCCGGTCGGCAAGCTGCCGCCGATCACGACGATCGACGACCACGGCGCGCTCGTCATGCCGAGAGCGAGCGAGACCATCTCGGTCTCGGAGTCGCCGCCCGCGAGCTAGTAGCGCGTGTGATCGAACCGCTCGAAGTGGAAGCCGACGTTCAACGCGAACGTCGCCTCGTCGCGGCGAATGATGTCGGAACCGGCGAGCGCGCCGATGGTCACGTGCGGCGTCACCCACAGATCGAGCCGGCCGCGCGCTTCGACGACGCCCATGCCGTCGGCGTGCGTAGTCACGCCGGAGATGTCCGTCACCGAAGCGTAGCGCACGCCACCGGCGAGCTCGAGGCCGCCCGAGAACGCACCCGCCATCAGCCGCGCACCTGCGACCAGCTTGGCCGCGGCGAGCGTAGGTGCCGCGGTAGGTCTGGCCGTTGCCGGGATCGATGCGCGTCGCGCCGAGGCCGAAGTCGAGCCACATGCCGCTCGTCGCGCTCGGCGCGGGCGGCACCAGCACGAGCGCCTCGGAAGGTTGGGCCGAGGCGACACCGGCGGCACCGAACACGAACAAGAGCGCGAGCGAGCTACGCATGCGCCCGATACTAGCGCGTCGTCCGCAGATCCGCGCCGGCGATTCGACGCGCGGTGCGCTGCGTCGAGCTCTCGCTCGGTGTCGCACCTAGCGCCGGTCGAGCGACGGCGG
>Ga0193728_1000731_pt1 | contig 16287 bp, 16 predicted proteins | sample U1c1metaG_FD_143037 | JGI IMG/M metagenome (GOLD analysis project Ga0193728, IMG submission 143037) | Soil microbial communities from a riparian zone of the East river system, Colorado, United States - U1c1 | ecosystem: Environmental > Terrestrial > Soil > Riparian zone | place: USA: East River...
GCGACCGGGACGGTGCCCAGGGGCAGTGGGCGCTGGCCGTGGCCGCGGCCGATGAGCTGGGGGCGGTGCCGCTGCGCCGGGTGCTGGGCGACCTGGGCCGGCGCGCCCGGCTCACCGCGGGCTCGGGCGTGGGCTCGGGGCTGGCCCGGCAGGGCGCGGGCCGCGGGCCGCTGGACGCGCTGACCAGCCGCGAGGTGGAAGTGCTGCGGCTGCTGGCGGCCGGCCACTCCAACCGGGAGATCGCCGCGGAGCTGTTCATCGCGCCCAAGACGGCCAGCGTGCACGTGTCCAACATCCTGGGCAAGCTCGGCGCGTCCAGCCGCACCGAGGCCGCGGCCATCGCGCACAGCAACGGGCTGGAGGCGGCCGGGGGGCGATAGGGCTTCCCGGGGCGTGGGCTTCACCGGGCTGGGGCTGCTCCGGCTAGGGCTGCTCGGGGTGGGGCCTGCTCGGGGCTAGGGCTGCTCGGGGGCGAGGGCGTCGAGGATCTCGGCGGCCCGCTCCGTGGCCGCCGCCGGATCGGCGTCGGGCGCGCCGATCTGCGGGTCCCAGTTCAGGTCGTAGAACAGCTCAGTGACGCCCTGGTCGGCCAGGCTCTGCGCGTCCTCGCGGATCTGGGCGCAGCTGCCCGACAGCAGCATCCGGCGGCCGTCCTTCCCGGCCTGCTCCGCCCCGGCCCGGACCACCCCGCGGCAGATGATGCGCAGCGCTGCGGGGTCGCGGCCGGCGGCCTGCGCTGACTCGCGCACGATGGCGACCAGCCCGCCGACCCGCGACAGGTCGGTCCGGCTGGAGGTGACCCAGCCGTCGGCGATCCGCCCGGCCCGTTCCAGGGCCGGCCGGGCCAGGCCGCCCAGCAGGATCGGCGGGCCGCCCGGCTGCACGGGCGCGGGCGCCTGGAACCCGGCCGGGACCTCGTAGAACTCACCGCTGAACGCGCTCCCGCCGGGAGCCCACAGCGTGCGCAGCACCTCGATGAACTCAGCCGTGCGGGCGCCGCGCCGGGCCATGCTCGAGCCCGTCAGCGCGAACTCCTCCGGCATCCAGCCGATGCCCAGGCCCAGGTCATGCCGGCCCGCGCTCAGCACGTCGAGTGACGCGGCCTGCTTGGCCAGGTAGGCGGGCGGCACGAACGGGGCATTGATGATCGCGACGCCCAGCCGGATGCGGGAGGTGACAGCGGCGGCGTACGACAGCACCGCCATCGGGTCCAGCACGCTCTGGTAGACGGCGTCCATCTGGGAGCCCTGCGGGATGAGGAGCCGCTGGAAGCTCCAGAGCGAGGCGTACCCGGCCGCCTCGGCCCGGGTCGCGAACGAGGCCAGGTTCTGCGGGGTGGCCCAGGCGCCCGAGACGGGTGCGCCGAAGCCCAGCTGCACGTTGCTCACGTGCTCACCTTAAGGGGGGTTTCGGCTGGGCCGGCAGCCGGTCGGCCGGTGTCCGTCGCCCGCGCCGGCGGCTTGCCGCGCCGGCGGCTTGCCGCGCCGGCGGCCCGTCGCGGCGGCGGCCCGTCGCGGCGGCCTCTCGTCGCGCCGGCAGCCTGTCTTAGGAGCGGCCTGTCTCACGGCACCGCGGGCACCAAGAGTTCAGGACGTGCCGTAGGCTCCGGGACTGGACCTGGTCTGCGCACATACGGGCTTCGTGCACCGGGACCGACGCGATGCGAGTCACAACACAAGGAGTTGCCATGCGGTCAGGCCCTCGCGCGTGGATTGCCGCCCTGCGCGGATCGCATGAGCGGCTGGCCGGCCTGGTGCGGCCGCTGACCCCGGAGCAGATCCGCGCCCGGTCCTTCTGCACCGACTGGTCCATCGCGCAGGTGCTGTCCCACGTGGGCAGCGGCGCGGAGATCAGCTTGCTGATGCTGCCCGGCGCGCTCGGCGATGGTGAGTCGCCCGGACCGGAGAACTTCCAGGCGGTGTGGGACGTCTGGAACGCCAAGACCCCCGACGAGCAGGCGGCCGACGCGCTGATCTCGGACGAGCGCCAGGTCCAGGCGCTGGAGCAGCTGACGGATGAGCAGCTCAGGAAGATCAGCCTGCCGTTCTTCGGAATGGACCTGGACGCGGTCGGCCTTGTCCGGCTGCGGCTCGGCGAGCACGCCGTGCACACCTGGGATGTCGCCGTGGCCCTCGACCCGGCCGCTACCGTGTCGCCCGACGCCGTCGACCTGCTGATCGACAACGTGCCACAGTTCCTCGCGCCGCGCTTGGGCAAGACGCCCGCCGACCCGTTCGCCGTCCGGATCAGGACCACCGGGCCGGACCGGGACTACCTGCTGGCCACGGCAGACACGGTGATCATGACCGAGTATCCGGAGGACGGCACTGACGTCCCGGTGGGCGAGGTCGCCATGCCGGCCGAGGCCCTCCTCCGGCTGGCCTACGGCCGCCTCGACCCGGCGCACACGCCGCCCGCGGTGACCGGCGCCCCCGCCGACCTGAACCAGCTCCGCAACATCTTCCCCGGGTTTTAACGACAGCTCCCGGGCGGCGCTGGCTTGCTGGCGGCCCTGCCGGGCGCTGGCTTCCCGGGCGGCCGCTCATCCTTCCCGGGCGGCCGCTCTGGTGGGCCGGATCTGGACCGGCGGTGGCGGTACGCCACACATCCGCCACGCCCGCCACGCGAGTCACATGGGCCTCTCCTGGGCGGACGGCGGCGATTCCGGCCCTTGATCATGGGAAGACTGCTCACATCCCAGGGTGAGCAATCTTCCCATGATCATGACATGGCCTCAGGCCGGCGGCCGCCGGGCCGTGGTCGCCGAGAACTCGCGCCGCTCGGGTACCACCGGCCACATGCGTCTCGACGGTGTCCGGCGACCGGACAGCTCGCCGCCCATTGGGGAGAATTTCTCACCGCAGGCGGTGAGAAATCGTCCCCAGTCGGGTGCGAGGCCCAGCGCCACCGCGGCCGGCCGGCCGAGCAGCCCGCCCGCCTGCTCAGGCCAGCACGCCCAGCACCACCCGCGCCGCGTCGGCCGCGCACCCCCACGACAGCGACACCCCAGCACCCCCGTGGCCGTAGTTATGCACTACCTGCCGCCCGTCCGCCAGCACGTCCGGCTCCAGTCGCACATGCGGCCGACCCGGCCGCAGCCCCACGCGATGCTCCAGCACCGCGACCCCGGCCAGTCGCGGCTCCACGGCCACGGCCGCGGCCAGGAGCCGGTCCGCCGTGGCCGGGTCCGCCACCCGGCTGCCATTCCCGTGCTCCTGGGTGCCCCCCACGAGGACCGTCTCGCCGTGCGGGAACAGGTAGGTGAGCTCGTCGGGCCCCGCGCCGTTGCCGACGAAGAACTCGCTGATTCCCGGATTGGCCGTCACCACGACCTGGCCGCGCACGGGGATGACCGACGGGTCGGGCACCAGTTCCCGCGCGCCCGCGCCCGGGCAGTTCACGATGACCGGCGCCGCGCACGACCGCGTTACCTCGCCCAGCGACGCGAACCTCCGCTGGCCCAGCAGCCGCCCCCCGGCCGCCCGGAACCGGTCCGCCAGGTAGCCGAGGTAGGCCGGCATCGCGACCAGCGGGGCGGTGAGCCGCCAGCCGGCCACGTAGCCCGGCGGGAGGTCGCCGGGCAGGCACGGCGCGTACTGCACCCCGTCGGTCGCGTCGGGCGGGACGTCCTGCGGCACCATCACGGCCATCACCCCGTCGCAGGAGTGCACCCCGGCGCTCAGGTCCAGCGCGGCCAGCACGGCGCGGGTCTCGCCCGCCCAGCGGGGCACGCGGTCGTCGGCCCCGACCAGGTGCGCGCCCCACAGCGCCCCGGCCGCGACCGAGGTCGTCGCCCCCGGCGCCTCGGCCGCCTGCACCGCGACCCGCACCCCGGCCTCGGCCAGGCAGATCGCGCTGGTCAGCCCGATAACCCCGGCTCCCAGGACAAGTACGTCAAAGCTGTCGTCCGCCACGCGGCCAACATACTCACCGCCGCGGCCCCGCCCGCGCCCGCGCCGGAAACCCGCGCCGCAGGACCCAGGCCGCAGGACCCAGGCCGCAGGACCCAGGCCGCAGGACCCGCGCCGCAGGACCCAGGCCGCAGGACCCAGGCCGCAGGACCCAGGCCGCAGGACCCGCGCCGCGCGACCGCGCAGCGGCGGCCCGGCCGGCATCGCCCGCCTTTCACTGGTTCGTTCGCGTACGGGTACGAGCCGCACGAGGCCCGGGAGGACACCGTCGTCTACCCGGCCCTGCGCGCGGCCAGCTCGCCACGGGAAATGGTGCAGATGGCCGAGCATTTCAACGCGCTGCAAACTCAGCAGTTCAGTCCGGACATTTTCCAGAAAATGCTCGGCCGGGTGGTCACCATCGAGAAGGCCCTTAATATCTACGATCTCAATAAGTTCACCCCGCCGCAGATCACGGGGTAGGAGCCCAGCCCAATCGAAAGGTCAGGGCGTCCCGGCCGGGGTCACGGTCGATTCGACGGTGACCCGGCCGGCCTGCCCGAACACCAGGGTGAGCGGCACGAGCTCGCCAACGCGCAGCGGCCGCGTGCCGGCGAGCTCGATGTCGTTCCCGAACGGGCTGAACGTCACCGTGCCATGCGCGGGAATGACCAGCCCGCCGGTGCCGCGGCGGCGCACGGTCACCCGCCGCGCGTCCGGGCTGCTGGCTGCGGTCAGCTCGTAGGCCCGGCCGGAGAAGTTGCGGATGGTCAGGTACGGCGCTGTCGTCGTCCCGCCCGGCGCGGCGCTCACCGGCAGCGCGGCGAAGGTGACTTCCAGCTGCACCCGGTCGATCGTGCCCGCCCCGCCGATGCCGACCCAGGCCGACAGCAGCCCGATGACGGCCGCCGCGCAGAGCACCGGCGCCGCCGCCGCCCGCGCCAGCTCCCGCCCCGTCCGCCCCGCGCCCCGCGCCTCGCCCGTCCCCGGCCCCCCGCGCCCCGCGCTCACCGGCCACCCGGCCGGAACCGCCGCAGCCGAAGGCTGCTCGTCACCACCAGCACCGAGCTCGCCGCCATGGCGATCCCCGCGAACACCGGGTTGAGGTAGCCCAGTGCCGCCACCGGGATCGCGATCACGTTGTACCCGAACGCCCAGCGCAGGTTGGCGCCCGCGACGGCCATCGTGGCCCGGGCCAGCTGCAGCGCGTCGGCGATCGCCCCCGGATCCCCGGCCACGAGCGTCAGGTCCGCCGCGCCGATCGCGGCGTCCGTCCCGGTGCCAAGCGCCATGCCCAGGTCCGCCTGGGCCAGCGCCGCGGCGTCGTTCACCCCGTCACCGACCATCGCCACCGCGATGCCGCCGGCCTGGAGCTCGCGGATGACCTGCGCCTTCCCCTCGGGCCGTACCCCGCCGAACACCCGCTCGGCCGGAATGCCCAGCTCCGCGGCCACGGCCAGCGCGGTGCCCTGGCTGTCCCCGGTCAGCAGCATGGGGGACAGGCCGAGCGCGCGGATCCGCGCCAGCGCCGCGGCACTGCCCGGCCGGATGGTGTCGCTGACGGCCAGCACGGCGCGGATCTCGCCGTCCCAGCCGGCCAGCACGGCCGTCCGGCCCGCCGCCTGCTGCGCCGTGGCGGCCGCCGCCAGCGCCGCGGGCACCGGCCACCCGACCTCCGATACGAAACGGGGACTCCCCACGATCACCTCGTGCCCGGCCGCGACGCCGCGGACCCCGGCCCCGGGAACGCTCGTGAAGCCGGTCACCGGCGGCAGGTCGCCGAGCCGCGCGACGGCGGCCCGGGCGATGGCCAGCCCGGCCGGGTGGGCGCCGGTGTCTTCTCCGTCCTCGACCGCGCCGGCCAGCCGGAGTACCTCGCGCTCGTCCGCGCCGGGCGCCACGATGATCTCCTGCAGCGTCATCACCGCCGTGGTGAGCGTGCCGGTCTTGTCCAGGATCACCGCGCCGAGCCGGCCCGCCGTCTCCAGCGCCTGCGCGCTGCGCACCAGGATGCCCAGCTCCGCGCCGCGGCCGATCGCGGCCAGCAGCACGGTGGGCGTGGCCAGGCCCAGCGCGCACGGGCACGACACGACCAGGACGGCGACCGCCGCGCTGCACGCGGCCGCCGCGGGCAGCCCGGCGCCCAGCCAGAAGCCCAGCGTCGCCCCGGCCACCGTGATCACGCACGGCACGAACACGGCGGCCACCCGGTCGGCCAGCCGCTGCGCCTCCGCCTTGCTGGCCAGGGCCTGGGTGACCAGGCCGGTGATATGGGCCAGCACCGTGTCCGGGCCGACCCGGGTGGCGCGCACCACCAGCGCGCCGCTCAGGTTCAGTGCCGACCCGGTCACCTCGTCGCCCGGGCCGGCCTCAGCAGGCACGGACTCGCCGGTCAGCACGGAGTTCTCGACCGCCGACTGGCCCGAGACGATCACGCCGTCGGTGGCCACCCGCTCGCCCGGCCGGACCACGAACTGCTCGCCGGCGGCCAGCTCGCCCACCGGAATCCGCAGCTCCGCGCCATCGCGCAGGACCACGACGGTCCGGGCGCCGAGGTCGGCCAGGGCGGCCAGGGCCGCGCCGGACCGGGTCTTGGCCCGCGACTCGAGGTACCGGCCGGCCAGCACCGCGGCCGTGACGCCCGCGGCGACGTCCAGGTAGATCGTGCTGCCCCCGGCGGAGCTGAACGTCACCGTGAACGGCATCTTCATGCCGAGCGCGCCCGCCGGGCCGAACAGCATCGCGCCCAGCGACCAGATCAGCGCCGCGCCGATGCCCAGGCTGACCAGCGTGTCCATCGTCGCCGCGCCGTGGCCGAGGCCGAGCCAGGCGGCGCGGTGGAACGGCCACGCGCCCCAGATGGCGACCGGCGCGGCCAGCACCAGGGCCAGCCACTGCCAGCCGGTGAACTGCGCGGCGGGCACCATGGACAGGACCACGACGACCACGGCCAGTGGCAGGCAGACCGCCAGCCGCCGGCCCAGCTCGCGGCCCGAGCGCGGCCGGTCCTCGTCGTCGCCCGATCCGGGCCGCGCCGCCACGGCGGCGGTGTAGCCGGTGGCCTGGACGACGCCGATCAGCTCGGCCGGCTCCCGGCCGCCCAGGCTGGTGACGTAGGCGCGCTCGGTGGCGTAGTTGACGCTGGCCGCCACGCCGTCGAGCCGGTTGAGCCGCCGCTCGATCCGCGTCGCGCACGCGTTGCAGCTCATCCCGCCGATGATCAGCTCGACCGGGGCGGCGGCCCGGGTCGTCGTCGTCTCGCTCACGGACCGCCCATGTTCATCGGCCCGTTCATCGGGGGAGCGTGGGCGGGCCGCTGGATGCCCGGCTGCGCCCGGCCGGTGGTCACCGGGCCCAGGTGCGCCCCGGCGGCGTGGGCCGCACCGAACACCACGCCGAGCAGGAGCAGGAAGCCGACCAGCTTCGCCGCGGGACTTACGGTCATGCCGCCCCGGACGGCGACGCCCCGCGTCGCGAGGTCTGTGCCGCCGTGCCGCGATCGGCCGTGCCGCGATCGGCCGTGCCGCGAACCACTGTGCCGCGAACCACTGTGCCGCGAACCACTGTGCCGCAAACCACTGTGCTTCCCCTCAGGCCTGTTACCTGCACTGATTATCGCTCCGGCGGGGCCGGCGTCGGGCCTGAACTGGCGTACTGGTAGGCAACCCGGACAAGCCGGGCCGCTGACCCGGAGGGCTGGTCCAGGTACCCGGGCCGGGTTTCCCCGCTACCCGGGCCGGGTTTCCCCGCTACCCGGGCCGGGTTTCGGCTATACCCCAGGCGGGTTTGCAGATTACCCCGGCCGGGTTTCTTTTATACCGCCGCGGGGTTATCCCAATACCCCGTCCGGGTCTCGTCCCCGGCATGAAACTGCAGCGTGCAGCCTATATCTGGGCTGATTCCATTGCCCCGCTTAGCCAGATGAACCTAGGCTTCTTTGCGTTGCGGCGATGAGTTTGCGGTTGTTCTTCCGTCAGTTAACTCGACTAGCAACGCCAACCCCGAGGAGCTTGATCGTGACAGCGCAGCCCGTGGCGGCCCCGGCCGCCACCGCGCGGGCGGCCACCTGGGCGCCGCCCGACCTCCGGCGCTGGCTCCAGCTGGGCCTGGCCGCACTCTGGGTGCTGGACGGCGTCCTGCAGTACCAGTCGTTCATGTTCACCAAGGCGTTCGGCCAGATGCTGGCGGGCAGCGCGGATGGCAACCCGGCGTTCGTTGCCGATTCGGTCCGCTGGGCGGCCGGCATCATCGAGCGCAGCCCGGCCACCACGAATGCGGCCTTCGCCACTATCCAGCTCGCCCTGGGCCTGGGCATCGCGTGGCGGCCCGCCGTCCGGGTCGCGCTGGCCGGCTCGGTGGCCTGGTCGGCGGCCGTCTGGTGGTTCGGCGAGGGCCTCGGCGGCGTGCTGAACGGCAGCGCGAGCCCGGTCAACGGCGCACCGGGCGCCGTCATCCTGTACGCGCTGCTCGCCGTCCTGCTCTGGCCGGCCGGCGCCCCCCGCCGGTCCCGGCCCGCCCGGGATGGGGCGGCTCCGCCACGGTCGGATGGGCTGGTCCCGGATGCGGCGGTCTCGCTTGGGTCGGATGGGCTGGTCCCGGATGCGGCGGCCGCAACTGGGGCCGGCGGGTTCGTGGCCGCCCGCCCGCTGGGCGCGGCCGCGGCCCGGGGCCTGTGGGTCGTGCTGTGGGGGAGCCTGGCTTACTTCAGCGTGACGGCCGCCAGCCGGACGGCGCAGGGCCTGCACGACATGATCGCCGGGATGGCCGACGGCGAGCCGGGCTGGCTCGCGGCCGTCGACCGCGGCGCGGCCGGGGCGGTGGCCCACCACGGCCTCCCGGCGTCGATCGCGCTGGCCGCCATCCTGGCCGCGATCGCGGCGGGCATCTTCCTGCCCGCTCCCGGCGTCCGCGTGACGGTGGCGCTGGCCGTGGCGGTCTCCCTGGTCATCTGGCTGGTCGGCCAGGACCTGGGCGAGGTCCTGGCCGGGAACGCCACCGACGTGAACTCCGGCCCGCTGCTCGCGTTGATCGCCCTGGCCTACTGGCCGCTGCGCACGCGCCCCGCCCCGCCGCCGCGCCGCCGCAGGTCAGCCCAGCCCACGACCGCTTTTGTGCCGGCCGGCGCTGAGGGCGGCGCGGGGGAGGCGTCATGACGAGTCCGGGGTGGCTGGCCGGGATCCTGGCGGCGGTGGTGCTGGTCGTGGCGTTGTTCAGCGCGGGCCGGCTGATCGCGGCGCGCGGGCGCCGGCGGCGCGGTGAGGTCGACGCGGACGGCGTGCATGTCCTGATGGGCGTGGCCATGGCGGGCATGTTCGTGCCCCGGCTGGCGACGCTGCCGGATGCGGCCTGGGGGGCGGTCTTCGGGGTCGGCGCGGTGTGGTTCGCCGGGCGGGCCTGGCGCGACCGCGGCGGGCGCGATCCGCTGGCCGGGCGGTGGTGCGCCTACCCCGTGCCGCACCTGATCGACTGCGTGGCCATGGTCTACGTGCTGTGGGCCGTTCCGGTGATGGCCGGCGGCGGCCAGCCGGCCTCCGGAGGCGGGATGGCCGCCATGGGCGCGGCGGCCGCCGGGGCGCGCTGGCCGGTCATCGGGCTGGCCCTGGCCGTCGGCGCGTGCGGATACGTGGTGTGGCTCCTGGACCGCCTCCCCGCCCCGCTCGCCGCCTCCGCCGCGCCGCTGGGGCCGACCCTCCATGATCGTGACCGTTTTGCCGGGCGATTTCCCGGTCAATCGGTCACGATCATGATGCCGAGGCCGGCCCTGCTGGCGCCGCGGGCCGCGACGTGCTGCAAGGTCGCTATGGGCGTGGCCATGGGCGTCATGCTGATCGATATCCTCTGACTCCTAACTCGGGCGAGGTTGATGTCCGCGATGACAACGACGACCTATGACGTGACCGGGCTGACCTGCGAGCACTGCGTCGGGGCCGTCACGAGCGAGCTGGGCGGCCTGCCGGGCGTGCAGGACGTCCAGGTCGAGCTCGTCCCTGAGGGCTCGTCGCGGGTCACGGTGATCAGCGGCGAGCCGCTGCCCGGGCCGGCCGTCACGGCTGCCCTCGACGAGGCCGGCGGGTACGTCCTCGCGCCGGCCTGACCCTCTCTGACCAGGGCACTGCCCCGCGTCGGGCAGCATGGAAGGGTGACGCAGGTTCTCGACAGCGCAGTTCCCGGCCGCGACAGCATGAGCAGCTCGGATGGGGCCCCCGGCTCGGACGCGGATTCCGGCTGGGACGGGGCGGCTGGCGGGGCTGGCGGGGCTGGTGGCCGGGGGGAGCGTCGCGATCTTGAGCGGGGCGGGGCTGTCGACCGAGTCGGGCATCCCGGACTACCGCGGGCCGACCGGGCTGGCCCGCCGGGCCGGAACGCCGATGACGTACCAGACCTTCACCGGGTCGGCCGGCGCGCGGCAGCGGTACTGGGCGCGCAGCCACCTGGGCTGGGGCCATATTGCCGGCGCTGAGCCGAACGCGGGCCACCGGGCCGTGGCCGAGCTGGGCCGGCGTGGCCTGCTGACCGGGATCATCACCCAGAACGTCGACGGCCTGCACCAGGCCGCCGGCGCCGGGCGGGTCATCGAGCTGCACGGCAGCCTGGACCGGGTCCGGTGCCTGGGCTGCGGCGAGCGCACGCCCCGGCTGGACCTCGACCGGCGGCTGCGCGAGGCCAATCCGGCCTGGGCGGCGGGATTGGCCGCTCCGCTCAACCCCGACGGGGACGCGGAGCTGAGCGACGACCAGGTGCGTACCTTCCGGGTCGTGGACTGCCCGGGGTGCGGGGGGCTGCTCATGCCCGATGTCGTGTTCTTCGGCGAGAACGTGCCGCGCCCGCGGGTGGACACCTGCTTCGCGCTGGTCGCCCGGTCCGCCGCCCTGGTCGTCCTCGGCTCCTCGCTGACGGTGATGTCCGGCTACCGGTTCGTCCGGCACGCGGCCCGGCTCGGCGTGCCGGTTGCGATCGTCAACCAGGGTGCCACCCGCGGGGACGCGCACGCCGCGATCACCCTCGACGCCGGCCTCGGCGAGACGCTGGCCGAGCTCGTCCGGCGCACGGCCTAGGCCGGTTCCGGCCCGCGCGGGCGTCCTGCCGGGCCGACCTGCGGGTTGGCTTCTGGCGGCCTGCGGGCGGGTGTGACACCACGTCTCGGTTTGGCTACGAATGTCACGTCATCGCTTGCGCACGCGTTAAATTGCCGTGAATCTTGGTTCAGCACACGCGATGGGGCCCATCTCAGCAAGGCAATAGTCTGATGAATAGTGATTCATCCGTGGTGTCAGCGCAGCGGCCGCCCGCGGCAGGCGGTGTCCTGGAGGTCAGCGGCGTCACCGTCCGGTTCGGCGGGCTGACGGCTCTGGAAGATGTCTCGCTCACCGCGGCCTCAAGCCAGGTGACCGGGATCATCGGGCCGAACGGAGCGGGCAAGACCACGCTCCTCAACGTCCTGTGCGGGTTCGTCCGCCCGCAGGCCGGGGCGATCTCCTTTGACGGCCAGCCGCTCAGCCGGCTGCGGCCGCACAACCTGGCCAAGCTCGGCATTGCCCGGACGCTCCAGGGCACGGCCCTGTGCGCCGGCCTGAGCGTGGTCGAGAATGTCATGCTCGGCGCGGCCAGCAGGCGGCGGACGAACTTCTGGTCCGCGCTGATCGCCGCGCCCTGGTCCGACGCTGACGAGCGGCGGCTGCGGGCCCAGAGCCTGGCCGCGCTGGACCGGCTGGGCGTGGCCGACCGGGCCGACGAGATGCCGTCGATGCTGGCCCACGGGCCGCGCAAGCGCGTCGCGATGGCCCGTGCCCTGGTCGCCGAGCCGCGGCTGCTGCTGCTCGACGAGCCGGCCAGCGGCCTGAACGAGAGCGAGCTGCCCGGCCTCGGCGAGCTCATCACCGACCTGGCCGAGCAGACCAGCGTGGTGGTCATCGAGCACCGGATGGACCTGATGATGTCGATCTGCGAGCAGATCTTCGTGCTCGACTTCGGCAAGGTCATCGCCTCCGGGACGCCCGCTGAGGTCCAGGCCAACCCGGCCGTCACCGCCGCCTACCTGGGCGAGACCGAAGTGGAGGCCGGCGATGAGTAGCGCGGCCGCGTTCGCGGTGGAGGAAGTCGTCGCGGGCTACCTGGCCGCGCCCGTGCTGGACGGCGTCTCGCTGGGCGCCGAGGCCGGCACGATCACCGCCGTGCTCGGCGCCAACGGGGCCGGCAAGACCACCCTGCTGCGCACCATCTCCGGCCTGATCAAGCCGCGCTCGGGGCGGATCACGCTGGACGGCGTCAGCATGGCCCGGCGCAAGCCCGAGGACATCGCCCGGGCGGGGATCGCGCACGTCCCCGAGGGTCAGGGCGTCATCTCCGAGCTCACCATCGAGGACAACCTGAAGCTGGCCCTGCTGCTGCGGCCCGGCGGCGAGCGGGCGGCCGCGCTGGCCTCGATCTACGAGCAGTTTCCCATCCTGGGGCAGCGGCGGCGGAAGCTGTCCGCGACGCTGTCCGGCGGCGAGCGCCAGATCCTGGTGATCGCCCGGGCCCTGCTCACGGGCCCGCGGCTGCTGCTGCTGGACGAGCCGTCGCTGGGCCTCGCCCCCAAGATCGTTTCCCAGGTCATGGAGCTCGTGCGCAAGCTGCGCGACGACTCCGGCCTGACGGTGCTGCTCGTCGAGCAGAACGCCCGCAGCGCGCTGGCGATCGCCGATCAGGGGATCGTGCTCAACCTGGGCAAGGTCGTCGCCCGGGCCGACGCCGCCTCGCTGGCGGCGGACGAGGGCCTGCGCCGGCACTATCTCGGCTTCTAGGAGAGGCACAACATGCAGGAGTTCCTTGAGTTCACGCTCGGGGGCATCAGCCAGGGCATGGTCTATGCGGCGATCGCGCTGTCCCTCGTGCTGATCTGGCGCGGTACCCGGGTGCTCAACTACTCCCAGGGTGCCATGGCCATGTTCACCACCTACATCGCGCTGATCGTCATCAACCACACCCACAGCTACTGGCTGGGCTTCGTCGCCGCCCTCGCCTCCGGCCTCGTCCTCGGCGCGGTGGCGGAGCGGGTGGTGGTCCGCCCGACGACGCGGCGGCCGCCGCTGAACGCGGTCATCGTGACCATCGGGCTGCTGATCCTGATCGAGGGGCTGGCCGGCATCATCTACGGCGGCTCGTTCCGGTCGTTCCCGCCCGGCTACTCGATCCGCGGGTTCAACATCGGCCACCTGGCGCTGGGCATCTCCCCGGAGGGGCTGTACACGACCATCGCCGTGCTCCTCGCGGCGGCCCTGCTCGCCCTGGTCTTCCGCTATACGGCGGTGGGCCTGCGGCTGCGGGCGACGGCGTTCAATCCCGACGTGGCCCGGCTGCTCGGGGTGCGGACCGGGCGGGTGCTGACCCTGGGCTGGGCGCTGGCCGGCGCGTTCGGCGCGCTGGCCGGGGTGCTCGTCTCGCCGACGACGTTCCTGTACCCCAACAGCACGGACCTGATCTTCGTGCTGGGCTTCACCGCCGCCGTCATCGGCGGTCTGGAGAGCCCGCTCGGCGCCGTCATCGGCGGCCTGGTCCTCGGGGTGCTCCTCAACTACGTCAGCGGCTACCTGGGCAGCGACCTGGTGGACCCGGCCGGGCTGGTGGCCCTCGTCGCGGTCCTGATGCTGCGGCCGGGCGGCCTGTTCTCCATGAGCACAGTGCGGCAGGTGTGACGACATGACACTGCTGAAGAACCTCGCGGTCACGGTGCTGGTCGGCATCGTCTTGCTGATCCTGTCGTACCGGATCGGCTCGTTCCGCGACTACGAGCTGGCCGAGGTGGCCGCCTACGTCACGGCGGTCGGCGGCCTGACCATGCTGGTCGGCATCAGCGGGCAGATCTCGATCGGGCACGGCGCCTTCATGTTCATCGGCGCCTACGTCGCCGCCCTGCTGCTGCAGCACCTGCACTGGCCCGTCTCCCTGCTGATCATCGCGGCGGCGGCGGCCTGCGCCGCGGCCGGCGGCATCGTGGGGCTGGCAGCGGCCCGGCTGCGCGGGCCCTACCTGGCCGGCGCCACCCTCATGCTGGCCGTGGCGCTGCCGGAGATCGCCGGCCGGTACCAGGGCGTCTTCGGCGGGGACCAGGGCCTCGACATCAACGTGACCGTGCCCGCGTCCCTCGGGGCGAACTTCCAGCTCACGCAGTGGCTGGCCTGGGTGTCCTGCCTGGCCGCCCTGATCACCTTGCTCCTGCTGGCCAACCTGATGAGGAGCCGGGTCGGCCGCAGCTGGCGGGCCGTCCGCGACGACGAGGTCGCGGCCGCCCTGTCGGGGCTGAACGTGGCCCGGCTGCAGATCATGGCCTTCGTGGTCAGCGCCGCCTGCGCGGGCGTGGGCGGCGCGCTGCTGGCCATCGTCCTGGCCAACGTATCGCCGGGCACCTTCACGCTGACCCTGTCCATCGCGCTGCTCACCGCGGCCGTCCTCGGCGGCCTCGGCAGCCTGGCCGGGGCGGTGTGGGGGACCCTGCTCTTCGTCTTCGTGCCGAGCTTCCTGACCAACGTGGCCCAGAGCCACGGCCTGAACAGCTCGGCCAGCTCCAGCGTGCCGATCGCGGCCTACGGGGTCGTGCTCATCGTCGTCATGCTGGTTTTCCCGGCAGGAATCCAGGGCGCCGTGCGGCGCCTGCTCGGCATCGCCGCCCCGGCGGCCGGTGCCCCCCTGAACGTGCTGCGCAGGCAGGCGCCCGCGCCCGACCCGAAGGAGAAGACCACCACCGCATTGGTCGGGACCGCACCACCGGAAAAAGGGAAAGGCACCACATGAAGAGATCGCGCACCATGAAGATCGCGCCGGTGGCCGGCCTGGCCGCCATCGCGATGCTGGCCGCGGCCTGCGGGTCGGGCGGCGGTTCCTCCTCCACCGCCAGCGGCAGCAACGCCAAGCCGGGGGCGTCGGCCCCGGGCATCACGGCGAGCAGCATCACCATCGGGAGCACCCAGCCGCTGACCGGCCCGGCCGCGCCGGGCTACTCAGAGATCTCGCAGGCTTCCGAGGCTTACTTCCAGTACGTGAACGCGCATGGCGGCGTGTTCGGTCGCAAGATCAACTATATCGTCAAGAACGATCAGTACAACCCGTCGGTCACCTCGACCATGACACGGCAGCTGGTGCTGAACGACAACGTGTTCGCGGATTTCGACGCGCTCGGCACGCCGACCCACCTGGCCGTCGCGCCGTTCCTGAACAGCGAGAAGGTGCCGGACATCTTCGTGGCGTCGGGCTGCGAGTGCTGGAACGCGCCGTCCACGTGGCCGCAGACCTTCGGCTGGCAGCTTGACTACGTGCGCGAGGGCAAGATCCTCGGCAACTACGTCAAGACCAAGTTCCCCGGCCAGAAGGTCGGCATTTTCTACCAGAACGACGAGTTCGGCCTGGACGGGGTCAAGGGCCTCAGCTACGAGCTCCCGGCCAAGTCGATCGTGGCCAAGGAGCCGTACGACGCCACGAACACGGCGGTCGGCCCGGCGGTGGCCAAGCTCAAGGCGTCCGGCGCGCAGGTCGTGGTCTCGTTCTCGATCCCGGCCTTCACCGCCTTGCTCAAGCTCAACGCGCTGGGCCTGAGCTTCAACCCGACGCTGGTGGTCAGTGACGTCGGCTCGGACGCCATCACGCTGGGCGGCCTGCTGCAGGCCTTCGCCGCGCAGAGTCACAAGAAGGTCATCGGCAACCAGCTGACCCAGGGCATCATCACCGACGGCTACCTGCCGTCGCTGGGCACGGTCAGCACCAACACCTGGCTGCAGCTGTTCCAGAAGATCCACACGCAGTACATCTCGAAGCTGCCGTTCGACGGCAACGTCGAGTACGGCATGGCGGTCGCGTACTCCTTCCTCCAGGCCATGGAGAAGGCGGGCAAGAACCCGACCCGCGCTGACCTGCTCACGGCCATCCAGGGCGGGATCTCGGAGGGCGCGGCTGTGTCGCCCTACGCGTACTCGTCGACGAACCACCTCGGCGCCACCGGCGCCTACATGGGCACCATCGAGAACGGCGTGCTGGTCCAGCAGGGACCGGTGCTGATCACCGACACCTCACCGACGGGCGCGATCACCTCGGACACGACGCCGCAGCCGCCGGCGCCGGCCAGCGGGATCCCCACCCCCTGATATCCCGGCCCTGATTACCGGCGCGTGCCGGCTCCCCGCTCGCCGCGGGGGGCCGGCCCGTGCCCGGTGTGGGAGCTTGTGGCTCTAGCAAGGTAGCGTTTCTCCTGTTCAAGCTGAGCTATACGCAGAGGTGCCAGTGTGAGTGTTGCAGCGAGCCGCAGGCCGGCCGCCGAGGAGCGGCCGCCCGCCGAGCGGCTCCTGAGCGCCGCTGAGCACCTGTTCGGCGAGCACAGCTACCGGCGGACGACCGTCGCCGACATCTGCGCCCAGGCGGGCATGGCCAC
>Ga0193728_1000732_pt1 | contig 16283 bp, 13 predicted proteins | sample U1c1metaG_FD_143037 | JGI IMG/M metagenome (GOLD analysis project Ga0193728, IMG submission 143037) | Soil microbial communities from a riparian zone of the East river system, Colorado, United States - U1c1 | ecosystem: Environmental > Terrestrial > Soil > Riparian zone | place: USA: East River...
GACCCCGAGATCACCGCCGAGATGAGTGATGACCCGAGGTTTGGGTCGAGATTGTCATAGCTACGGCCCGTTCACGGACGGCTGCGATGGGTCCTTGAGGTTCACGGGGCCCTCGAACAGTTTGGCGATTTCCTCAACGGATTTGCCCTTTGTCTCGGGCAGGAACCGGTACACGAACACGACGCCCACCACACAGAACCCGGCGAAGATGACCATCACCCAGCCCAGGCCGATGCCCACCTGCAGGACGGGGAACAGGATCACCAGCGCGTAGTTGGCCAGCCAGTCCACAGCGGCACCAATGCCGCCGGCACGACCCCGGATGGCAGTGGGGAACACTTCGCCCTGCAGGAGCCACCCCGTGCCGCCGATGCCGATGGCGAAGCAGGCGATGAACAGCCCGAACCCGACCATTATCACCAGCAGCTGCGGAACGCCGGAGAGGAACGAAGCACCCCACGCACCGATGATCAGGAACACCGTCATTCCGACGTAAGCGCCAATCGCGAGTCTGCGCCGCCCGACCCTGTCGATGAAGCGGAACGCAAAGTAGGTCGAGATGACGTTGACGACGGCGAGGATGCTGGCCGCGATGACGCCTGATATCTCGGCGGCGATCGCGGAGGTGTGCGGGCCGGCGAAGTACGGTGTGAGCAGGTGCGGGCCGTAGTAGAACGCGACGTTAATGCCAGTGATCTGCTGCAGGATGAAGAACAAGGACACGATCAGCAGGGCGCGTTTGGCGGACTTTGTCCATTGCGTGCGCGCGGATATGCGTTGGCGTTCCTCGGCGATCATGACGGCTTCGGCATGCACCTGGTCGGCGGTGGCCTCCATGCCCAGCTTCTCGAACGACTTGAGTGCCGCCTCTTCTTTGCCGTGCTCCAGCAGCCACCGGGGAGACTCGGGCATGTAGGCCCGCATCAGCAGGGCGACGATTGCCGGGATGAACCCGATACCCAACAGGATCCGCCAGCCGACGGTGGTGGCGGATCCGGGGGCGACGGAGAGGATGATCACGGCGATGACATAGGCGGCGAGGATGCCGATGGTGATCATCCACTGCTGGATGATGGCCAGCGATCCGCGGCGCTTCTTCGGAGCGAATTCGGCAATATACGCCGTGGCCAGGGCAGAGTCGGCGCCGATGGAAATGCCGATGATGATCCGGCCGATGACCAGTGTCGTGGGGTCGAACGCGAACGCCGACACAAGCGACCCGACAGCGAACAGCGCAGAGTCCACCAGCAGTAGCGACTTCCGACCGAACCGGTCGGCGAGCGGGCCCGCCAACAGTGCTCCAACGAACGAACCCAGTGACGCACCGGACACGACGATGCCTGTGCCGAGGGCGCCCAAATGGAATGGGAGTACGACCAGTGCGGAGCCGATATTGGAAGAGTCAAAGCCGAACAGGAACCCGCCGATGGTGGCAAGCACCGCCAGATAGATATAGAACCGACCGATCGGTCTGGTGTCCAACCGCGCGAGAAGGCCATCTTGCGACGTGCTCATTTCGGCATGCTACGCCGGGGCGCGGCCGGACGGTACCCCCTGGTGCCCGGTTCGGGGCCCACGAAGATTTCTTGCGGCACAATGGCGAATGAACCCAAAAAAGGACGCCCCTTTCGGGACGTCCTTTTTTGATTCGTGCGCGAAGGGGGACTTGAACCCCCACGCCCTATACGGGCACTAGCACCTCAAGCTAGCGCGTCTGCCATTTCCGCCATCCGCGCGCAGGCAGCCAATTCTCTCGAACCAGCCGACGTACGACAATAGCATTTGCAGCAAAGGCAAGCGAACCACCAGATAGCGTTGAGGCATGACCGAGGACACCGCGCGAATCGCCCAGGACCTGATCCGGATGGACACAACCAACTTCGGTGAGGGCCGCTCCAATGGTGAAACAGAGGCAGCCGAATATCTCGGCGCTCTACTGGAGAACCTTGGCCTGAAGACGACCTACGTCGACGCCGCTCCTACACGCACCTCCGTCATCGCTCGTGTTCCCGGAAGCGATTCGAGCCTGCCCGCCCTGGTAGTTCACGGGCATACGGATGTCGTACCGGCAGACCCGGCTAACTGGAGCGTCGATCCCTTCGCGGGTGAGATTCGAGACGGCTTGCTCTGGGGCCGTGGTGCCGTCGATATGAAGAACATGGACGCCATGATGATCGGCGCGCTTTCCGACGTCCTGGCGAACGGCGGGCAGCCGCGCAGGGACCTGATCATCGCGTACTTCTCCGACGAGGAGAACGGTGGCGTTTTCGGTTCCCACTACGTCGTCGAGAACACGCCAGAGCTGTTTGCCGGCGCCACCGAGGCGATCAGCGAAGTGGGAGGCTACTCGATCTCGCTCGGCGGCACGCGGGCCTACCTGCTGCAGACGGGGGAGAAGGCGCTGATCTGGATCAAGCTGGTGGCTCGCGGCACCGCCGCTCACGGCAGCAGGGTCATCCACAACAACGCGGTCACCAAGCTCGCGGAAGCAGTCGTCGCACTGGGGCGCCGCGATTGGCCGGTCCATCTCACGGCGACAACGGAGCAGCTGGTCGGCGAGCTGGCGCGCATCATGGGCTCGGACTTGACGAAGGTTGGCGCGGAGGACATCGTGCTCAGCACCGGCACCGCGGCCGGGTTCATCCAGGCCTCACTGCGAACGACTACTAATCCGACGCTGCTGACGGCGGGCTACAAGCACAACGTAATCCCGGACGTCGCGGAGGCACTCGTCGACATCCGCTGCCTGGCAGGCGAAGAGGATGCCGTGATCGCCGAGGTGCGGGACCTGGTCGGAGCTGACATCGAGGTGATCATCGTGCACCAGGACATCGGCCTCGATAACAAGTTCGAGGGACCCCTGGTGGATGCCATGATCGGCGCACTGCAGAAGGCCGACCCCGGCGCTCCCGTGCTTCCTTACCTGCTGTCCGGCGGTACCGATAACAAGGCACTCTCCAAGCTGGGCATCACCGGATACGGCTTCGCGCCGTTACAGCTCCCCGCGGACCTGGATTTTCCGGGGATGTTCCACGGCGTCGACGAGCGGGTGCCCCTCGACGCGCTCGTGTTCGGGCGACGCGTGCTGGGCGACCTGCTGTCCACCTACTGACGCTCATCGGGATACGCTTCAGAGGTGAAGTCCTGGAGCCGTCCTGAGGTTCCGCGTCTTGTTGGTCATGGCGAGGCTCCACGCATCTGGGATACCGCGTCGGCGCGTCTCATCGAGGCGAAACCGCTGGCGGTCGCGAGCATCTACGTGTGCGGCATCACTCCATACGATTCGACGCACATCGGACATGCCGCGACCTATCTCGCCTATGACACCCTCATCCGGCTATGGCTCGATGCGGGGTTCGACGTGTCGTACGTTCAAAACTCGACGGATGTCGACGACCCGCTGCTGGAACGGGCTCTCGCTCGGAAAATGGACTGGCGTGAACTCGCCGCCGACCAGATCGAGCGTTTTCGCGTCGACATGGCCGCGCTGCGGGTCATCCCGCCCGACCACTACGTTGCGGTAACGGAGCGCATCGACCAAATCGCTGCCGCAGTGAAGGTGCTGGCGGACCGAGACCTTGCCTACGTTCTCGACGGCGACTACTACTTCGACATTGCCGCCGCCGAGCGAGCAGAACCGTGGAAGCTCGGCGATGAGAGCACCTACGATCGCGATCTCATGCTCGTGCTGAGTGCGGAGCGCGGCGGAGACCCCGACCGCGAAGGCAAGCGCGATCGCCTCGATCCCGTGCTCTGGCGCGCTGAGCGAAACGGGGAACCGGCCTGGCCAAGCGTGCTTGGTCCGGGACGACCCGGATGGCACATCGAATGCTCGGTGATTTCCGCCGAGTTCATGGATCTGCCGCTCACCGTGCAGGGCGGGGGAGCGGACCTGATTTTTCCGCACCACGAGTTCACGGCCGCTCATACGATCGCTCTCACGGGCACGCGACTGGCGTCAATCTATTCGCATACCGGCCTCGTCGCCTTTCAGGGCAAGAAGATGAGCAAGTCCCTGGGAAACCTGGTCCTGGTCAGCGAGTTGACTGCAGCTGGCATCGACCCACGCGCAATTCGGCTTGCCATCCTGGGCCAGCGATATCGCGACAACTGGGAATGGACCGATGCGGTGTTGACCGACGCTCAGTCGCGCCTCGCCGGGTGGATCGCCTGGGCGGCGCGGCCGATCGCGCAGTCTTCTGGCGAGCTCACCGAATCCCTGCGCGCCGCGATCGCGGACGACCTCGACACGGCGGCCGCCCTTGCGGCGGTTGACTCGCGGATCAGCGCGGGGGATGCAGCAACCATCGCCGATCTTGCCGCAATCGACGCCCTGCTGGGCATCCGGCTCAACTAGTCGCGGGTCAGCTCGCGCGCTACGGAGTCGGAGGGCGCCACGGGTCGTCACCCGCAGAGCCGCGGCCATCACGCCCGTCCCGGCGCTGCAGGTAGCGCTCGAATTCCTCGGCGATGGCATCGCCACTCGCCTCGGGAGAGTCGACAGTGTCGCGAGCCTGCTCGAGCTGTTCGATGTAGGCGGCCATCTCCTCGTCGTCGCCGGCCAGCGCATCGATGCCGTTCTCCCACGCCGCTGACTCCTCGACGAGGTCTCCGCGCGGAATGACAACATCGATCAGTTCTTCGAGCTTCTCGATCATTGCCAGCGTCGCCTTGGGAGATGGCGAGTTGTGGACGTAGTGCGGAACGGATGCCCAGACCGACACGGTCGCGATCCCGGCCCTGTCTGCCGCGTCGGAGAGCACGGAGAGAATGCCGACCGGTCCCTCGTAGCTGCTGCGCTCGATCGACAGGGCCTCCCGCACTTCGGCGTTCTCACTGCTCGTGAACACCGAGATCGGCCTGGTATGCGGAACATCCGCGAGCATGGCACCGAGAAAGACGATCGCCGTGATCTCTGCATCGTCGATCACCTCGAAGATCTCCTCGGTGAACGTCTTCCAGCCTCGGGATGGCTCGGTACCCAGCATGAGATAGATCGCGGCACCGGGTGTCGAACTCGGCGCTGTCGGACCATAAATGGTGACACCGGGCCAGACCAGCTGGCGCGTGCCGTCCTCGTCGGTCTCAACGGTCGGGCGGTTGAACTGGTAGTCGAAGTAGTCCTCAGGGTCGACTTCCGCAATGGGATAGACATCCAACTGGTCTTTGAGCGTCTGCACAACGCCGCTGGCCGCTTCTCCGGCGTCGTTCCAGCCCTCGAAGGCCACGACGAGAATGCGACCTGTCGTGAATCCTGAGAACTCTGGCACGTGTGAAATCCTTAGCTGTGCGCATCCGATCGAGCGCACGTCCTCTTTCAAGGATAGGCCGAGTCTCCGCCGTTGGGCCCATCCGTGCTCGATCCGCCCCGTAGAATCGGGCGTTGTGACCACGCTTCCTGCCGCCGTTCTCTGGGACATGGATGGCACCATCATCGACACTGAGCCCTACTGGATGCACGCGGAGGGCGAACTCGTCGCGCAATTCGGCGGCAGCTGGGCGCACGAGGACGCCGTGACCCTCGTCGGCCAGGGACTGTGGCACTCCGCCCGCGTCCTGCAGTCGCGCGGGGTGAAGCTCACGGAAGACGAGATCATCCGTCAGCTCACCGGGATCGTTCTCGATCGCATCCGGGCCAACGGCCTGCCGTGGCGCCCCGGAGCGCGCGAACTGCTCATCGAGCTGCGCGCGGCCGGCATTCGCACCGCTCTCGTGACGATGTCGATTGCAACCATGGCTCATTTCGTCGCGGAGGCCATCGACTTCGACGCCTTCGACCACATCGTCGCCGGTGACGAAGTCGCTCACAGTAAGCCACATCCCGCCGCCTACCTGCGCGCGACCGAACTGCTCGGCGTCGATCCCGCCGACTGCGTCGCGATCGAGGATTCGCCTCCCGGCGTTGCCTCCGCCGTCGCCGCAGGTACCGCGACGATCGGCGTGGCCCTGCACGTACCGCTTCTGGATGATGGCAGCTTCGTGAGCTGGCCGACGCTCGAAGGCCGAACGGTCGCCGACCTGGCCGAGGTGCTCGAGCAGTTCCGCCGCACGACGCTCGAGGGAGCACGGCCGTGAGCGAAGCGATCCGGCGGCAGAGCGGCCCGTTTCGTCCCGGTGACCGGGTTCAGCTCACCGGACCAAAGGGCAGGCTCAACACCATCACGCTGGAGACCCACGGCGAGTTTCACACGCACACGGGCATCCTCGATCACGACCTGGTGATCGGTCAGCCGGATGCGTCGATCGTGACCAGCAGCAACGGGATCGAATACCTGGCGCTTCGACCGCTCCTCACCGATTTCGTGATGTCCATGCCGCGCGGCGCCGCGATCATTTACCCCAAGGATGCCGCCCAGATTCTCGGCATGGCCGATATCTTCCCCGGCGCCGTAGTTGTCGAAGCTGGCGTTGGCTCTGGTGCATTGTCACTCTGGCTGCTTCGCGCAATCGGGCCCGCGGGATACCTCCACTCGTTCGAACGGCGCGAGGAGTTTGCCGACATTGCGCAGGCGAACGCCGCCGCGTTCCTCGGCGCGGTGCCGTCCAACTGGACCGTCGCGGTGGGGGATTTCGTCGACGCGCTGCCGGCATCCGTAGCGCCGGGCTCGGTGGATCGGATCGTGCTCGACATGCTCGCGCCGTGGGAGTGCATCGATGTCGCCGCGGATGCACTCACCCCGGGCGGCGTACTCCTCTGTTACGTCGCGACCGTGACCCAGCTCTCCAGGACCGCGGAGGCTATCAGGGCGACGCGACAGTTCACCGCGCCCGATTCGGCAGAGACCATGGTGCGCACCTGGCACGTCGAGGGACTCGCGGTTCGCCCCGATCACCGGATGATCGGGCACACCGGTTTTCTCATCGCTGCGCGGAGACTCGCACCGGGAGCAAGGCTGCCCGAGGTCGCACGTCGTGCGTCCAAGTCTGACTATTCGGACGACGATGTCGAGATCTGGACGCCCGGCGCGCTCGGTGAACGGACCGCAAGTGACAAAAGCCTCCGGAAGTCGATACGAGAAGCTCGTACGGCAGCCACCGCCGCGGCGGGGGACAGCAAATCGTCAGATGCAGAACCGTTAGAGTAATTCACGTGATTCCGGAACCGTCGAAAGTGGGTGTCGTGCGCAAGTTTGCCGCGATTGTCGTTGCCGCAGCATTTGTCGTCAGCGTCGCCGCGTGCGCCGACCTTCCCGCGGAGGTGCAGGGCTGCGTGCCCACCTACCACGCGGGATCGGCGTCCAAAGCCATCACCGCGAGCGGGGCCATCGGCTCAGTCCCGAAGGTGCACGTTCCGACCCCGACGACGACGACAAAGGTTGAGAACTCCGTCGCCACCGAGGGCAAGGGCCTCATCCTCGGAAAGGGCGACATCGCCGAGATATCGTCACTGCTCTACGACGGTAAGACCGGCAAGATCGTTGGTGCTACGGCAACCACCGCGAAGTATTCGAAGTCCACCGCCGTCCAGGTCCCCGTGGGCGATAAGTCGACTGTGCTGCCGACGACCGTGACCAATGCGCTCATGTGTGCGCGGGTCGGTTCCCGGATCATCACCGTACTGTCGGCCGCTCAGGTCTATGGCAGCTCGGCCAATGCGGTCTCGCAGGGCTACAGCGCGAAGGCCACGATGGTCCTGATCAGCGACATCGGAAACGGCTATCGCGGACGCGCCACCGGAATTCTTCAGCCGCTGCAGTCGGGCTTTCCCTCTGTCGTGACGGCACCGGACGGAACACCGGGACTCACACTCGATCTTCAAGAGCCGCCGAAGACGCTCCAGTATGAACTGGTCCGAGGGGGCAGCGGCGCAAAGGTCAAGGCGGGTCAAAAGGTTCTGCTCCAGGTTGAGGGCGTCGAATGGACCAACCCTGCCCCGACCAAGACATTCGACTCGACCTGGACCGACCACACGCCGCGCTTCTATACGCTCACCGCGCTCAAGGCGAACGCGAGCGGCCAGTTCCTCGACAAGGGATCGGTCAAGGCTCTCGTCGGGCAGCGTGTCGGCAGCCAGGTACTCGTCGTCGTGCCTCCCAAGGACGGATATCCGTCTGGCAAGGCGCCGAGCGGGTACCCGACCGGATCGACCATGATCTTCGTCTACGACATTCTCGGCACATACTAGGCAGTACCGTTTCGCAAGTTCCAGACACTGGCCGGGTGTCCTGACCACAGAAGGAATAGCTTTCGTGTCAGCAGCCGCACAGGTGCGAGTCCCGGTTGAAGAGCGCCTCTTCAGCCTGGTCCTCGCGTTGCTCGCGACCGAGGCGGGCCTCACCAAGAATGAGATCCTGTCAACAGTGCAGGGCTATCGCCAGCGATATTCGAACTCGGGCGACAATTCGAACCTCGAGCGCCAATTCGAGCGAGACAAGGACGACATCCGGGAACTGGGAGTGCCGCTCGAGACGCTCGAGTCTCCCGGACAGGTCGGCAATAACCAGAACCTGCGTTATCGCATCCCGCGCGGCGATTACGAGTTGCCGTCCGACATCTCGTTCTCGCCGGAGGAGACAACGCTGCTGAATCTCGCCGCGATGGTGTGGCGCGAGGGCTCGATCTCGGGGGAGTCCCGGCGCGCCATCCTGAAGCTGCGTTCGCTCGGAGTAGTGACAGATGAGCCCGTCATCGGCTACGCGCCACGACTACGCGTGCAGGATGTCGCGTTCGAACCACTGAGCGCGGCACTCGACAAGCACGTCATCATCCGGTTCGGCTACCTCAAACCGGGGGAGCAGGAGGCGCGGACGCGCACGATCGCCCCCATCGCGCTGATCCAGCGCGAGGGTCGGTGGATTCTGCATGGCCAGGATCAGGACGCTGGCGGTACCCGCAACTTCCTGCTTCGTCGGATCGTGACTCCTGTCACGACCACAAACACCCGGTACGCGCCGTTCCCGGCGTCCGCAATGGAAGCCGCCAAGGCAGAACTCGACGAGATCTGGGATCGCCGCAGCGCTGTTGTCGAGGTCGAACCGGGCTCGGACGCCTCGACTCGGCTGGCCAAGCGTCCCGGCACTACGGTGGATGGAAATCTGCTCACACTCCACTACTCGGATTTCGACCTGCTCGCGGATGAGCTGGCCGGCTTCGGTCCCGAGGTGCTGGTCGCATCACCGCCGGAGCTGCGAACTGCGGTGCGCAACCGGCTGCTACGGACGGCGGCGGATCATGGCTAGCGCGGTGGGCAATTCGAAGTCGGGCAAGGCCGCCCGCGGCAAGGCCCAACCGCTGCAGGCGCAAGACAAGCTGACCTTCCTGCTGTCCCTCGTGCCGTATCTCATGGATCACGACCGGGTGAGCGTCGCGCAGACCGCCACGCACTTCGACATGACCAAGGAGCAGATCCGGGATGCCGTTCGCCTGATCGGCGTGTCCGGAATCCCGGGCGAGACGGCCCAGTACCAGCACGAGGACCTGTTCGACATCTCGTGGGACGATCTCGAGGAGAACGACCAGATCGTCCTCACCCACCGTGTCGCGATCGATGACTCTCCGCGCTTCTCTGCGCGCGAGGCGGCGGCGCTCATCGCCGGCCTGCAGTACCTGTCCTCGCTGCCGGAGCACGCCGATCGTGCCGCGATCGCGACGCTCATGGCCAAGTTGTCCCGCGGCGCATCCGCAACTCCCAGCCAGCTCACCGTTCAGTCGAGTGGAACTGATGAGACGCTCGCGCTGATCCGCGATTCTGTGGATGCCGGCGTCCAGCTCGAATTCGACTACCTGAACTCCCGGGGAGAGCGAGAGCGCCGACGGGTCGATCCGCTGCGGATCGAATCGCTTGACGCGGACTGGTACCTGCGTGCCTGGTGTCACCTGCGTGAAGCGGTGCGTACCTTCCGGCTCGACCGTATATCCAATCCGGTGGTCACGACCGAGCCGATCACCCACGGCGCAGCGGATGTCAAGTTGCCGGACACGCTGTTCGAGGGCTCCGCGGATGACCTGATCGTCACGATCGACGTTGCGACCAGCGCGGCTCCGTTGCTCGCCGACTACATCCCCGACGGCGCCGTCACGGTAGAGAAGGACGGCCGGCTGCGCACCTCCGTGCGGGTGTCGCACTATCACGGCCTCAAACGCCTGATCGCGAGCATGCCTGGCGTCGCGATCGTTATCGGACCGCTCGATGCGCGTGCCGCGGTGCGCGAATGGGCGGCGGCTGGCGCGAGCCGATACCAGTGATTCATCGATGACGGATCTCTCGCCCGCCGAGCGCTTCTCGGCATCCCGTGCTCGAAATGAACTGCCCATGCTTTCGGCGTTCCGCGCGCACCAGCGGTTCGACCTGGACGAGTTCCAGCTCGCGGCCTGCTCGTCGATCGAGCGCGGCAATAGCGTCCTGGTCGCGGCTCCTACGGGCGCGGGCAAGACCATCGTGGCCGAGTTCGCGATCTTTCTCGCAATGCAGGAGCGACACGACAAGGTCTTCTACACGGCACCGATGAAAGCACTCAGCAACCAGAAGTTCCAGGAGCTGGTAGCGGAGTACGGTCCGGATGAGGTCGGACTCCTGACCGGTGACACGAACATCAATTCGACCGCGCGCGTCGTCGTCATGACGACCGAGGTGCTGCGCAACATGCTCTACGCGGACTCGATCCTGTTGACGAATCTGTCGCACGTCATCATGGACGAGGTGCATTACCTGGCCGACCGGTTCCGCGGGGCCGTGTGGGAAGAGGTCATCATCCATCTTCCGCAGGCCGTGCGCCTGGTTTCTCTCAGTGCGACGGTGTCGAATGCCGAGGAGTTTGGAGACTGGCTCCAGGCGGTTCGCGGCGACACCGACGTGATCGTCTCCGAGGAGCGTCCGGTTCCGCTCGAACAGCACGTGCTCGTGCGCACCAGGCTTCTGGACCTGTTCGATTCGTCCGGGCTCGCCGCAACCAACAGGGTGAACCCGGAGCTCGCCCAGATGGCCAACTATGGCGGGCGCAACCTCAACGCCAAGCAAACCCGTGACGTCGGCCGATATCACTCACGTGGTGGCAGGCAAGACAACGTGCGAATGGATCGCTCCGATCTCGTCGCGATGCTGGATTCGCGAAACCTGCTTCCGGCCATCTTCTTCATCTTCTCGAGGGTCGGCTGCGACGCGGCCGTGCGCCAGGTACTGCGCGCCGGCGTGCGGCTTACCCAGAAGAACGAGCGCGACGAGATCAGGGCCATCGTCGAGGAACGCTGCCGCACGCTGCGCGACGAGGATCTCGCGGTGCTCGGCTACTGGGAGTGGCTCGAGGGTCTCGAGCGCGGCGTTGCGGCACACCACGCCGGAATGCTTCCCGCCTTCAAGGAGGTCGTTGAGGAGCTGTTCCGGCTCAAGCTGGTCAAGCTGGTGTTCGCGACCGAAACGCTTGCGCTCGGTATCAATATGCCTGCGCGAACGGTCGTGCTCGAGAAGCTCGAGAAGTTCAACGGCGAAGCCAGGGTGCCGATCACGCCGGGGGAGTACACGCAGCTCACGGGCCGCGCCGGACGCAGGGGAATCGACGTCGAGGGTCACTCGGTCATCCAGTGGGTAGATGGGCTCAATCCGCAGGCGGTCGCCTCACTTGCAAGCCGCCGAACCTACCCGCTGAATTCGAGCTTCACTCCGACGTACAACATGGCGGTCAACCTCATCGAACAGTTCGGTCGGGATCGCACGCGCGAAATTTTGGAGTCATCGTTCGCCCAATTCCAGGCCGACCGAGCCGTCGTCGATCTCGCCCGGAAGGTGCGAAGCCAGCAGGAGTCGCTCGACGGCTACGCAAAGTCCATGACCTGTCACCTCGGTGACTTCGTCGAATACTCCACGATCCGCCGCGAACTCACCGACCTCGAGCGCAAGACAACCTCGGGGGGTCCGCAGGGGCGCGGCGATCGCGAGCGGCGCCAGCGACAGCTCACGGTCCTGCGCAGCCGGCTGAAGCAGCATCCGTGTCACAGTTGTCCCGATCGCGAGGCCCACGCCCGATGGGCGGAACGGTGGTGGAAGCTCAAGCGCGAGACCGACACGCTCACCGCTCAGATCCGCTCGCGTACCGGCGCCGTCGCCAAGGTCTTCGACCGCGTCACCGATGTGCTCGTCGAACTCGGTTACCTGCTGATCGCGAAAGATGGAACGCTGTCGGTCGCGGCACCCGGACGCACGTTGCGTCGCATCTATGGCGAACGCGATCTCCTCGTCGCGGAGTCGCTGCGCAAGGGACTCTGGGTGGGGCTCGACGCACCATCGCTGGCGGCGATGGCCGCGTCGCTCATCTTCGAGCCTCGCCGCGACGAGGGCGCGCCGAACGATCGCAACCTTCCCGGTGGCTCATTCCGTGAGGCGTTCGATCGCACGACCGAGCTGTGGGCGCGACTGGATGACCTCGAACGAGATCACCGCCTGCCCGGAACCAACCCGCTCGCCACCGGGCTCTCCCTGGCCATGCACAAGTGGGCAAACGGCGGATCCCTGGACTCAGCGCTGAGCATCGCGGACCTCGCCGCAGGCGACTTCGTGCGCTGGACCAAGCAGACGATCGACCTGCTCGACCAGCTTTCCGTCGTCGCAGATTCGCCCGTCGGTGCGACCGCGCGCAAGGCTCTCGATTCAATTTTCCGTGGCATCGTTGCGTACAGCAGCGTTGCGTAGGATTCGTTATCCGATGAACCGAAATCTAAGGGCGACTGTGACGCCGACGCCGACGCCGCAGCCTCGCCCCCTGTGGGCGGCCGTCCTGATCGCTGCCGCATCCGGTCCGATCATGGACGCGGGCTTCCCCTCTCTCGGCTGGTGGCCGCTCACGTTCGTCGGCATCGGCGTATTTCTGATCAGCGTGCAGGGGAGACGTCCCGGCGGCGCGTTTCTGGTCGGATTCGTCGGAGGCCTGACCCTCTATTTCGTTCAGATCTCGTGGGCCGCGCTGTTCCTCGGACCAGTTCCGCTCTCCGCACTCTCGACACTCGAGGCACTCTTTGTCGGTTGCGGCGGCCTGCTCATCTCTCTTGCCTATCGCTACGTACCCCTCGTGTGGACCTCGCGCCTCGGTCGGCTGGGGCTGCTTCCGACCGTGGTTGCCGGGCTGTGGACGCTGCGCGAGGCGGTCGCGGGGTCGTGGCCGTACGGCGGCTTCTCCTGGGCGCGCGTGGCCGAATCCCAGTCGCAGAGCCCGTTCGCGAGCCTGTTCTCCTGGATTGGTATCTCCGGCGTTAGTTTCGTGATGGTCTTTCTGGTCGCCCTGGCCATCGAGGCGTTCAGGATGACCACTGTCGCCATCGAGGCACGTGGCATCCTCGTCGTCGGCGCAGTTGCCCTGGTACTGCTAATTCCTGCCTTTCCCGTCGCGCTCAAGGGAACGACGACCGTCGCCGCCGTACAGGGCGACGGCCCCGCCGGTTACTTCGATCCACACAATTATGGCGACTTGCTTGAGGCACAGTTCAAGGCGACGACGCCGCTGTTCGGCCGTAAGGTGGATATGGTGATCTGGCCGGAAGGCGCGAGCGATATCGATCCGGTGGCCGCAGACGGAGCCCCGGACCAGGAAATCGCGGCGACCGTATTCAACGATGTCAGCAGCAGGATGCACGCGCCGCTCCTCGCCGGAACGATCCAGCAGCGCGGCTCCCGTTTCTACAACACCTCGCTGCTGTGGGAGGCGGGCAAGGGCGAGCTCGACCACTACGACAAGAAGCACCCGGTCCCATTCGGAGAATACGTACCTGACCGGGCATTTTGGCGTGCATTGGCTCCCGGCCTGATCGACCTGATCGGTCGCGACTATGCTCCCGGCACTACTGACACGGTGTTCAACGTGAATGGTGTGATTGCGGGAATCGACATCTGCTTCGACATCACGGATGACAACGTGATGCGCGACTCGATCAACTCGGGCGCCGAGATCCTGATCGCCCAGACCAATAATGCCGACTTCGGTCACACCGACGAGAGCGTTCAGCAGCTCGCGATCGCACGTATTCGGGCCATGGAGCTCGGCAGGACGCTCGTGAACGACTCAACCGTGGGGACGACCGCGATCGTGCTGCCCAACGGCTCGACGGTCGCCCAATTGCCGACCTTCAAGCCCGGGGCACTCGTTGCAACGGTTCCGCTCAGCACCACGATCACCCCGGCCACCTGGCTCGGCGGCCCGATCGAGCAGCTGGTTTCGCTGCTCGGAATTGGAGGCGTCGTGGTGGCGATGTTCTCTGTCAAGGCAAGAAAAAAGCGCCAGCAATAGGTGCTGACGCTTTAGATCCCGATCGGGTTATGCTCCGATCTTGTGCTCTCCACGACGCGCACGGAGGAACTGGAGACGCTCCTGGAGCAACTCCTCAAGTTCTGCCCGCGTACGACGCTCAAGCAACATGTCCCAGTGGGTACGGGGAGCCTTGACGTCGACCTGTTCGGTCTCCACGGCATCCCCAGCGCTGTCCAGAAGGACACCCTCCTGGCCGCTCTTGGGCGACTCCCAAACCTCTGGGATCTCGGCCTCGGCCGAGAAAACTACCTCAAACGTATTTCCATCCGGCGTGCGGTACACACTCTTCTTTCGCGGCGAAAACTCGACGCCCTCTTCACTCTGAAGGCTCTGTGTGCCAAGTCGCATGCCGCGCAAACTACGGTCTGCCATTGTGTGGCCTCCTTACTCGCAATGCACTCCAAGTTATAAACCCCTTGGCTGGGCGAATCCTTTCAACCGCCCCCAGTTTGCGGGCGGTTCCCAGCTAATTGACAGGGAAGGATTCAGTTGCTGCGGCCGACCAGCCCGAGTGCGAGATCAATTCTGTCCGTGAACAGACCGTCGGCGCCGAGGTCGAGGAGTCGTTTCATCTGGGTGACGTCATTGATCGTCCAGATGTGGACCTCGAGTCCGGCCGCGTGGAAGCGCTTGATAACGCCACGTGTGGCGATTCGCACGCCGGCACTGCGAACTGGGACCTGAACGGCGGTGACATGCCGAAATGCCCACTTCACGACCGCGGATAGCCTCAGCTTGGCCGCAATTACGGCAATGACGATTTCGCCGGGGGAGGACGAGCTGGCCACACCCGGCAGGAGTTTCACCGCGGAGTGCCTGCGCTTGGCGTTGAAGGACGTGATCAGGACCCGATTCGTCGCGCGCGCCTTCAGGATCGCTTCGGCGGCCGGGCGTCCGGCGTCCAGCGACTTGATGTCGATGTTGAATCGCGCGTCCGGAAATGCATCGAGGAGCTCTGACAGCGTCGAGAATGTCTGACCCTCGCCGAGATCGATCTCTCGAAGCTCCTTCAGCGTCAGCTCATTCACGCGCACCTTGCGGCCCGCGGTACGTACGAGATTGGGGTCGTGGGAGAGCACGGCAATGCCGTCCTTGCTCGCATGCACGTCGGTCTCGAGGTAGGTCGCTCCGGCCGCCAACGCCTTCACGAAGGCGAGCAGTGTGTTCTCCGGAGCATCGACCGCGAGACCCCGGTGCGCGAGAAGGCGCGGTAGCGCCGGCTCGAACCACGGAGAACGGACCGCTGCCTTATTGGGCTTGGCCACGCTATTTCTTCGGAGCCGCGGCCGCGCCGGAGGGCGCGTTCGTGCCGACAAATCCTGAGGCAATTCCCTTGAGAGCCTCGCTCAGTTCGCTCGGAATGATCCAGAGCTTGCTGGCCTCGCCCTCGGCGATCTTCGGGAGGGTCTGCAGGTACTGGTACGCAAGCAGAGGAGCGTCCGGGTTTCCCGCATGAATAGCACCGAAGACGGTCTCGATGGCCTTAGCCTCACCCTCTGCACGGAGAACCTGCGACCGGGCGTCACCCTCGGCGTTCAGGATCGCAGCCTGCCTGGCGCCCTCGGCCTGAAGAATTGCCGCCTGCTTGGTGCCCTCGGCCGTGAGGATGGCGGCGCGCTTGTCACGCTCTGCGCGCATCTGCTTCTCCATCGAGTCCTGGATGGACAGGGGTGGATCGATCGCCTTGAGCTCGACTCGTCCGACGCGGATACCCCACTTGCCCGTGGCCTCGTCGAGGACAATTCGCAGTTGGCCGTTGATGTTGTCACGGCTGGTCAGCGCCTGCTCGAGGTTCAAGCCACCGACAACGTTACGGAGGGTGGTGGTCGTGAGCTGCTCGACTGCGCCCAGGTAGTTGCGGATCTCGTATGTCGCGGCGCGGGCATCCGTCACCTGGAAATAGACGACGGTGTCGATCGAGACGACCAGGTTGTCCTCGGTGATCACCGGCTGCGGCGGGAACGAGACCACCTGCTCGCGCATGTCAATGAGCGGACGCATCCGGTCAATGAATGGCACCAGGACGTTCAGTCCCGGGGTCAGGGTCTTGTG